>Ga0307488_10000451_pt1 | contig 33559 bp, 35 predicted proteins | sample SB02metaG_FD_202248 | JGI IMG/M metagenome (GOLD analysis project Ga0307488, IMG submission 202248) | Sea-ice brine microbial communities from Beaufort Sea near Barrow, Alaska, United States - SB 0.2 | ecosystem: Environmental > Aquatic > Marine > Coastal | place: USA: Alaska | collected...
AGCTTGGGACTCCTAGGTCAGATAACTTATCCAGCGCCCAGTGACCCATTTCTCCGATTAGACGCCCGGAGTGGCGATCCTTGAGGCCCTGAACCTTGGTCAGGTCAACGCCGGCAGCTAAGTAGTAGGGCTTTCCGGTAACTGCAACTCCGTGAATCTCTTTATTGGCCGCACGCTTTTTTAGTTCATCAAGTTTTCCGGCGAATTCCAGCAGTGTGTGCGGTCCGAGTGTGTTTGGACGGGTGTGGTCTTTGCCGTTATCTAGGGTTATGAGAGCAATCACTCGACCCGAACGCAAAGTTACGTCCGAGACATAGGAATGGCTGATTATTTCATCGGTGTCAGCAAGTAGCGGTGCGAAGTCCTGCATCTTCCTAGCCCTTCCAGTTGCTATTTTCCCAAACCACGCTGCCGCCCATACCCAGGCCGATGCACATGGTGGTGAGGCCGAAGCGAACTTCGGGGTGCTCTTCAAACTGCTTTGCAAGCTGATTCATTAGCCTCACGCCGCTTGAAGCAAGCGGGTGGCCAAACGCAATTGCTCCACCAAATTTATTTACCCGGGGGTCGTCGTCCGCAATCCCGAAGTGATCTAAAAATGACAGCACCTGAACGGCAAAGGCTTCGTTGATTTCAAACAGCCCGATATCTTCAATTTTTAGTCCTGCTTTTTCAAGAGCTTTTTCGGTGGCTGGAATCGGACCGATACCCATGATCTCCGGCGCTACGCCAGCAAAGGCAAACGAAATGAGCTTCATTTTTGGCTTCAGCCCGTGCTTAGCCAAAGCCCGCTCACCGGCCAAAAGCGCAACTGTCGCGCCATCGGTTAGTGGAGAGGCATTGCCCGCAGTTACTTTTCCGTGAGCACGGAAAGGAGTTTTAAGGCCTTGCATGCCCTCGATTGTTGACTCAGGTCGCATTAGCTCATCTTGTGAAACTAGGGACCAGCCGGCTTCGCTGCCAGCCGAGACCGGTATCAAATCTGGCTGGATCTTATTGTCCTTATAGGCCTTGGCCGCCTTTTGCTGAGATGAAACCGCGAACGCGTCTGCTCTGTCTTTTGTGAGCGCTGGAAAACGGTCGTGGATCTTCTCGGCCGTGCAGCCCATGTTTAGGGCATCTGGGCTAACTAGCTTTTCAGACAAAAACCTGGGGTTTGGGTCGGCATCGAAGCCCATTGGGTGTCGACCCATGTGCTCAACACCACCGGCCAAAACAAGGTCATATGCCCCGATACCAATTGAGCTTCCGGTCGTTGTGACAGCGGTCATTGCTCCTGCACACATCCGATCAATGGCAAAACCAGGAACGCTTTCGGGTAGACCGGCCAGGATGCTGGATGTTCGACCAATAGTCAGACCCTGATCACCCTGCTGAGTGGTGGCTGCAATCGCGACGTCATCGATTGCTGAGCGATCTAGGTCTGGGTGTCGATCCAAAAGACCGATCATCGCCTTCACAATTAGGTCATCAGCTCGGGTGTTCCAGTAAACGCCCTTCTCGCCAGCTTTTCCGAATGGTGTTCTGACTCCGTCTACGAAGTAGACATCTTGAGGTTGCATCATTTCCTAACTAATTGCGAGCGTGTTGCTTGTCTTTCCTTCTCATCCGCGGCCAAGGTAGTGCGGACCAGACCCGGCGTTAGCAAGAATGCGTCAACCAGGCTTTCTGCGTGGGGCCTCAGTCTTGGCAACAGCCTGGTGTCGATGTATTCGGTTATTGCTTCGGCTCTTGAGGAAGATAGCCGGCCATTGATCAAGTACCAGGACAGGTTCTCTTCCAAAACGCTGAAGCCATAGAGGTCTCTTAGCCAGGTAAGGATTTGCTTGGAGCCTTCGTCCTCAATTGTCTTGAGTGCCGACGTGAATGCCTCCCAAAGGATTAGTTCGCCGTGGGCTTTTGCCGCAAGAATTAGGTCATTCTGATAGCGGTTAAACAGCTCAGCTTGCTTTTGAGCGTTTTTGGGACCCGAGTGTTTCAAGTTGTTTGCAAGCTTCGCAATCATGGTGTGGACTCGGTCAGTTAGAAGTTGGTGCTGGTGCTCTTCTTCCTTGACGTAGCCAACCGAGCGAGCAGTAGAGCCAAAATCAACCATTTTTTGAGCTAAGCCCCGCAGGCCACCACGATTAATTGTGGCCTCTCCAACTTGGCCGGCAACATAGCTTGCAAGCGTTCCAAAATCAGGAGACTTGAAGGCTTTTGCGTAGTCGCCTAGAAGGCGCTTGGCAACAAGCTGAAGCATCACATTGTTGTCGCCTTCAAAAGTGACATAAACATCTAGGTCTGCTCGAAGTCCCGTCAAACGGTGTTCGGCCATAAAGCCCTGACCACCACATGCCTCGCGACATTCTTGAACAGTTTCTAGCGCATACCAAGAACTAAGTGCCTTGGAAGCAGCAGCCACAGTTTCAAGATCCTGTCTTGATTCATCGGTGTCGTTTTGACCGGTAAAGACAGCGTGGAACTGATCAAGAAGTTCCTGGTGAGTAAAGACTTGGGCGTAGGTCCTAGCCAAGAGCGGCAAGAGCCTGCGCTGGTGACGTCCGTAATCCATGATGGTTTTTTCTTCACCATCTGGGCCAGGAAACTGTTTGCGCTCGAGCGAATATCTGATTGCAATGTCTAGGGCGAGCTTCTGAGCGTTCACGACACCGCCGGTGAGAGAAACTCTTCCTTGTACCAAGGCGCCAAGTTGAGTAAAGAATCTTCTTCCGGAGGATTCAATGACCGAGGTGTAGACACCGTCCTCGCTCACATCCGCGTATCGATTTAGAAGGTTTGCCCGTGGAACTCTGACGCTGTCGAAATGCAATCTTCCATTGTCGATACCGTTCAGACCGCCCTTTAGGCCGTCGTCTTCGCTGCCGACTCCCGGCAACAGCTTTCCGCGCTTGCGAATTGGCACGTAAAAGGCGTGGACTCCGCGCTTTTCACCGCCGGTGTAAAGCTGTGCGAAGACAACCGCAGCGTGACCGTGGAGTGCAGCATTTCCTAAGTAGTCCTTGTAGCTGTGTCGATCCGGGGTGTGAATAACAAACTCTTTGGTGTCGGCGTCATAGGTGGCAGTTGTGCCAATCGAAGCCACATCCGAGCCATGGCCAGTCTCGGTCATCGCGAAGGCGCCTGGAATCTCGGTACTAACTGCACTGCCCAAGAAGGTCTTGTGGTGGTACTCGGTTCCCAGGTACAAAATCGCAGAGCTGAACAATCCGTACTGGACTCCATATTTAATCTGCAGCGAAGGGTCTGCAAACAGCAGCTCTTCGAAGCTGGAAAGCGAAGCCCCTGGGTTCATGGTTCCACCGAACTCTGACTGGAAACCGTGCTGTGTTGCTCCGGCGGCTACCAGGGTTCGAAGCTGCTTCAAAACTGTCTCTCGGTGCTCAGCCATTGGCTGACCCTCTTGTTTGAACAGCTTGTGCTCTTCGATAACCGAACGGGTGTGGCGACGAACTTCTGCCCACCTGCCTAAGACTCTTTCCCCGATTGCCTCGACGTCTAGTTGAATGTCCTCATTGAAATTCATTTCTCACCTCAACCTCTAGTAAATGACAGAATCACCTTCTCGCCAAGGGGTGTTTACAAACTTTGTGACTGCGCACAATCCGCGTCATTTGAAGAATTCGTTCTTTAGAGCTTTCCTACAAAAACAGCATAGGCTTTTGTCTTATAACAGACAAGAACTAATTGCCCTCAAACTTAGCGGGTTGCTTGGTCATGAAAGCCTCCATGCCCCTTGCAACGTCTTTTGTCTGCATCAAGGAGGCTAGTCTCTGAAACACCTGCATTTTTTCTTGCTCCGAATCGATTGCTCTTGCCGAGGCAAGAGTCGCCTGGACAGCCAGCGGGGCCTGATCAGCAACTCGGTTGGCAATTTCTAGAGCGATATAAAATTCTTCGCCGGGTTCGCAGACTTGAGTTACTAAATTCATGGCTAGCGCCTGCTGAGCATCAAAGCTGTCTCCAGTTAGTAAATAACGCATGGCATTTGCGTGTCCGGCAACTTTCGGAAACCTTATAGTTCCGCCCCCAAAAGGCATGATGCCCCTACTAACTTCGAGCTGAGCAAACCTTGAGTCAGTTGCCGCGATTACAACGTCGCTTGCCAGGGCTAATTCCACGCCCAGAGTGAAGCAGGTCCCTCTGGTTGCCATAACCACTGGCTTTGAAACCTGTTTTGTAGTTATGCCCCATGGGTCTAGTCCACCCTCCGGAACCATTTGAAGTTTGCCTGCGGCAAGCTTTGGTCCAACATCCTGCAGATCAAGACCAGCGGTGAAGTGGTCGCCGTGGGCAAAGACTAAACCAGCTCTTAGATTGGGGTCGCCATCAAGCTGGCCGTAAGCAAGCGACAGCTCGTGGAGCATCTGTTCGTCAGCGGCGTTTAGCTTCTCGGGGCGATTCAGGCCAATAAGTAAAACGTGCCCTTGGGTTTCTAAAGTAATTCTGGTCATCGTCGACATGGCTCAAAGATTAGACGCTCTTATGCAGGTTGCGCCAATATCTGGTCCAAATGCTGCAAACGGGTTTAGTTTTTGCCCGCACTAGGTCGATTCATCGACGCGCGTCAGACAAGATAACTAGCGGCGTTTTCTGTTTGGCAAAGTGAGAATAATCGAACCGATAATTAGGCCCAGTAGCGGAAATATCCCAATCGCCCAACTAATGCTGATGCCGAAAATAGCAGCGAACCCGGTGAGCGCATTGAAGACCATTGCTATCCAAGGCTTTAGCTTTTTACGCCTCGATAAAACGGCCAACAATATGTTGATTACCGCCATGCCAACGAATACAGCAAGGATGGTGGCAACCAGTGCAGCTAGATCTTCCATGGCTAATTATCTCAAGTGATCGCCGCTAACGGTTGCCGGGCTTTTTCGCTTTCCGGCTGGACACCCAAAGCCAAACAACCAAAATTAGCAGTCCTAGTAAAGAGGAGCTCAGCCCGAGGCTGGCCAGGCCGAGTGCCCAAAACTCCTCGACTAGAAAGCCCTCATCGTCGACATAATTTGGCGAGAGGTTGTAATAAAGGACCAATAGAACAGACATCGACGTGGTCACACCGAGTGCCCTGAATAAAATCTTCTGCCCTGTGTTCATAATCGGAAGCCTAGCTTTCACTCAGCAAGCGACCAAGCAAGCAAATAATCCAGAACTCGCATAACATTCAAGGATGCTTAGCTATGAAAATTGGAAACAACTAACCCAGTCCAGACGATCAACCAGAGACTTCCTGAACTCGCCCATCGAACCAGGTGTTCTAAACGAGCTTCTCTCCGACGGCCTCACTGCACCTAGCTGGTCGAACACCAGGCCTTTTGTCGTGGCGGTTGCCGAGGGTGAGCAGCGCGATCGAATAAGTCAGCGCCTGGTCGCTAGGTTGCGGGAATCGACTGAGCTTCCAAACCTAGGAGCCAACCCGGACTTCACACACGAGATTCCCTATCCAAAGGGGCTTGCGGAGCGAAGCCAGGCCGTTGGTAAAGGCATTTACGACACACTCGGCATTGACCGAAAAGACACGGCCTCAAGGTTTAGCTTCTTGGAGCGAAACTATGAGTTTTTCGGCGCACCAACAGCGCTGTTCTTCTTCACCCACCGGGGCCTGGACCAGTTCGGAACGCTTGATCTTGGACTGTTTATGGAAAACGTGATGCTAGCGGCCAACGCTAAAGGTCTGGGGACCTGTGCCCAAGGCTACCTGGGTGGACACCCGGACATTATTCGCTCTGAGTTTGAAGTTAGCGATGACTACGCATTAGTTTGCGGCATGTCGATCGGATATCCATCCGATCACCCCATCAATGGCTGGCACGCCGAAAGGCTACCAATAACCGACTTGCTTCTCGGCCCTAAAAACCAGTAACCGCATTTATACGCTCAATGTGGGCATCGGCTGAACGAGGGAGCTTTAGTCGTGGCCGTCTGTTGAAGGCAACATACGTCCCCAATTCGGTCCCTATTCCTTGCAGAGCGAAGGGCCGTTCACACTCTTCGTAACAACCGATGATGCCTTTGCGGCCCTCCAAGGGGTCTAGTAGCAACAGGATTGCTTGCGTAATTCGTAACTAGGTAAAAAAAGACAAGCCAGGGAGAGGTCCTTGACTTGTCGTTTTAACAGGCACACCTTTGGTAAAAAGGCTAATCTTTGTCTTTTTTAGGCTGAACAGACCACAACCAGGCACCAACACCCAGCACGGCGAGAGTTACTCCGGCAAGGGCAACCATATAGGTGTTGTCAGAATAGATCTCGTAGCCAGAAACGACTCCAAAGAACAGGACGGCGTAGGCCAGCAGTATCCACTTATTGCTCATGCTAAAAATCCTAGCTGCCTGAGTCAAGTGTGTGAACTCGTGACCTGGTGTCCACCACGTCAAAAAGATTCCCCTTTTTCTGGGGGGATGTTCCACCTTTTGGAGACTAGAGGGTCTATGTACTCGGCCAAACCAGTGCTTTTAGAACGATGTTTTTAGAAACCAAACTATAAATCAGACTGTTTTTTGGCCCCAAACGGGTGTCTCTTTCCGTTCAGAAGGTTGGAAATGACCGTGTGCCTGACCAGCACTTTGTAGCTAAGAAGGCCCAAGAAAAGCGTCAGTGTGCTGGAAAGCGCGATAGTGGCAAACGCCCCAAAGCCGCTCACACTAAACACAACCAGAAATAGGAAGACTAAGGGTAAGTGGACAAGGTACAGCCAATAGCTAGCATCAGCCACAAACGTCATTGCCTTGCTTGGCTTGTCACCGAATCTAAGAAATAGTCCAATTATTGCGTAGCTGCCTAAAACGACTGCTGCTCCATAGATCCAACCCGTCACCGCCAAGCCCCAATCTTGCACAAAGAAGAAGGCCGTGAACAAAATCAGAAATAACCCGGTAAACCAAATTGCCGAGCGTCTCAGGTATTGCAGCCAAAACTCCCTTTGATGGTAAGCGACTGCTCCCGAAAGAAAAATCACAAGGTACCAAAGCAGCAACCCCGGATCTGGAAAAATCCCTGTGCTTGTGCTCAGAGTGCCCTCCTTGTCCAACACCCCTGGCAAGACAGGCGCTAGGGAGCCAATCAAAACCATTGTCAAGAGGGGGTGAATTCTCCTGCCAGCTAGCCAAAAGGTAACTCTTCCCATTGCCACGAAGATCAAGCCGTAGATGACGATGAAAAACAGAAACCACAAGTGCTGAAAATCGATGGGAAAAATGCTGAAAGTCTGGCGACCAGTGATCCAAGACCCTTGGCTGGCCCAACCGTTAGCAAAAGTAAGGGGTAACCAGAAAATCGCCAGCGGGAGGGCAATCCGGCTAAGGCGGTTGCCCAAAAATCTTCGGGGACCACGAGCTTCCAAAAGATACGCGGCAAAAAAACCGGAGATCACAAAAAATGCTGGCATGCGAAAAACATGAAGTAGCTGGTGAAGGTAAGTCACGACCAAAAATTCAGTAAAGCTCGCAGGCTCCTGATAGAGATAAACAAAGACGGCGGAGTGAAAGAGCACCCCTAAAAGCAGAAGGGTTGCCCTAGCCGAATCCAGTGCGTGAAGTCGTGACATTTCGCCCACCCTAGCAAACACTAAATCGCCGCCCCACCAGACACGGTAGTTGACTGTCTTCCGCCTGGCTGGAAAAATGAGGTAAGTAGAAAAGGAGCGAGAATGAGCTGGTACTACTGGGTTGGATTTGCGATCGGTATCTACATGACCTGGGGTGGTGCAACTAAGTCCTCCGCAAAGCCCTATTTCTTTCTCCACGCAAGGGCAAGAATGCTTTGGAAGCAACAAGCCCACACTTTTCTAATGATTTCTGGCATTGCGGTGTCACTAGTGATGCTTTTTCTGGCATTGACTCGGTAAAAAGAAAAACCCTCCCATTTCTGGGAGGGTTGTTCTCTTTCGGGGCCTAGGAGGTTTATGTACTCAGCCAATAAACCCGCACTCGCAGGGCCTCTGAAACCTCTTGGCTCCAGTAGTCCGCATCCGTTTTTGAAACGATACCTTTTGTGACAGCCTCACTAACCCAAGGAGTGTAGCTGTCCTCGAGAGTAAGAAGGAGGTTCTCGGGATCAAAACCAAACCTCTCGCAGACACCCGCCAGATTTAGGTTTTCCTGCTCCATGAGAGCGTGCATCTCATCGTGGGAGATACCAAGAAAAGCCTCCAGCACATTTCCAATCTCATCGTGGCCTCGGTGTAAATCCAACGAGCCGTCACCCAACGCTGAATGAACGAGGTCATCTAGGTCTTTAGCATCATCCACCACCCCATCGAAGGGGGATATGCGACCTGTTGCTGTCGCTGTCAAACCAGTAATGACTTCACCGGAAGCGGACGTAATTATGTCTGCGGCATTGATCTCCGATGAGCAGCCCGCCAGCAATGCAACCAAGCTCAAGCACGCAATACCCCTGGATTTTTTCATCGATTTATTCATTCCGACAATTTAGCGCTCTGGGCTTATAGCGCTCTGACAGAGCCATGTGAATTGACTGAAAGCACAGCGCCCTTGGTCCCACAAGGTGGATAACTTGTGGAAACAGGAAATCTCCACTTAGGCAACTCTTTTTGGCTCTAGTAAGGCAGGCTTTGTGAAATTCAGACGGAGTATATGTCGTTAAATGGAAAGACCCTCCCATTTCTGGGAGGGTCTTCTTCCTTGTGGAGACTAGGGGGGTCGAACCCCTGACCCCCTGCTTGCAAAGCAGGTGCTCTACCAACTGAGCTAAGTCCCCATAGCGAGCATTCCCTGGCGGAAAGTGCTCACCGTGGGCCTAGGAGGACTTGAACCTCCGACCTCTTCATTATCAGTGAAGCGCTCTAACCACCTGAGCTATAGGCCCGTCGAGCAAGATGATGCTACTAGAAAAAAACACCTGCCACAAACCCTAGATCTCTAGTTGTTGGTGAAAGTGAGCGAAAGCCCACCAACCAGCTTAGAAATTAGGTTGAAAATTACTGCCCACACTGCCCACAGGGCAGTGGTTAGCACGACATTTAGAAGTGCGAGGGTGGTTGCCGTGGTCATGACGTTAGAAAAAGAAAAATCATCCTCTAGGTTCACATTGCTGCCGTCACCAAGAACAGATGTAAGCAAGCTCCCGATTGAGGAGAAAATGCCGGAATTCGCGAGCACCGACCAAATCAACCAAGCCCCGACGACCAGCGCGATTGAGCTCGCAATTGAGATGAGGAATCCGACCTTAACCGCGGACCAAACATCTACGCCTCTTAGCTTGAGGCGAATTTGTTTCTTGGGTTCCTTTGGAGTCTTATTCCGGTTGAACAGCGATGTCATCTGCCGCTCCTTCAGTTTCTGGTTCATCGTTGGTTTCTAGGTTCCGCTCAGCATTTCTGGCTATCGACAGAACTGAATCACTCTGGTCAAACCTAGCAAAGACTACGCCCATGGTGTCGCGTCCCTTGGCCGGAACCTCATTAGCCGAACTCCGGATTACCTTGCCTGAAGACAATACCGCTAGCACCTCATCGGTTTCGTCGACCATTAGCGCCCCGACTAGGTCACCGCGCTTCTCATCGAGCTTGGCAACCTTGATGCCAATGCCGCCGCGCTTCTGAACTCGGTACTGATCCGCCGAAGTTCGTTTGGCATAGCCGCCCTCAGTCACAACAAAGACGAAGCCGGACTCCCCAATAACCGAAGCCGACAGCAGCTCGTCGCCCTTTCTAAAGGCCATGCCGATGACACCTGAGGTGTCGCGACCCATTGGACGCATCGAGTCGTTAGCGGCGGAGAACCTAATGGACATTCCCTTACGGCTAACCAAAAGCACATCGTTCTCTTCGCTCACCAACATTGCGTTGATAAGCTCATCGCCTTCGCGGAGCTTGATGGCGATAATGCCGCCAGTTCTAGCGGTGTCATAGAGCTCCAGGGCGGTCTTTTTGACAAGCCCGTTCTTGGTGGCCATGACCAAATAAGGCTCCTGCTGGTAGTCCTTCAGATCCAGCACCTTGACTACATATTCCTCTGGCTGCAAGGCCAAGAGGTTGGCAACGTGCTGGCCCTTTGAATCTCGGCCAGATTCTTGAACCTCATAAACCTTGGAGCGATAAACCCTTCCGGTATTGGTGAAGAACATTAGCCAGTGGTGAGTAGTGGAGACAATAAAGTTCTGCACCACATCATCGGCTCGAAGGCTTGCTCCCTTAACGCCCCTGCCACCGCGGTGCTGCACGCGATAGTTGTCGCTTCTGGTTCGCTTGATGTAGCCGCCTTGGGTCAAGGTGACTACCATTTCCTCTTCGGGAATTAGGTCCTCTAGGCTGACGTCGCCGTCGTAACCAAGCATTATCTCTGAGCGACGATCGTCGCCGTATTTGCTCACAACTTCAGCCAGCTCAGTAGAAACGATGTCGCGCTGGGCTTTTTCGTCTCCAATGATTCTCTGGAATTCAGTGATCTGGGTTTCGAGCTCAGCGGCCTCGTCAATAATTTTCTGGCGCTCAAGAGCCGCAAGTTGACGCAGCTGCATGTTCAAGATCGCGCGGGCCTGAAGCTCGTCGATTTTCAACAGCTTGATTAGCCCATCGCGAGCGTCTTCAACGGTCGCGCTCTTGCGAATCAAGGCAATTACATCGTCGAGTGAGTCAAGAGCCTTCAAGTAACCGCGAAGGATGTGGGCTCGCTCTTCTGCCTTGCGCAGTCTGAACTGAGTTCTTCTGACGATGATGTCGATCTGGTGGGTTACCCAATGGGTGATGAAGCCATCAATCGACAGCGTCCTAGGGATTCCATCGACAAGCGCCAGCATGTTTGCACCGAAGTTGTCCTGCAGCTGGGTGTACTTATAAAGGTTATTCAGTACAACCCTTGCAACTGCGTCGCGCTTTAGAACGATTACCAATCGCTGACCAGTTCTACCGGATGTTTCGTCGCGAATGTCCGCGATTCCAGTGAGCTTGCCCTCTTTGGTGAGCTCTGCAATCTTGAGTGCCAAGTTATCTGGGTTTACTTGATAAGGAAGTTCGGTGACAACTAGGCAGGTTCGGTTCTGAACCTCTTCGACGTTCACAACCGCACGCATTGTTATTGAGCCGCGGCCGGTTCGATAAGCGTCTTCAATCCCGCGGCGACCAAGAATTTGGGCACCGGTTGGAAAATCTGGACCCTTAACGATCTTGATTAGCTCTTCAATTAGCGCTTCGCCCTCGATTTCAGGGTTAGCAAGAACAAACTGAGCTGCCTCTGATACTTCTCTGAGGTTGTGGGGAGGAATGTTCGTTGCCATTCCAACCGCAATGCCGATAGATCCATTAACCAACAGGTTTGGGAACCTGGCAGGCAAAATGGTCGGCTCCTGAGTGCGGCCATCGTAGTTGTCTTGGAAGTCAACGGTCTCTTCGTCGATGTCTCGAACCATCTCCATCGCCAACGGAGCCATCTTGCACTCGGTATATCTTGGCGCTGCAGCTGGGTCGTTTCCGGGAGAACCGAAGTTACCCTGCCCCGAAACGAGAGGGTAACGAAGGTTCCAGTCCTGAACCAAACGAACCAAGGTGTCGTAAATAGCTGTGTCACCGTGAGGGTGGTACTGACCCATGACATCGCCGACTACTCGCGAGCACTTCGAGAACTGTTTGTCTGGTCGGTAACCGCCGTCGTACATCGCGTAAAGAACTCGACGGTGAACTGGTTTTAGCCCGTCTCTAACGTCCGGAAGTGCTCGTCCGACAATAACGCTCATCGCGTAGTCGAGGTAGCTTCGTTGCATTTCGACCTTGAGGTCGATTTGCTCTATTTTGTCCATCTGGTTTTCTGACATTTTTCTCTCCTACCTAGATGTCCAAGAATCGGACATCTTTGGCGTTCCGCTGAATAAAGTTTCTTCGGCTTTCGACGTCTTCACCCATCAAGGTAGAAAAGACCTCGTCGGCTAGTGCTCCGTCGTCCAGAGTCACTTGAAGCAGGGTTCTGGTGGCCGGGTTCATTGTGGTTTCCCAAAGCTCGTCGTAGTCCATCTCCCCAAGACCCTTGTAGCGCTGGATGGCGTTTTCCTTTGGAATTCTCCGGCCGGCAGCCTGACCCTCCTGCAACCTTCGGTCGCGCTCTTCGTCCGAGTAAACATATTCGTGAGGAGCGTTAGACCATTTGAGCTTGAAAAGGGGTGGCTGAGCCATGTACACGTAGCCGTGTTCTATCAACGGGCGCATGTACCTAAACAAAAGCGTCAACAAAAGGGTTCTGATGTGCTGACCGTCGACATCAGCGTCGGCCATCAAAATGCACTTGTGGTAGCGAATCTTGCTGACATCAAACTCTTCACCAATGCCGGTACCAAAAGCAGTGATCAGCGCCTGAACTTCGGTGTTTGCCAAAGCTCGATCAAGTCTTGCCTTTTCAACGTTCAAGATCTTGCCTCGAAGCGGAAGGATCGCCTGGGTCTCAGGATCTCTACCTCGAACAGCTGAGCCGCCGGCCGAATCACCCTCAACGATGTAAATCTCTGAGACAACTGGGTCTCTAGATGAGCAGTCTCTTAGCTTTCCTGGCATTCCGCCGGACTCCAGCAAGCCCTTGCGTCTGGTTGCCTCGCGAGCTTTTCTTGCTGCCATTCTTGCGCTGGCCGCCTGGATAGCCTTGCGAACAATCTCTTTAGCTTGAACAGGATTACGAGCTAGCCAGTCTCCAAGCTGATCGTTCACTACTTTTTGCACAAAGGCTTTGGCTTCGGTGTTGCCAAGTTTGGTTTTGGTCTGTCCCTCAAACTGAGGCTCGGTTAGCTTCAGAGAAACAACCGCTGTCAAACCCTCACGAACGTCGTCACCGGTGAGGTTGTCATCTTTTTCTTTTAGAAGCGACTTGTCACGGGCGTATTTATTTAGCAGGGAGGTCAGAGCCGTCCGGAAACCTTCTTCGTGCGTTCCACCCTCGTGGGTATTGATCGTGTTCGCGTAGGTGTGGACGCCTTCGTTATATCCGGTGGTCCACTGCATTGCGATCTCGACAGAGATTGTTTTTTCTTTGGTTTCGGTTTCGATTGAAATAATCTCGTCGTGAATGGTCTCGACTTTTTTAGCTGAGTTCAAATACTCAACGTAGTCAGCGAGACCGCGCTCGTAGTAATAGTTGTCTTTTCTTCCATCGCGCTCATCCAGAAGGTTGATCTTCAAGCCCTTGTTCAAAAAACACATCTGCTGAAAGCGCTGACGCAGCGTCTCATAGTCGTAGTCAACGGTTTCAAAAATGTCCGCACTGGGTGAAAACTCAATTGTTGTTCCCGTGCGATCGGTTTTTTCGCCCTTAGCTAGCGGGGCGTCTGGAACACCGATTGAATAACCCTGGCGCCAAACGAAGCCATCGCGGTGGACCTCAACCGAGAGTGTTGATGACAATGCGTTTACAACAGAAGCGCCAACGCCGTGAAGACCACCGGAAACGGCATATCCGCCGCCGCCGAATTTTCCACCAGCGTGCAGAACGGTTAGGACTACCTCTACGGCGGGTCTTTTTTCTACCGGGTGCATGTCAACCGGGATACCTCGACCGTTATCGGAGACCTTTATATTTCCGGCCTTGGTGATAACAACATCGATGTTGTCGCAGTGGCCGGCAAGAGCCTCGTCGACTGAGTTGTCGACGATCTCATAAACCAAGTGGTGAAGGCCGCGGGGGCCCGTGGAGCCGATATACATTCCCGGTCGCTTGCGAACGGCCTCCAGTCCCTCAAGGACTTGAATGTCTCCGGCGTCGTAGTTTCTCGTTGGTTCTGACATATTCAATTACTTCCCGTTTGGGTTAGCTCCACGTAAACGCGGTCTAGGACCGACTTAGATTCAGGTTTGCTAACCCCTCAATTCTAGTCCAGAGGCCAGAAAAAGGAGTGCATATGGTTATTAGCCATAAGTGTCGCGCGGACCCCGTCCAGGAACCGATCTAGGACCTTTTTTCCAACTTGGCGCGTTAGGGCCGATGAACATGACTTCATCAACAACAAGTTTTGGATGAACATCGGCCAGCTTCTGCAAAACCTGGGTCTCTAAAAGCCGCATTTGAGTGGCCCACGCGGTTGACTTGCAACGAACAATTAGTTGCGTGCCCTTGAGCTCTTCGGGGAAAGAGGCATTCGCGCTTTCTGGACCCACGACCTGATCCCAATCTGCAAACAGTGACGCCTTCTCCAGATCCGCGGTCCAGTTAAACTCCCCAATCAAATGTTCCAAGCTTTGACTCGCGGTGACTAGATCGCGACCCTTGTCAAAGGGTTGCGTGCCACGAGTCTGGTTTTTCTCCCGACGCTTCTGATCTTTTGATTTCATGCCGTGGGAGTTTGCAAGAAAGCTTTTAAAAAATCCATCAGCGACCTCAAAGAAAATATTAGGCACTGACAACACCTCCCGATACGTGCAGTTTTTCAGACCAATCGAGATTCGGCGCCATCGTTTCATCTGCTGCGGTTATTATTACCTGCTCATAATCTGTCACGAATTCAACTAGGCGCTCCCGCCTGCCCTTGTCCAATACTGCAAACACGTCATCCAGGAGCAAAATCGGATCCCCGATGTTGCTGGTTTTTCGTGAAACATCTCCGAGGGCAAGCTTTAGGCCTAGCGCTAGGGACCAGGCCTCCCCCTGAGAGGCATGAGTTTTGGCCAGTAATCCGGCCTTATCTATCAGCAGCTCGTCCCGATGAGGACCCGCGAGAGTTATCCCGCGCTCAAGTTCCTTTTTTCGCAACGACTCAAGACGCTCGTAAAACAGCTGGGAGTAGCTCTTTGGATCACGCTCAATGTCTGTCCACTTTTCGTTTTCATCGCTGCCCACTGCCGAAACAACCCGAAGGCTAATTTCATCTTTCGAGTCGCTGAGGGCGGTGTAAAAGGTTTGCAAAAGCGGCAACAAAGCTGTGACTAGCTCAACACGTTCGGCCGCAAGCTCGGTACCCAGGGCAACGAGTTGATCGTCCCAGATTTCTAGGGTCGAAAGTTCAGGATTTTTTATGCCTCTCGCAGATTTCAATAGGGCGTTTCTCTGCTTGAGGACGCGCTCGTAATCTGCTTTAACACCCGATAGACGCGGTTTTAGTTGCACAAGGGAGCTATCTAGGAACTTTCTTCTGTCGCTCGGATCTCGTCTTATTAGATCTAGGTCCTCGGGCGAAAAAGAGACTGTTCTAACAAGACCCAGAACCTCTGAGGTTTTCTTCCTGGCTGAGCCGTTCAGAAAATACCGGTTGCTCGTCTCTTTGTTGAGTTCGACACCAATCAGAAGCTCTCGGGAGTTGTGGTTTACCTTTCCGGAAAGCTGGGCTGTGGTGTGTTCTTGTTGTATCAGGGACTGGTATCCGGTGACTCGATGCGACTCCAGGGTGGACAAGTAGCTGATTGCCTCGACAAGGTTTGTTTTTCCCTCACCGTTTTGTCCATAGAGCAAAACCTGGCCGGAGGAAAGATCAAGATTTAGCTGTGAGTAGTTTCGGAAATTAGCTAACTGTAAAGACTTGAGCCACAAGTGCCGAGTCCTTTGCCTAGGAGACTAGAAGATTTGGCTGCAACAGGTACTTGAAGTCTTTGTCGCTGTCCTTTGGATCAACTGGACTAATCAGCACCGGGCCAGGTTTGTTTGGGTTGTTCGGATTAACAGTGAAACCAATTTTCACATTCTCAACATCAAGCCCCGCAAGAGCGTCGGTAAGAAATTGAGGTCGTAGGGAAACCACTGTTTCCTCACCCTTCATAGAACAGGAAACCTGTTCGGAAGCATCGGCTACGTCCGAACCAATCGACTCCAAAGACAGCTCGTTTTCGGAAAACTTATATCTCAGGGGTTTTTCGCGGTCTACAACCAAAGCAACCCTGCGCGTGGCATCTAACAACTCTTGTTTGCTTAGGATTGCAAAACTAGCGGTTTCCTCTGGGAAAAGCTGCAATACAGCTGGGTACTTGCCCTTAATGGTGGCTGTGGAAACGGACTTGTTGGCGCTTGAAAAACCAATCATGTCCTTTTCGCCCTCTCCAAAACCAAGTTCTAGTTCACTGTCATGGCTGAAGGTTTTTGAGATTTCGCTTAGAACTCTCGCCGGGATTAGAACCTCACGGTCTACAGATTTCCCAGCCCAAGGAATCACCTTCACTGCGACCCTAAATCGATCTGTGGAAACCATTGTCAACTCTTTAGAGCTTGCGGTTATCATGACGGCGGTTAGGACTGGGGTTACTTCTTCGCGTGATGCGGCTACAGCAACTTTTGCAACACCGTTTGTAAATTCACTCGCAGAAACCTTGCCGGTTGCGACAGGAAACTCAGGAGTGTCTGGGTAATCCGTGGTGGACATAGACGAAAGCGAAAATTTGCTGGATCCAGAGTTGACATGAAATCTTGTTTCGTCCAGTTCCATGGCTACGGATGCGGCCGGAAGTTTGCTTAGAATTTCGGAGAGAAGTCTCGCCTGAACCAAAACTTTGCCAGGGGTGTCAATTGCAGCTGCAATTTTTACTCTTGCCGCCACCTCGTAATCAAAAATTGACAACTGCACTTCATTGCCATCAGCCTCTATCATCACGCCGGATAGTTGTGGCAATTGCGGCCTGGGTGACAAAAGGCGAACTAGAAAAGAAACAGCATCACTTAGTACTTCGCGATCGGCTTGAAATTTCATGGTGACTTTCTAGTTGATTGGCTTTTATCTTGGCACAAGAGTTCCCAAGAGTCACAACTTGTCATGAGGGGTGGAATTATTATTTATTTAATATCCTTAATAATCCTTAATAACCTGCTGTGTAAAAGTGGATAACTCTCGCTTGAGCTTTTATCTCCTGAGAACTACATCGATGTAAGTTGTTCACATGTCTGTGCATAAACCTGGGGATAAGTCATTATCCTGTTGAATTATTTTGTTTTGTGAACAAAAATTCTGGATTTTTAGGCTCATACAGTCGGCTTATTCGCCTTATTTTGGAAGTTATCCACAGGTTTTTTCTAAAACTATTTGTGGTTATCTTTGATCTTTTGAATTATTTCAGAGACCTGATTGTAAATATATCGTTTTTCCCTCATTTGAGAGCTAATTTTCTTTGTGGCATACATCACTGTTGTGTGGTCTCGGTTCCCAAAGTGAGTTCCAATCTTAGGAAGAGATAAGTCGGTTAGCTCGCGACATATGTGCATTGCGATTTGACGCGCGAGAGCAATCGCTGCCTGTCGCCCAGAACCAGTGAGTTGCTCCTGGGTTATTTTGAAGTAGGTGGCAGTTGCGGCAATGATTTCCAGGGGACTAATTTTTGTGTCCTCAGACACGGAGTAGGTGTCCTTCAATACCGTCTGCACCAAATCCATGTCCAGCTGCTGACGGTTTAGGTTTGCAAAGGCCGTCACTCGAATCAGGGTGCCCTCGAGCTCTCTTATGTTCGAAGAGATTCTTGTCGCCATGTATTCAATTACTTCGTCCGGGACTGGGATTCTCTCCAGGGCTGCCTTTTTGCGAAGGATTGCGACACGCGTCTCAAACTCTGGCGCCTGAATGTCTGTGATCAAGCCCCATTCAAAGCGGGAAAGCATTCGTTCTTCAAATCCCTCCAGCTGCTTAGGGCGAAGATCCGAGGTAATTACAACTTGTTTGTTGTGATCGTGCAAGTTATTGAAAGTGTGGAAGAAAGCTTCTTGGGTCTGATCTTTACCCTGGAGGAACTGAATGTCATCCACCAGCAAAATATCGACGTCTCGATACTGTGCCTGGAACTCAGAAGTCTTGTTGTTTTGAATTGCGTTTATAAAGTCGTTGGTGAATTCTTCGCTGGAGACGTAGCGAACCTTGGTTCTTGGCTTCAGGTGCATGGCGTAGTGACCAATTGCATGGAGTAGATGTGTCTTGCCAAGCCCACTCGACCCGTAAATAAACAACGGGTTATATGCCTCAGCAGGTGCTTCAGCAACCGCAAAGGCGGCTGCGTGGGCGAACCTGTTTGATCCGCCTGTTACAAAGTTATCAAAGCTATATTTTGGGTTTAGTCCCGAAGTCCCAGTTATTGGCACTGGTCCAGTCGCTGGGTCGCGCTCGATTACCGGGGGTTCGGGCTCCACTGCCAGCTCAATTCGAGTTATGGATTGAAGCTCTTCGTTAGTGATTATTAGAAATGATGTCGGGCCTCCAAATTCGGAAACCTCGCCTAGGGCATCTAGAAGCAATTCCTTGAGACGTTGCTGAAGCATCGAGCGAGTTGTCTCGTTTGGCACCTCTAAATAAAGAGTGTCGTCCAAGACCCCCTTTGGAACAGCAAGATCCAGGTGGCCTTTGAGATGGGGGGTAACCCTTGGGTCCGAGGTAATTTTAGATACCAGGTCGCTCCACATTGTGGTGAGGGCGACGTCGGCCATCCGGTGCTCCTTTAGCTTCTAATAAAACTTATGCACAGATTTTTGCACAGATAATGCAACCTGTGCATAAACCCTAAACGCTTGTGGAAAACTTTAGGGAAGGAACCCCTAATTTCACGATTGGAACATTCAAGTGGATAGTGGGCCTAGATATCAAATTAACTCGGCGTGTCGCAACTGATTTTTTTGAATTTGTATGAGAAGCACTCAATTTGGTGCATTTAGTCCTCATTAGCCTTGACTATAAGCTAAATTCGTCGTAGATTATGGAAGTTGTTTTGGGATGTAATTCCCAACAGACCCAGGGAGTTTTAAGTGAGCAAGCGCACATTCCAACCGAACAATCGTCGCCGTGCAAAAAAGCATGGCTTCCGTCTACGTATGCGTACTCGTGCGGGACGTGCCATCATGGCCGCTCGCCGTCGCAAGGGTCGCACAGAACTAAGCGCCTAGAGGGCAGTTGCTAGCGCGCGAGAATCGATTATCTTCTAGCGATGAAATCCGCCAGGTGATACGACTCGGCAAGCGCAGCAGCAATGAATTTGCAACCATCCATTTTTTGCCGGCCGAAACAAGCCGCTTCGCGATCGTAACCTCCCGCGCCGTGGGCAATGCCGTTGTTAGAAACAAAATCCGTCGCAGAACCAAAGCTGTTCTTAGTGAGCAGATTGTTGGAAAGCCACAAATTCACGGCGTCGTGCGATACCGACCCGGCGCCACCAATCTCAGCTTTGATGATCTGAAGGCTTCAATACTGAAACTCATGGAGCGGACTGAGAAGTGAAACTTCTTCGTGTTTTGCTTCTCGTGCCCAGAAACATTTTGATTGCTTTGGTGTTGGTTTACAGAAAAATTATCTCCCCGCTTTATGGAGACGTCTGTCGTTACTACCCGTCATGCTCTACCTACGGTCTTCACTCCCTTCAGCGCCTTGGTGTGCTGCGCGCTATCCCTCTTACTGGTTGGCGAGTTCTACGTTGTAACCCGTGGTCTGCCGGTGGGGTGGATGAGGTAGTAAGTGGGCCCAACTGGATATCCATAAGCCAGCTAGGATTTACTTCACCCGCTAGTTCAGAAATAAAGAGGTAATTGTGGATCTGCTATGGCCAATTAAGTGGCTCATTGAACTAATTCTTGTGAGTTTTCACACGGTCTTCAGTTCCGTTGGCTTTTCGTTCGACTCCGGTGGATCGTGGGTCCTGGCGATCGTCGGTTTAGTTCTGGTAGTACGCGCTGCCTTGATACCTGTCTTTGTTCGTCAGATCAAGAGCCAGCGAAACATGATGCTGGTTCAGCCACAACTCGCCAAGCTTCAGAAGAAGTACAAAGGCAAGACCGATCGAGAGTCTCGAGAACGATTCGCCAAAGAGCAGATGGCCCTCTATAAGGAGACTGGCTCCAACCCCCTTAGCTCCTGTCTTCCGCTTATTTTGCAGATGCCTATCTTTATCAGCCTGTTTTACGTTCTAAACGGTGCCCAGCGAAACGAAGCAGGGGTCGGCGTTCTAAACGCAAGCCTGGCTCAGTCGTTTTCGCAGGCCAAGTTATTTGGGGCGACTTTGTCCGACACCTTCTTCGGGTCTGACGACATAAACGTGAAGGTAATTGCCGCCATCATGATTGTGCTGATGTCTTCCTCGCAGTTCATCACGCAGAAGCAGATCATGGCTAAGAACCAAAACCCAGAGACTCAAAACAGCCAGTTCATGCGGACCCAGAAGATCATGCTTTATACACTTCCAGCGGTCTTCCTGTTTTCCGGACTGACCTTCCCGCTGGGTGTTATGACCTACTGGTTGGTTTCCAACTTCTGGACCATGGGCCAGCAATTCATTGTTATTCGCAACATGCCTACTCCTGGTTCACCGGCGCACAAGGCGCGACAGGAGCGCCTGGAGCGCAGGGGCAAGCTGCCCAAACTAGAGACCACCCCAGCTATCGAGGAGGAGACGCCCGAGCCAGAGGTTCGGCAGCGTAACCAGCCAGTTAGCAAAAACCGATCCAAGAAAAAGAAGAAGAAGTAAATGAGCGAAGAAAAAGAACTAGAACAGCAAGGCGAAATCGCAGCGGACTTCATCGAAGAGTTTTTAGATGTAGCTGACCTAGACGGTGACCTGGAGATTGAGTTTAAGAAGGAACGCGTTTACATAAGTGTTCAGAGTGATGCAAAGTCCAACCTGGGCAAGATCTCTGACCCCGACACTGTTGAAGCAGTTCAAGAGCTTGCGCGTCTGGCAGTTCAGGCCAAGACCGGCGAGATGAGCAGATTGATCCTCGACATTGGTGGATCGCGCCAGGCAAAGACGGACAAGCTCAAGCAGCTTGTGGAGCGAACCATCGAAAAGCTAAAGGATTCTGACAGCGAGCAGCACCTAAAGCCAATGACCTCTTACGATCGCAAGCAAGTACACGACATGGTGTCGGAAGCAGGATTCGTTTCGGAGTCCGAAGGCCAAGGTCGTGACCGCCACATAGTTGTTCGCAAGCCCTAAATGTTTCACGTGAAACTTGTGGTGACTTGAACGAGCCAAGCCAGGTTGAACTCGAACCGGCCTTCGCCAAGGAACTATTCGGGTCAAACATTTCTCAGGCACGCGCATACACCGCGTTATTGGCCAAAGACTCAGAGACCTTTGGCCTGCTGGGGCCACGTGAGCTTCCTCAACTATGGAGCCGTCACGTAATAAGCGGTGGACTGCTAGCGGAGCTAGTTGAACCGGGTCAAAAGGTCGTTGATGTTGGAAGCGGCGCTGGTTTGCCGGGCATCCCTATGGCGATCGCGGCTCCCGATTCTCACTTCACTTTGGTGGAACCTATGGAGCGCAGGGCTAGCTGGTTATCTTCGGCGGTCACTGAGCTCGGATTAGAGAACGTCTCGGTGCTTCGTGCAAGGGCGGAGGACGTCCACCGCACGGATTTTGATATCGCCACCGCTAGGGCTGTCGCGGCACTGGATAAGTTGATTCGTCTACTTAGTCCGCTTATTAGGGGCTCTTCGGGAAAAACAGTCTTAGCACTCAAGGGCTCAAAGGCTCCCGAGGAGATTATTGCTGCAACCGAGCGCCTGGAGCTACTCGGGTTCGATACTCCTGAGATACTTACACTGGGTTTGAATAAAGCACCGGAAACTGCGACTGTTGTCCGTATTAGGTTAAAGGCTTGAGGAAAATGACTGAACAACCAGCGGAAGAGACTTCGATCACCAAACCGAGTGTTGCACAGGGGTTGGGCTATCCAAATCACCGCAACGAGCAGTCTCCGGAGCCAACTGGCTGGCAGCAATCCCCCGGCAACGAAACTGAGCATGTTTCACGTGAAACATCCACCGGCGGCAAGCATGAGTAACCAGCAAGACTTTAGGGCTCCAATTCTGAGGGAAATTACTCTCAACACTGAGCGTGCTAAGCGGGTTGAAGCTGCCAGGCTTACTGCGCCGGCAAAGACCCGAATCATCACGGTTTCGAACCAAAAGGGCGGTGTTGGCAAAACCACAACCGCGGTTAACATTGCCGCAGCCCTTGCAACCAAGGGCCTCAGGGTTTTGGTGATTGATCTTGATCCACAGGGCAACGCATCTACTGCGCTTGGAGTCGAACACCACAACGGGGTCCCCGGAAGCTACGAAGTTTTGGTGGATGGGTCAGCAGTTGGGCCGTTAGTGCAACAGAGCCCAGAGCACGAAAACTTATTTTGCCTACCGGCCAGCATTAATCTCGCTGGCGCTGAGATCGACATGGTTAGCGCAAGTCAACGCGAGAAGGTTTTAGCCTCGGCTTTGGAAACCTATGTCAACCAGACGTCTCCCCGAATAGATTTCATTTTTATCGACTCGCCACCGAGTCTTGGTTTGCTTACGGTAAACGCCCTGGTTGCTGCGACCGAAGTTTTAGTGCCGATTCAGTGTGAGTACTACGCCCTCGAGGGGGTAACTCAACTTATTGCCAACATTGAAAGAGTCAAGAAAGCCTTGAACCCAAGTCTCGACATCAGTTCAATCCTGCTGACCATGTTTGATAACAGGACCAATCTCAGCACCGACGTGGCCAATGAGGTTCGCAAGTACTTCCCGGAGCAGACACTCGCAGCAACTATTCCGCGCTCTGTGCGGCTTTCTGAGGCCCCGAGCTACGGTCAGACTGCAATTACCTTTGATCCTAAGAATTCAGGCTCCCTGGCCTACCAGGAAGCTGCTATCGAGCTGGCTCAGCGAGGAGATCACGTATGACTACGAGTAAACGCCCAGAACGCCGCGGTGGCCTTGGAAGAGGCATCGGTTCTTTGATTCCTGAGGGCGACCGAAATGCGGTCGATGTTTTCTTCGGTTCTGACAGTAAACAGCCAATAGGGGTTGAAGTTGCGCCAGGTGCCAGATTGGCCCAGCTGAACCTGGATCAAATAACACCAAACCCCCAGCAGCCAAGAACGGTCTTTGAAGCCGATGCCTTCGCAGAGCTAGTTCACTCCATCCGCGAATTCGGCGTCTTGCAGCCTATTGTCGTTCGTCCACTGGGCGCCGGCTATGAACTAATTATGGGCGAGCGAAGGCTTCGAGCATCGAAGGAAGCCGGGCTTGTGTCTATCCCAGCTGTTGTTCGCGAAACGGCTGATGAGAACATGCTTCGTGACGCGTTGCTTGAGAACATTCACCGCGCAAACCTAAACCCCCTGGAAGAAGCCTCTGCCTACAAGCAGATGCTCGAGGACTTTGGAACCACTCAGGATCAGTTAGCTGACAAGCTTGGCCGCTCCAGACCGCAAATCACCAATACTTTGCGATTACTGAAGCTGCCAATGGACGTTCAGGACAAGGTAGCTGCAGGCGTTCTAAGCGCTGGCCATGCCAGGGCGTTGCTTTCAACCAACGACGAGACCACGATGCGTGAGCTAGCCAACCGGGTCATTCGCGAAGGTATTTCGGTTCGAGGGCTGGAAGAAATAGTTTCTGGCGCCAAAATCAAGCCCGGTAAAGCGACAATCAGGCCGGGTGGCAAGCAGGACATGCTCAAGGAGCTGGCCGAGGAAGTGGGCGACCACCTAAATACAGTTGTCAAGATAAGCATTGGGCGCAAGAAGGGCCAAATGGTCATCGAATTTGGGAACTTGGTGGATTTGAGACGCATAATCCAGGACATCAAGGGCAATAACTAGCTTTTTTGGGCCAGCTTCACAAGCGCCAGGTAAGTCTCGGGCAAGGTCGCTTCGGTTGCCAGTACTGCCTGTGGGAAAAGCGAAGTCTCTGTCATTCCGGGTGTGACGTTCGCCTCTAGAAACCAGATTTCCCCAGACTCATCAACAATCAGGTCCACTCGGCTTAGCTGAGTGAGCCCAAGGCTGTTGTGAGCCGCGACCGCAATGCGGGCAGCTTCCGCCAGAATTTCTCCATCCAGCCGAGCCGGAACGTAATAGTTGGTCTGGCCAGGCGTGTAGCGCTCGTTGTAGCCAAATTCACCGGAGTCAGGCACTATCTCAACTGCCGGAAGGGCTATTGGCCCATCTCCCAGGTCAATAACGCTAACCGCCAGCTCAGTGCCGGCAACAAAACGCTCAATCATTACTTGATCACAGTAGGCAAAAGCATCGATCATGGCTTTCGCAAAGCTCTTCGGGTCGGAAACCTTCGCGCAACCCTGCGCCGACCCACTTTTGGCAGGCTTCACTACTACTGGGAAACCAAGTTCAGTCCCAACCATCGCGAGCACCGACTCAGCATTCAGTTCTCGAAAGCTTGATTTAGGAAGTGCGATGGACTCGGGTGTTTTTATCCCTTGCCTTGCCACTAGCACCTTTGCCACTGGCTTATCCCACGCCAGGCGAGCGCCTGCGGAATCAGACCCGACAAAAGCGATTCCGGCCAGCTGCAATAGATTCTGCAAAGAGCCGTCTTCGCCAACAGCGCCGTGGAGGGTGGACCAAACCACATCTGGCCTAGTTGCCATTAGATGACCCACTAGTTCGCCGTCTGGTTCGCGTATTTCGGTTGAAACCCCGGCATCGGTCAGTGCATCGGCAACTCTTCGGCCTGATTTCAGAGAAACGTCCCGCTCATGAGAGATTCCGCCCGCTAAAACCAGAACTCGAAGGCCGCTCACTAGTCTTTTCTCCCAAAAGTCTCTAGGAGATCAATTTGTTGGTTCAGAACCCTGGAAAGTCTCTCAATACCGACCCGAACGTTGTCGGCTGTCGGGTGAGAGAAGCAAATCCTGATGTTGTCCGCGCCACGGCCATCTCCAAAGAAGGCAGTTCCAGGGGTATACGCCACCAGCTCAGTTACGGCCAATGGCAGCATTTCTTTGCTGTTTAGGCCCTCAGGAAGTGTTAGCCAAAGGAAAAAGCCCCCATCCGGCCTGGTCGTGTGGACCTTCGGCAAAAACTGCTCGACAGCCTCCAGAGCGGCGTCACGCTTGGTTTGATAAAGGTCCCTAAAGGTCGCGATCTGTTTTTGCCAGTCGGCAATGCTCAGGTATTCACTAACGAGCATCTGGGCGAAGCTTGCCGGGGACAATATCGCTGACTCGTTGGCAAGCACCAGCTTTTCCCTGATTGCTGGCGGGGCAAGCACGTAGCCAACCCGAAGGCCCGGGGACAGTATCTTAGAAAAACTGCCCAGGTAAACCACGTTCTGTTCATCTAGTGACCGCATTGCGTTCGGTGGCTTTTCACCGAAGTAGAGCTGTCCGTAGGGGTTATCTTCAATAATGAGAATTCCGCGTTGCTTGCAGATTTCTAGAACCTCAAGCCTGCGGTCTGCAGTGAGGGTAACGCCACTGGGGTTTGCAAAGTTCGGCACCAGATACAACAGCTTTATGCGCTTGCCTTCGGCGATCAGTCGATCGGCTGTCTCGGCAAGTGCTTGAGGGGAAATGCCATGCTCATCTGTATAGACGTGAGCTATATGGGCTTCTTTGTGACGGAAAATCCCGACGGCACCCACGTAACTTGGGGCTTCAACCAAAACGACATCGCCTTGGTCCAAAAATAAGTCTGAGACTAGTTCTAAGCCGTGCTGGGACCCGGTGGTGATTGTGATGTCTTCAACCGAGCTATGAATACCCTCAAGGGCCATGATCTCTTGGATTTGCTCGCGTAGCCGCAAGTCTCCCTGTCCGCCACCATATTGGAGGGCCAAGTCACCACGGTTGGACATCAGCGATGCAAAAGCTTTTTCAATTAGCTCAGTGTCAAGGGCCGCAACATCCGGCATTCCGCCGGCCAGCGACACTACTTCTGGCCTTGATACCACTGCGAATAGGGCTCTAACCTCTGAAACAGATAGGTTTTCGGCTCGCGCGGCGTAGGCGTGCTTCCAAGCATCAAAGTTGGTTACTCCGTCAGCACGCGTCTTAGTCATTCGAACTCCAAGGGTAGGTTCTAAAAAAGTCTAGTTCCCCGAATGGCTCGTGACTAGCTAACTGGCAGGAAGTAGGTCGCGGATTTCATCCATGATCGCAGTCTTTGGCCTTGCACCAACCAACTGCTTTACCAACTTGCCGCCCTGGAAAATACCAAGGAGCGGAATCGATGTGACGCTGTAGTCCATGGCAAGCTGCTGCTCCAGGTCAACGTTTACCTTCACGATCTTGATGCTGTCGGCATTCTCGCTTGCTATTTCGTCTAGAACCGGGGCAACCATGCGGCATGGGCCACACCATTCAGCCCAAAAATCAACGATTACTAGTTTGTCGGCGTGCAGAACTTCTTGGTCAAAAGATGCTTTTGTTGCTTCAACTGGTTGCATGTTTATCTCCTTATTTCGAACTTAGGTAGTGCTCGGCGTCGAGGGCTGCAACGCAGCCTGATCCAGCCGCAGTGATTGCTTGACGGTAGGTCGGGTCAATCACGTCGCCAGCGGCAAATACTCCCGGCAGGCTTGTCTTTGATGTTCGGCCATCTACTTTTATAAAACGCTCGTCAGAAATCTCCACTTGATTCTCAACCAACCCAACCCGAGGGTCGCTTCCGATGGCAACGAACAAACCGTCAATCGCTAGGTCCCGCTTTTCACCGGTGACAGTGTCTTCTAGGACGACACCGTCAAGCTTTGGCGAACCCTTCAACTCGGTGACAGCCGAGTTCCAGATGAATTCAATTTTCTCGTTGTCAAAGGATCGTTTCTGCATGATTTCTGAGGCCTTCAGGCTGTCCCTGCGGTGGATGACATAGACCTTAGAAGCAAACTTGGTTAGGAAATTAGCCTCTTCCATGGCAGAGTCGCCGCCGCCGACAACGGCAATCACTTTTTCGCGGAAGAAAAAACCGTCGCAGGTTGCACACCAGGAGACTCCGTGCCCACTCAGCTCTTGCTCGCGAGGAACACCGAGCTCTCGGTAGGCGGCTCCGGTGGACAAAATAACTGTTTTGGCCTCGTAGGTCTCACCGCTTCCAGTTTTGACTATCTTGATGTCGCCGGTGAGATCGACCTCTGTGACATCTTCAAACAAAATCTCAGTGCCGAAGCGCTCCGCCTGCTCTTGGAAGCTAGCCATTAGGTCTGGGCCCATAAGGCCGTTTGGGAAACCCGGGTAGTTCTCTACCTCCGTGGTTTTCATCAGCTCGCCGCCTGGCTCAACGCTCGAGGCGATCATTAGCGGCTTCAGGGCAGCCCTGGCAGCGTAGATGGCTGCTGTGTAACCGGCAGGACCGGAACCGATGATTATTACTTCTCTCATGATGCTCTTTTCTGGTTATTGCGTAAAACATAGATGACCATCTATTTATTCCAACACTAGATTAGCGACCTACTTTGAATTCCTGCCAAATCTAATGGTCAATTGTTTCGAAACTTCTCTGAGTTCCGGAACTTTGAACAACCAGAGCAACCCCAAGTAGGTGAACAGCATGGCGAACCCAACCGCGAATCCGCTCGCTAACGCAGTTACCACCCGATCCACCGGGTAGCTTCCCTCGCCGATGCCACCCAGCCAATTCAAAACTAAAACCCCGACTATTGCCGAGGGAATCATTGCCAAGAAAAAAGTAATTAGCGATCTGCCAACGCCAAAGCCCTCTAGGCCGCCGATTCGGGACTTAAGGGCCAAGTAAGCGATGATCCCTTGAATTGACACGGAGAAAGCCGTCAACAAAGCAATTGACACCACCAGCCACTGCTTGTCCATTGTTGCGCCAAGAATCAGTGAACCGGTGATGTGGATTGCAATCTGGATGCTGGTGAAGAAAAACGGTGTTTTGGTGTCCTCCAGTGCAAAAAACGCTCTTTGCATCATGTAGACGAAGCTAAATGGAACCAGGCCAATCATGAAAGCCGCAACCACATTTCCAAGCGCAGCAGTTGCCGGGTACTCTCCCGCGAAAACCCGGGCAATTGGATAAGACAGCACTATTAGCATCGCCGTAGATATCATGCTCACCAGTGCGATTACCTTGAGCCCGGTGGTCATGTCGATCTTGAATTTAGCCATGTCGTTACTGGCTGCGTGGTGGCTCATTCTCGTGAAGTAGGCGGTGGCTACTGAGACCGTGACTACCGAGTGCGGCAGCATAAAAATCAGCCACGCAATCGCGGCCGCAGCCACCGATGCCACCACAATCCCGGTGTCTCGGGCGCTTGCGGCAGTGGAGGCAACCGCAGTCTGAACCAAACCACCGATTTGAGTAACAAGAACCATCGCGAGTGACCAGCTGGCGGTTTTTAGCGCCGGACCCAAGCCAAAGCCTCGCCAGTGGAAATTCAACTTTAATTTCAATCCGATTCTGCGCCAGCTTGCCAACAGGATCATCGACTGCGCAGCCACACCCAAAGTTGCGGTTCCTGCCAATAGTGCTATTTGGTCAGCGCCCCAGTCTGTGACATTCCTTGCCCCGGTGGGGTCTGCTCCAAAAACTGCTATGAAGACCGCTAGGCCGCCCAGGGAAACCAAGTTATTTAGAACCGGCGCCCACATGTATGGACCAAAGGCACTTCGGGAGTTCAGCACCTCGCCAAAAACCGAATAGATCCCGTAGAAAAACAGCTGCGGCAGGCACCAGTATGCAAAAGCTGTTGCCAGAGCCAGCTGCTGTTCGGTCCAACCGGCCGTGTAGAGCCGGACTAGGAATGGAGCCGCGATGGTGAAGATAAGCCCGACAACAAAAAACACCGTGATGGCTAGCGTTACAAAGCGATCGATGTAGCCCTTGCCGCCATCTTTGGCAGCGCGGGCTCGAACCAACTGCGGAACCAGCACGGCGTTCAAAACTCCGCCGACGATTATTGCGTAGACGCTATTTGGAAGCTGATTGGCGACGCCAAAAGCATCAGCCGCGTCGGTCGTGACGCCGATTGTGGCGGCCAGCAAGACAGCGCGCGCAAAACCCAGTAGCCGGGACACAATTGTTCCGCTTGCCATGATCAGCGAACTGCGAGTCACTGAGGGGTTGATATCACTCACGGGGCTGCCTTCGAAGCTTCGAGGTGGTTCGGATCACACCAATAACAATTAGTGCGAACATCGCCACACCAAAGCTAACCAGCAAAAACAGCTCAATGTCGTAATTTACGATCACTTCTACGACCACGGTGTCGCCGATCTGGTTCCCCTCAACACTTAGCCACACCGAAATTTCGAGTGGTCCATTGGCGATTGCCTTGATTGGCAGTTCGGCCACCGCGCTTGATCTTGCAGGCACAATCAGCGTTGCGTTCTCGATTATTTCTAGACGAAAGCTGTTACTTGCCGCCATAACCGTGACTTCAATGTCTTGATCGGTCGGGTTTGTGACTGTTACCGGAATGCGGGCATCTCTGGCAACAACGTTTATGTTGCTGCCCGGGACAATGCTTGGCTCAGCCGCGATGGCGGCGTTAGGGATGAGCAAAAGCGCTAGCACCAGAAGCCAAACCCGCCTCACTGAATCAGCCTCTGAGCCTTCTCCGCGATGCGCTTTTCGGTGGCGTGAGCCAGAACATCTTCGAGCTGGCTTAGATCGAACCATCGAACCTCAACCACTTCGCCGGTTGGATCGTTGTTTGCGGAAAGCTCGCCGCCGGTGTGTCTAAGCAGGTAGTGGTGAACTGTTTTCTTGATTCTTTTTTTGCCAACCGTAAACCCATATTGAATTTCACCAATTTTTGACACCACTTCGCAGGCCAGGCCAGTTTCTTCCTCAACCTCGCGTCTAGCAGTTTGTTCTAGGGCTTCTCCGGACTCGACATGACCCTTCGGGATCACCCAGTCCATGCCGCCACCGCGATTTCGATGGCTAATCAGGGCTACTTGATTTGGATTTGCGGCGCTAATAACCAGACCTCCTGCGGAGACCTCCGTGACAGTTCTATTACTGGGCGCGCTCATAACCCAACTCTACTTGTCGACTGTGGCAAGCTATTGCCCATGCAACAAGTGGCGGATGCTCTCAAGAACCTGACGGACAACACGGATAACCCGTTGTTCACCGTCTTAGGAGACGCCTTCGCGGCAGCCGGCGAAGAGCTAGCTTTGGTCGGAGGCCCAGTCCGAGACGCCATTATGGGCAGGCGCTCAATTGACTTAGATTTTGCTACAAGTGCAAACCCGGACAAGATCCTCAGCATCGTTGGACCGTTGGCAAGCGCAACCTGGGATATCGGCAGAGCTTTTGGCACAATTGCAGCTCAAATCGGTGACGAAAAAGTCGAGATCACAAGTTATCGTGCCGACAGCTACGAGGTTGATTCCAGGAAGCCGACGATTGAATTTGGCGACAACCTAGAGGACGACCTGAAGCGTAGAGACTTCACGGTGAACTCAATGGCGCTTCGGTTGCCATCCAGAATCTTTGTTGATCCTCATCAGGGCCTTCGTGATTTGCTTCTGGAAACCCTCAGAACACCTTCCGCCCCGGAGGTTTCTTTCTCAGACGACCCGCTTCGAATGATGCGAGGAGCCAGGTTCGCATCGCAGCTGGGGTTTGAGTTGGACCCGGAGGCTTTCGCCGCAATGCGGGGCATGGCTGAACGGATTGACATCATTTCCAAGGAGCGGGTTCGTGACGAACTGAGCAAGCTTTTATTATCAGATAACCCGATCCCGGGCCTGGAGATTCTGGTCGATAGCGGCATTGCAGAACTTGTCTTGCCGGAGCTGCCAGCTCTAAGGCTAGAAATGGATGAGCACCATCACCACAAAGATGTTTATCAGCACAGCCTCACCGTTGTTTCTCAAGCGATCGAGCTGGAGGCTGAGTACGGGCTTGAGAAAAACCTCGTACTTCGGCTAGCCGCGCTGCTGCACGATATCGGTAAGCCAGCCACCAGGAGACTAGAGACCGGAGGCGCGGTCACTTTCCATCACCACGATGTGGTTGGGGCAAAGCTTTCAAAAAAGCGGCTGAGTGAATTGCGTTTCGATAATGACACCATCAAGGCTGTTTATCGTTTGATAGAGCTTCACCTGAGGTTCTTCGGGTATTCGGAGCAGCAGTGGAGTGACAGCGCGGTCAGGCGTTACGTGAGAGACGCGGAAGCTCAGCTCGCCCAGCTACACGTATTGACGCGTGCCGATGTCACAACCAGAAATAAGCGCAAGGCCGATCGATTGGCTCACGCCTACGATGATTTGGAAAAACGGATCGCTATTTTGGGCGAACAAGAACAGCTCGATGCAATTCGCCCGGAGTTAGACGGCGCTCAAATCATGAAAATCCTAGAGATAAAACCCGGTCGCGAGGTTGGGCTTGCCTACGATTACTTGCTGGAGTTGCGCCTAGATCAGGGCGAGGTTGGCCCAGAGCAAGCAAAGAAACTCTTGCTCGAGTGGTGGTCCAACCGCTAAGGTTGAAAGGTTGCCTAGGCAATACCAAAGTTAAAAAAATGCTAATACCCTCCTGTCACGGAAAGACCGTGGCCGCTTTAGACCGAAGGAGGTGGGTTATAGATGCATAACTACGAGCTAATGGTCATTATGGACCCCTCAATAGATGAGCGCACTGTCGCTCCAACACTCGACAAGTTCCTAACGGTAATCACCGCAGCTGGTGGCACCTTGGACAAGATCGACATTTGGGGCCGACGTCGCATGACATATCAGATCCAGAAGCACTCCGAAGGGCTCTACGCAGTGGTTAACATGAACACCACTTCTGAAGCCGTGCAAGAGCTTGACCGTCAGCTAAACCTGAACGAGTCAATTCTTCGCACCAAGGTGCTCCGCCTGGAAGAAGCAATTTTCAGCATCAACCCAATCGAATTCGTTCCCGAAGAGAAGCCTCCTCGCGCAGGCCGTGGTGGCCCTCGTGGCGGCGGCGCTCGCGGCGGCAAGCGTCCAGCAGGCGCTAAGGCCGAATAATGGCTGGCGAAGTAGTCATAACGATCGTTGGCAACCTAGCTGACGATCCGGAACTGCGCTACACGCAGGGTGGAATCGCCGTGGCCTCAGTCCGCGTTGGCTCAACCCCGAGAACCTTCAACCGTCAGACAAACGAGTTTGTTGACGGCGAAACCGTATGGATTCGCTGCACCGCTTGGCGTGAGGTTGGCGAGAATGTTGCTCAGTCACTAACCAAGGGAGCACGAGTTGTAGTTACCGGTCGAATGAAGCCGGCTTCTGCTTACCAAACCGCTCAGGGTGAAGCCAGGGCTTCACTCGAGTTAGAGATTGACGAAATTGGACCATCACTTCGCTATGCAACAGCAACTGTTACAAAGCGTGCCCGTGAAGGCTCTGCACAGGTTGAATCCCCATGGGGTGGAGCTCAGGCAGAAAAGAAGCAGGCCAATTCTGGAGCGGATGCTTGGGCTAACCCAGCAGAAGCCCCATCCGACGAAGCACCTTTTTAGAAAAGACCTAGGAGAAAAACAATGGCAGGAAAGTCAGCTGACCGCCGCAAGCAGATGAACAGTAAGTTCGACAAGCTTGCTCCGGCAAAAACAATCAAGATCGAATTCATCGATTACAAGGACGTCGCAACATTGCGCAAGTTCGTAACCGAACGAGGCAAGATCCGTGCTCGTCGCATCACTGGTGCGACTCCACAGGACCAGCGCAAAATTGCTAAGGCCATCAAGAACGCTCGCGAGATGGCGATAATGCCATACTCCGGTGCTGGACGCTAGAGGAGAATCACATGTCGAAATTAATTTTGACCAACGAGGTCCAAGGTCTCGGCTCAGCCGGTGACATTGTTGAGGTAAAGAACGGTTACGCACGTAACTTCTTGATCCCAACTGGACTTGCAGTTATCTGGAGCCGCGGTGGCGAGAAGCAGGTCACCCAGATCCGCGACGCACGCGATGCACGCGCCATTGCATCTGAGGAAGAGGCACTAGCGATTAAGAGCAAGCTCGAGGGTGCTCTAATTACAATCAAGTCAAAGGCGGGCACTAACGGCCGCTTGTTCGGCGCAATCAAGACTTCTGACCTGGCTGATGCCATTCAGGCCCTTGGTTTCGGCGAGGTTGACAAGCGTAAGATCCAGTTCGCATCTTCAATCCGCACCACCGGTAACTACGAGGCAAGCGTTCGTTTGAACTCTGACCTTGTGGCACGGGTAAAGCTGCAGGTTGTTTCTGCCAACTAGCACAATTTTGTGAAGGACAACCCACACTTTTTTGTGTGGGTTGTCCTCTTTTAAGGGGGGTGTTTTCCACAACCCTAAGCTTGAGCTTTAGGCTTTTCATAGATTTAATTATCCACAGGCACAACTCAGTAAAACACTGGGCAAAAGGCAGATACGGTTTTATTTATCCACAGGTTGTCCACAGGCAAAGACTCAAATCATCGGCGTGTTTCCACAGGGTTATCCACAGTTATCCACAGACTCATTTGTATGCAAGGTGTCACTGCCCCAAGCTATACATGTCTTATCTAGTTCTGGAGGAATACTATGTCGATGTTGTCAACCGTTACAGCATCTGACCCTCGAGTAGCACCTCACAACCTTGAGGCAGAACAGTCCGCTCTCGGTGGCATGCTGCTGAGCCAAGAGGCAGTCGCTGAAGTTGTTGAAGAAATAGCCGGTGTTGATTTTTACGCTGGCAAACACGAACTTATTTACAACGCAATCTTGAACCTGTTCGGTCGCGGTGAACCAACCGATGTAATCGCGGTTACCGACGAACTGAATAAGCAGGGAAACCTGCTAAAAGCCGGAGGCTCTGACTACCTGCACTCGCTGGCCAGCTATGTGCCAACCGCTGCCAATGCCGGCTACTACGCGAAAATTGTTGGTGACAAGGCTATTTTGCGCAGACTGATTGATGCTGGAACCAGAATTGCTCAATCCGGTTATGACAGCCAGGGTGAGGTCGAGGACCTAGTGAACCAGG
>Ga0307488_10000453_pt1 | contig 33515 bp, 29 predicted proteins | sample SB02metaG_FD_202248 | JGI IMG/M metagenome (GOLD analysis project Ga0307488, IMG submission 202248) | Sea-ice brine microbial communities from Beaufort Sea near Barrow, Alaska, United States - SB 0.2 | ecosystem: Environmental > Aquatic > Marine > Coastal | place: USA: Alaska | collected...
CAGAAAATGTGAGTCCATTAAATTCTTTAAATCTTTCTTGTAATCTATCTGAGTCTTGAAAAATTCTCGCCATAGAGCCTGCACCATTATTTGTTTTCTTAGAAGGCTTTTGTGACAAAGCCAGCAACCCAGCCAATCCAAGTAATATATTTGCTTTTTTCTTGCTCATTTTCTCTCCATTTATCTCAAGTTACGCTAAAAATGAAGCCGAAACCATTATATATCTACAGCATAAACAAGTGGCTTTGAATTCGGCAGAAGACGTTGTGCAGTTCCCATCGTATATCCAGTTCCTATTACATTATCTATAATAAAAAGTGTCGAATGTTTGGGAGTTTCACATATAAAATCAAGACCTAGATCAACTTGTTTTTCTAATCTGCCTTGTTTCTTTGTAGCATAAACACTTTTTCTATCCAATCCGATCAGACAATTTACAACTCTTGCTCCTGATATCTTACTAATATAATCAGCCAATATCAAAGTTGTATTTGCAAATCCATGTCGACTAGGCATTGGAACTAATATGTCATTTGGGGTAACTTGCTTTGCAAGAAAGTCTCCTGCAATTTTAATTGCATTAATATCTCCCTTGCCGATGCCATGAGCAACTTCGCTAACGCCATCGTCATAATACCGATACGCTTTGCCACTTTCAACAAGAAATGAGTATGGCATCTGGGATTGACTGCCGCGATTCGTACTCTCAAATGTTTCTTGCCATCGCTGAGAAAATGTAGGGGTATTTCGTTTCATAATAGCATCAACATTAATACCATGTTCTCTTAAAGACGTGTAGATTGCTTGCGTTGCATTTGCCAGCATTGGACCATATTCTCTCCGTTCTGTATGCAACAATACCCCGTAATAGTCTTTCCAAAAACCACGAGGATCAACAATAATAAGCATAACCATTTCCAGATGATCATCTTTACCTGCTTCTTCATAGAAGGTAAAGAGATACCAAAAACGCTTGACCAATTGATTTGTCCAAGTTGATCTTTCACTTAAGGCATCGAAATATTCTGGAGGCATGCCCCTTATAGGACCTGAAAAAAGATCAGATAGTTCAGCATCGCTTACTCTATATTCATCCTTATCTTTATACTTCTTAGGATCAATAACGTGATAAAGTTCATGCTGTATCATTTCATTAAGCCCGTCATTAAAATCATCTTTGAATTCTGGATTTGTTATATATTCTTCTTTTATCAGCTTCCAATATCGATTCTTTAACAAGCAAAACCCTATCCCCATAACAACCTTCTCACCAGTTGAAGCTACTTTAGAAAACCAAGCAGTAGTCGTCATGATTTTTTTCGTCATAACACGACGAGCTAGTTTATGGCTTAAAAGAGGATACCAGATATTTTGAAAGTCATTGGTTAATGGAGTTGAAGCGAATCTAAACTCGAACCGTAAATGCTCTGGATTTCCAGCCAAATTATTGACATTCAGTACAGCATCTGTAATGGGAAATTTTGCATTAGCATAAATCTGGCTATCACGCATCCAATCAAAAGAAAACAGATTACGTACAAATACATCGCGAATTTCATCGACCTTACTGCTGAAAGTCACGCCGTTATTCATTTGCTCAAAACGCTTATGAAATCGATCTGAGCGCATGAATGCTCTAGAAGCAGACCCAGAAGGCTTTTGTGACAAAGCCAGCAAGCCAGCCAATCCAAGTAATATATTTGCGTTTCGTTTATTCATTTCGTCCACTGATCCGCCATCGCTTCAGCAATACCTTTGAATGTTTTGCTTCTTGTTTTTTTTGAGTTTGATTTTGCAGTCCAAGAGGGACAATCTTCATTCTTTATCGTGTAGCAAGTACGTTTCAGCAATGGAAGACCTTTTAACCAGAGGCAGGTTCTCTTTGTGAATCTATGACCATATTCGTAAGGCTGAATCACTTGGCTGGGACGGGGCAAGCTAGCAATATACATAGGCGTTGGATTCTCAATTGCAATCCGATCTATAGGGGCGTTAATTAACAAATTGAAAAACTCTTTTGCAGCCATTGCGTTACCATATCTTCTAAAATCTATAGCTCCATGTGGGTACATTTTGACAGCACTTCCTTTGCACATATAAGTACAGGGTGGAAAAGCTATCAACATATCCCAACGACCAATTTGATAAGCAAGTTCAATCGCATCTCCTATAATATGCCATTCCGGGTGTTCTCCAGTAGAAGGTTGTATATCGCAGGAGAAAGCTTCATGACCAAGTGCTCTAAGAGCCGTAGTAACAGTTTGACTTTCCTGACAAGCTACAAGTACCCTCATAACTCCATTGCCATTATTGGGGCTTAACTTCTTTCTTGAATCTCTAATAATTGCCCTAGAAGCAGATCCAGAAGGCTTCTGTGACAAAGCCAGCAACCCAGCCAATCCAAGCAATATATTTGCGTTTCGCTTGCTCATCGTGCCTTCTCCGGTCTATAAATATACTCATAACCATCTGATGGTTCAGTTCTATCATCAAGCAAGTCACCTTTTCGTACAAGTTTTGTAGCCACAGAATCCCAGTCACCACAATAATCTCTTGCTGCATAATCATATATTGTGACGTAATCTCCAATATTGATTGTAGGCTTGATCTTGTAAGGTTGTTGATTTCCTCTGCTATCTTTTTTGTACGCTACGTCAACACCACGGTATATACGAATTAGATCATCAGGGCTACCACCCATTGTTTTGTCCACTGTTACCATATTAGGACCAAGTGGAGCATTTGCCCTAAATGCTACGTGGTCATATGATGCCATTGTTCCACCCTTATCACCAGTTGGATTTAGACCATTAAGCATTTGTGGTTTGTTCGTACTCCCAAATGTTTCTTGCCATCGCTGAGAGAATGTAGGATTGTTTCCATGCTTCTTCATAATGTCCGCAACACTAACACCACGCTCTTCCAAGGACGTGTAGACGGCTTGCGTCGCATTTGCAAGCATTTGACCATACGTCATCTGACTCGTGCCTAAGAAAAGCCCATATTCGCCTTTCCAAAAACCACGAGGATCAATAATAATATCCCGAATCATAAGTGAACCGTGATTCCCACCTTCTTCACTATAAAAACTATGAAGTTGCCAAAAACCATCAACCAAATCATTTGTCCAAGTAGACCTTTCATTCAGCGCATTGTGATAATCTCCACCACTATTTGAAACTTCAGAAAGCATATTGTTAATATTGCTTGCACTATATTCGTCCTTACCTTTGTAATTTGTAGGATCAACAACATGATAAAGCTCATGCCGTATCATTCCATTAAGCCCATCATTGAAATTGTCTTTGAATTTTGGATTGGTTTCATATTCTTTTTTTATCAGCTCCCAAGCCTGATTGTTTAATGAATAAAATCCAACCCCCAGAGTCAACTTCTTGCCAGTCGAAACTACTCTAGTAACCCAAGCAGCAGGCATGATAATCTTTTTCGTCATAATGTGAGCATATGCAGGGTTGCTTAAAATTCGAGTCCAAAACGTCTGAAAGTCTTTACGCAAAGGATTTGGCATGAATTTGAATTGCAGTTTCAGACGTTCTGGATGTCCAGCCAAGTTATTGACATTCAACACAGCATCTGTGATGGGGAATGTTGCACGAGCATAAATTTGACTGTCACGCATCCAATCAAAGGAAAATAGATGACGCACAAACACATCGCGAAGCTCATCGACCTTACTGCTGAAAGTCACACCATTATTCATTTGCTCAAAACGATCATGAAATCGATCTGATTCTCTGAACGATCTAGAAGCAGACCCAGAAGGCTTCTGTGACAAAGCCAGCAACCCAGCCAATCCAAGTAATATATTTGCTTTTTTCTTGCTCATCGTGCCTTCTCCGGTAGGTATAAATCTTGAAAATGTGGCATGTCGATTAGTCGATTACTTTTTTTCCAGTCAATCTTGTACCGACTTGGGCTCCATATTTCTACTTCGTATTCATGTATATACATAGTCATAACAGAGTCTAGAGTGATTTCTTGTTTGTCGATCCACTCGATTTTATAATCACCAATGTAGTCTCCAATTGCGTGTTTTAAATCTTCAACCAAACCCCTTGCTCCCCATGAACTTTTATCCCAAGCAAAGTAATGCTCCTCTTTTGACTTGTATAGATCAGATTCCCAAATTTTATTTAAAGCTCTCTTGATTTTGTATGGAATCCCTTTTTTGTCAAGCCATTTATATGATGGTTTACGTTCAGAAATTAAACCCATTTGGTAAGCATCATAAGAAGTCATGCAAAGTCTAGGTATGTCAGAGAAGCCTGTAATGACCCCAATATCTTGTTTGTTAATATGGATATAACTATTGTACTCAGGATTTGAAAAAAACGGATTGAAAGCGTTAGAATATGACAGGAAGTCTCTATACATTTGGGCGCACTGATTAAAATTGTGCTTTTCTGGCGTGTAGGATAGATCGTTTTTTATCCAGTCATACTCGTTTTTTACTTCCTCATAAGTCTGTAATGACTCCTTATGTCGATTATAATCAGGACAGATACTTCCAAGTTTTTTGTCAAATTCAATGTAGTTATATTCACCTTGCGCAGCTTTTCTAAGAACATTCACACCGATAGCAATTGCCAGTGCTCTTTCAGAATCTGTGGTTGTCGAGAGGTATCCTCTAAGAGCACCACCAGCTCCTGATATATTGGTTTGGTTTTGAGCGATCAGCTGACTTCTTAATTTCAACCTTCCTGACTTCTCTATTTTGGAATAACCAACAGTCGCATGAAACAAAGGCGTATCTGAATTCCAAGAAAAACCCAAGGGAGTCCAAGTTTTAGTGCTATCTTTGCTTTTAATTTGTTTGATAGAAGCAGATCCAGAAGGCTTCTGTGACAAAGCCAGCAACCCAGCCAATCCAAGCAATATATTTGCGTTTCGCTTGCTCATCGTGCCTTCTCCCTATACTCTTCGTCCCAGTCAAACACTTTCTCGCCCTGATAAACAGGTCGGAGATACTCGTGCCAAATCCCCTCATAAACATACGCATCAAAAGTGTCTTCACCGTTCAACCACTTCTGGAAAATTCGATGGTTTCCATCCTCAACGATCAACTGCTTTCTTTTCGTATCATAGAACAAAACAGGCAACCCTTTGCTCATGCTTAATTCCCCTCTCCATATATCTTGCAAAGTACCTATTCCTTGAGATTCCAACATACTCAAAGAGGTTATTGGAATGTCTTTGACTATATCGTCTTCACCAAAACCTTCTTCAGAACTGTCTTCTTCTGATGATTCTTCTGATGAGAATTGTTCATCAGCAGCCCAGTATGGATGCAACAGGGTCAGTCTTTCAGGCTCGATATTCACTTCTGTTTCAATAAAATAACCTTCGCCAAACTCACCCCTTTCGAATTCATGGGGAAACCATTCCCCCATATCATCTGTTTCGTGATCTATTCTAATTTTATCTTCCAAACCACGAAGGTTTATCTCAACCAGACTGATACTCGTAAATTCTCCATTTTGTTCAGTTAATCTCTCACATAAATATCTAGCAAAAGCCTCAGCAGATTTTTCGCCTTGGTCATTCGTGTTCCAAATATAAACTTTGTTCTGCTTAGGCTTTAGACCGTCTTTTTTTATTGTTTTCCAATTGCTGCTTATAAATACATGCAGACCATTCAACATTTGTGGTTTGTTCGTACTCCCAAATGTTTCTCCAGAAGGCTTTTGCGACAAAGCCAGCAACCCAGCCAATCCAAGCAATATATTTGCGTTTCGCTTGCTCATGTCAAATCCTAAAAATATCTCATTAAGTTTATTTTACCTTTACGGTCAACAGAGCGAGCAAGCGAAAGACCTGCTTTTGCAAGTAGCCCATAATAGCAACTCCATTTGTCTCAAGTTACCCTAAAAATGAATCCAAAACTTTTATCAAACAAATTTCTCAATAAGAAAAACTTCGTTTTCTAAAGTCTGATAATGTTTTGTTAAATAAATTTCTTTTCAGATATCAGTTTGTATGCGACAAGAGCCGCCATTGTAGCGTCATCAAGTGCCCTGTGTTTCACAGTAGTACCAATGCCTTCTTTCTGTATTGATTTCTCAAGACTGAAGCATCTTTGATCCCCACCGTGTCTTTTTCCAGCTTCTTCTGGATAATGGGCTGTGTAAAAATGCATCCAACAACCAGCAAATTGAAGAGATGTCTCCAATTGATTCATTTCATGAAAAGACCTCATAATCATTGGCTGATCAAAAGGAAGATTCCACGCAAAAATTGGAAGATTACCAGCCCAATCCTCAAACAAAGGAAGAACCTCTTGGTAAGAATCAGCATTCAGTATTTCTTCTTTTTCGATGTGAGCATATTTTTTTGCAATCGCAAATCTTTTGTCATCTAAATATGATGGACACATAAAACGAGAAAAACTATCTAAAATCTCTCCCGTTACAAGGTTGTGTTTTACAGCGCCAATCTCAACAACGTGTGCCAATGGATCTTTTAATAAGCCTGTTGTTTCTGTGTCAAGTGTAATTACTATCATTGTCATTCCATTTTATAGTATTTTCTTAACTGATAGCTTTTAAGTTGACAAGAAAATAAAAATAAACGATTCAAAGGTCGGAATGAAATTGACAAATATCATCCCACCACCAGAAGACGATTAAAGCTCGGAATAATCAAATTCAATACCAAGACCATTCAAATAACTAAGTGTTCTCATATCTATGCCAAGATCGTGGACGCTTTCTGCGATTTTTATTAACTTTTTAATATCTTCTTTTGATAAACCTTTGTTTAAATAAAAATATGGAGAAGACATCATCTGATCTGCAGCCTGTTCACTCTTCCTTATTCTTTCTTCAATGGATTTTATTGTTCCATATTTGAAAAGAAAATCATGGCGAATCCCTGTTGGATTATATTTTTCGAGCATTTGAACAACCACCTTGGCTGTTTCTGGGAAGGTTAGGAAATCACGAAAACTAATGGGTGTTTTTCCTTGCTCTAAGGATTTTATAAGATTGTCTTTTTGAAAAACAAAAGGAAAAATCTTAGCCTTAACGGTTGGACTAGATAGCTTGAAAAGATGGCTTACCATCTTTTGATTCATAGTTCCTTTTTTCAACAATTCGTCAAAAGTCCTTTCAATATCCTGCTCGGAACGACTTAGAAAGTCAGATGGATTATCCAAAACCCATTTACAAAACCTGTCTTTTGTCAAATAGACAAAAGAGTTTTTTATCACATCTTCAATCCTTTCCTTGGCTGTCCAAGATTTAAAAACCTCATCAATTTCTTTGTTTGATACATATCCCATTAATTCAAAGATATAATCATCAAGAATTGGATGAGAAAACACTTGGATGTTGATGGGGTAATTGAACAATCTTTTGTTAAGCGTACTTTTGAAGTCGTCGTGACTGTAAATATGTGCAAGGACTTTTGGGTGTGGCCGATATATGTCAAAAAATACCTTTGAAGGAAATATCTTAACCATAATGTAGTCGAATCTATCGTGAGTGCTTTCCTTTAGTATTTGAAGCTGGAGTGTAAGAGGGATTTTATTTTCAAGAAGCGCCAACACTGCGTCATCCCAAGTCATATCTAGTGTTCCAAAATATTGTAAGGTCAGTCCTCTGAATTTCTGATTTTTGAACATTTCCTTAAAGTCCATTGTATTGCTTTGCAGTATTCTTGTAAAAACAAATTCATCTTGCTCTATTTGAACAAACTTGCTTTTCATAGGCAAGGCACTTTTTAGTAAAAACAATAATCTAATTCGATTGTTTCTGAGGTGTTTGTTCTTATACAAGTCTAAGAGCATCTCTTCGTATACATTTCCAGCTATAATTCGATCATTCAGATCAATAAGTCTTTTTATTTCAACTTTTGTTCCAAAACGAAGAATGGCTTGGTGAAAGATGCCATACGCTGAACGATGCCGAATAAGCCGCTTAAACAATGTCATTTGCTTTGGTTTTGGACAATCAACTAACCGCTGATAGATTAGTGAGTTTAACTCACCTCTGCCCCAATCACCCCATATATCAGTCATATTAAAGTCAAGCATTATCTCTGCGATATAAATAGGGAGATTTCCAGCATAACGATTCATAAAGCCAGAAGTTTTGTCAGCAAATTCATCTCTGAATCTAATTTTAGATGATTGCTCTGTCCTGAACAAATAAATACAATGCATTGCATAAAGCAAGTCTTTTGAACCAAACCAGCCAACACTTTCCAATGTATCTAAATTATGTAAAGTGCAAAAAGAAACAAAAGCATCTAAAACTTCATCATTATGATTTGCTGAATATAAATCTTCAAACATATATGGGTAAAGGTTCTTGCCCTTTGTTCTTCTTCTTGAAAATGCAATTGGCGACATGAAAGATCTGTTTTTCACAATATCACGATATTCTTCATTATAAGGAATTGCTCTAACCGGTATTTGATATAAAAATTCCTTTATTCTTTTTGCTTGATATGCTTGTATTTCCTCATCGTCAAATAAGCCATCATGCTCTGCGTACTGATAAAGACTTGTGTATGAAACTTTTTGATCTAGCATTTCTGTGATCACAGCCATATCAGATAAATATTTTAGCTTGCTGGGGTTTTTATTTCTTTTCCAAAAATCAAGATAACAATCCACAATCTCATTTTGATTTTTCAAAAAAGCCATCGCAACAAATAATGGTGTGCTTTGTGGATTTATCGTGAATATTTTTTTTGGAAAATACGCAAAACGAAACAAGATCATTTTTGTTTCCCAAGATCCCTTTTCAAATGCCTCTTGTACAACCAAAGGTGATAATGTAAATTGGCTTTGTCTAATCTGTACCATTGTTGTATAAATATTATCAATCGTAAGCTCTTTCATTTTTTTTCGAAAGACTCTTGGATGTGTGGCTATGTCTTGGACGAATTTGGTAAAGGGAGGGATATGATTGATTTCTTTTGATTTTTTATCGCAAAGTGCAAGAATTTCATTTGTATTCTCAACCCCAAAATGCTTATGTAAATCACTCCTTGAAAACCCATTGTTAGATTTGTCTACACTAAGACCACCATTGCCACCAAATTTAACCCGACCTTGATTGAAACCAAGAGACACACGACTCATTTGTGAATTATCATTCTCGTCTATGCTTTTTACATAAAAGAGAATAATCCCCGCAGCGGAATACTGACCAAAGAGATTCCCCGTTTTTCGCGTTGTACACCACTTTGTTTCTTTTTGCCCCGGATCAAAGCTTTTTGAGCCTTTTTCAGTTTTTGGCAAGTAGATATCCCACGATGCAACTGACCCAATCTTTTCAATATCAAAATCAGAAATATCTCCTGTTGAAGCCAAAAAGTCTCTTCCAGTATATTCAACAGCATCACTCAACTCTTCATATGTCTTGTATGTATTCAGATCAGTAGACATTTTCTGCTGTTTGATCGCCTTTTGCGTCCATTGATCTCGAAATGCTTTCACAATCGGAATGATATCAATCGAATTCTCTTTGGATACAGATGCTTTTTTGAGTATCCAGAGGATATCGTGCTTGTTCAGCCCTGCTTTCTTTGCTTGTATGGTGATTTTTTGTTGATTGATGTTCATAGGTTAGCTCTTTGGTTTTATAGTTCAGAATAATCAAGCTCAATACCATGCCCATTCAGATCGTTAAGCCTAGATGTAGTCACAACAAGTTCATGCGTCAAGATAGCTCTTTTTATCAGATCTGTTCGGTCTGCAATTGTCAGGCTTTTGTTTAGGTGTAGACTAGGAAGACCGAGCATCATTCCTGCTTGGTAATCATCAGGCAGGATTCTTTCCTCGATTGATTTTTTTGTTCCAAACTGGAGTCTTTTCTGTAAATTCAGATGTCTTGGACTGTGCTTTTCCAGAATACCAGCAATGGCTCTGGCGGTCTCTGGGTTTTCAATGAGGGAAAAAATTCTAGCATTTATCCCATGACTAACCAACTCCTCAATAATTGATTTTTCATCATACAGATAGATTTTGAATACAGAGCGCAGTTCATTTGTAGAATTTTCAAAGAAATATTTCACCATCTTTTGGTTCAAAAGTCCTCTTTTTAAAAGGTCACCGATGATAGTGTCTTTTCTTCCAGATTGAATCATGACATCCATAAATTCAAGTTTGTTTTTTGATAGCCATTGTTGAAACGCTTTCTTTGTCAGATGAATAAAAGAACCACTGATTAATTTCATATCAAAAAGGTGATCATCAAGAATTGGATGAGGATATACAAGAGCAGACACCAAGAATCTGTCAAACAACTTTCTGTTAAAGAGTGTTTTGAAATATTCATGCTTATAGAGAGATTCAAGGACTTTTGGGTGTGGGACATTTATTTGATTATATGGAATAAATGTCATATGATCTATAATAAAGTAAATCGCGTCCTTTGAACTTTCTTCTAATATTTGAAGCTGAATATCGACAGGTACTTTGTTTTCCAGAATAATATCAAGAGCCTTCTGCCATCTTAGTGTTTTTGTTCCGAAATACTTAAGGGTAAGACCAGTGAACTTTTTGTTTTGAATGAAGTCACGGAAACCCAGTGTATTACTTTTAAGCATTTTGGTGAAAACAGATTCATTTTGCTCTATTATAATCATTTTCTTTTTGAAACCCGAATCTCCCTTTAAGAACAATAAATATCTAAGCTGATTGTTTTTAAGATTTTTGTTTTCAAACAAACCCAAAAACCCAGCATCACTCAAGGCATCACTCAAGGCATCACTAGAGGTTACAGAAGGAAGATCATCCATCATATCAAGAGATCTTTTTATCTCTGTTTTTGATCCGAGATTAAGAATTGCATATGAAAAGTATTTGTATGATTTTTCATATCGAAGAAGATTCTTGAATAATGCGGCTTGCTTTTGCTTTGAAGTGTCGTTTAGCCGAAGGTATACAGTTTTATTTATTTGCGCGGCATCCCAGCTATCCCAATTTTCATCTAAGTTAAGAGCGATGATCATTTCTGCGAGATAAATAGGGAGAGACTGGGTTTCTTCATCAATACTAAGAAACGCTTCTGATCTCTCAAAGAATTCTTCTTTAAATCGCAATTTATTGGACTGGTTTGTCTTGAATAGGTAGATAGAGTGCATCATAAGAAGAAGGTCTGTCTTGTCCAAGGTGCTGTACCCAATACTGCGTAATGTATCAAGGTTGTTCATTGTACAATAAGAGACAAAGGAATCAAGGACTGCATCTTCATAATTTGCTGCATATAAATCCTCAAACATATCGGTATAAAGTGTCTCTGGATTGAGTGGCTTTTCAAGTGATCTGTGAGTCGAAATCAAAGAACTAAAGTGCATCTCACCAGCTACTTTGTAATATTCCTCTGTATAATTTGTAGTGATTGATTCAAGTGGTATTTGATACAAGAACTCTTTTATTCTTTTCGCCTCATACGCTTCGATATTCTTTATATGCTTCTTAATATTCAAGTGAACTGTTAGTTTTGCATATTGATATTGACTTTTATATTGAATATCAATTCCTAACATTTTTGTGATCACAGCCATATCAGACAGGTGCTTCAAGCGACTTGGATTCTTTTTGCTTTTCCAGTAATCAAGATAGCACTTCACAACATGTTCTCTGTTCTTCAAAAGAGCCAAAGCAACAAACAATGGTGTGTTCTCAGGATTTACAGATTTTATTTCTCTGGAAGGGAAGTAGCCAAAACGAAAAAGAATCATCTTGGTTTGCCAAGAGCCTTTTTCAAATACTTCTTGAATGACTATTTTGGAGAAATCAAAGCGACTCTCTTTTACCTGAAGGACTGTTGCATAAACATTGTCAATTGTGAGTGGTTTCATCTTCTTCCGAAACGCTCTTGGGTGGCTGCACATATCCTGAATGTACTTTGAGAACGGATGAATATGATTGAGTTCTTTTGATTTTTTCTGGCAAATAGCAATTATTTTTGCTTTATTTTCAGGTCCAAAATAGTCGTCCAATTTGGACTCTGAAATTCCATCATTATCCACATCAACACTAGCCCCGCCAGATCCTCCATATAAAATTTCACCTTGGTTAAAACCAAGAGATACGCGACTCATTGATGAATGATCGTTCTTGTCTGTGCTTTTTACATAAAAAAGAATGATATCTCTAAAAGCGTAATTGCCAAAAAGATTCCCCATTTTTCGAGTTGTACACCATGTTGTCTCTTTCTGCCCCGGATCAAAGCCTTTTGAACCATTCTCAGTCTTTGGCAGATAAATATCCCAAGATGCAACTGATCCAATCTTTTCAATATCAGAATCATCTACACCAGAAGGACTCATCAAGAATTGTCTGCCCGTATACTGAACAACGCTGGCAAGCGCTTCATACGTCTTGTATGCATTGATATCCGTAGAGAGTTTCTGCTGTTTAATCGCCTTTTGCGTCCATTGCTCTCGAAACGCTTTCACAACTGGAATGATATCAATCGGATTCTCGTTGGATACTGATGCTTTTTTCAATATCCAGTTGATATCATTATTATTGATTTTGCTCTCTTTCGCTTTTGCAATTATTTTTTGACGATTGATGTTCATTGGTCAGTCCTTTATGTCTATCAGCTCAGGTGGGTAGCAATTTCGACGCTGCAGTTCCTCATATTGACCTTCCTCAATAATCCGATATTCCTTCTGTAAATCTTTGTATTTTGTTGGAAAAGAATCAATCTCTAAAAATGCATCACCATTTGAAGCTCCGGGTAGCAATTTAAACAGGCAGATAGCCCCTGAATACATCCCTATATTGCTTTTCTTTATACCGCTAAATATTTGTGATTCTTGATTACAATTAAAAGGTTCAGTCTGAATGTTTTTAAACAACTTGGATTTATGATTCATAAAATCATATTTTTTCAAACCAGTATCCTTCTTGAAAAAGAAAAGAACCTCTAGATACAGAGACTCTTCAACCGATTCTTCTTTATTAACCGATTTTTCTTTATAATCTCGGCTTCTCGCAAGAGATCTGACAATGCCTCTCATTTTATTTTCCAGAAGTTGCTCGTTTATTTTTTTTATATTGAAAAATGGAATCATCACTCAGACCTTTTGAGAGGCAATTTCTCTACAAAAGCAGTTCCCAGCCCAGCGTAGAGGATTTCTTGCATTCCATCGAGTATGTGGCTGGTGTATGTAAATTGGAAGAACATAGAGCCAAGATAGATCGTTAGAATATACAAAAAAGAAAACAGTGTGATGACGCGCTTGCTTGAGATGTGATTATCAATATCAAGAATCATACTGGTAAAGAAAGAGTGTTCTGGATTGGAATCCGTGACTTCTTTTGGTTTTTGCAATTTTTCAGCAATCACAATACCCAAAGAAGCAAGGACAATATATTCCATCATTGAAAACAAATTTTCTGCAATCTTCACAGTAAAAAAGAAATCAATCAAGGCGCTACAAAAAAGCACAAAAAAAGCAATCATCATAATAAAGCGTTTTAAAGATATCTTAGAATTGATATCTGAAAACATACTGGTCAAGCCGATTGACCCTTTTTTGAGATGCTCTGTCATATTATCCTTCCAGAGAAGATATCAGTTTTTTAATTTCTTTTTTTGAATCAGAGCTGAGTTTTTTGTTCGTTACAGGATTGATTCCAGATTTGATGATTTCTTGTAATTCAAGCTTCATCAGTTCATTTGAGAAATTTCTAAGTGTTTGCTTTTTTAGCATACCGAACTCCTTTTCTCTTAAATGCTTCTTTGAGCGCTCTTTCTGCATTGTCAGATTTATTAGATGTTTTTTCAAAGCGAGAGGTCAAATCCTTAATCATTTCTTTGGTAACGCTTTTCTGAATAGCACTGCTTGTTTTGTAGCTTTGGTTTCCAATATGACTTTTGACACGTTCTCTTTTCTCTTCTATCATTGTGTTCATTCGGTTGTCAATCGGGTTGATTATGGCTTTGCCATTCATCCAAGGAGCGATATTGAAATAATAGATCGTTACGGGCTCTTTTTTACCTGATCTATGCACTCTGTCTTCGGCTTGTTCTTCTTGTCCGGGGTTCCACATTCTCTCAGCAAAAAGCACATAACTGGCCTTTGTGAGCGTAATCCCTTCATTGCCAGCCTTGTTGAGAATTAGAACATCGATTTTTCCGTTCTGAAAATCTTCAACATATTTATCTCTTAGCTTGTTGCTGGTTAGTCCAGTGTAGGTTTCAACTCGAAGCTTGCGACCTTTCCTGTTTTTTGTTTGAGATAGTCTTTTTTGCAATTCATTGATAACCTTGTGCTGTTCTGCAAAAATCAAAAGACTTTCATTTGGATTGACTTGGTAAAATTCCTCGACCCATTTTAAAACAAGTGGTATCTTCAAAACGCCAGATTGCAATCGGAGTGTCTGAAAGATAGCGAGTGCCAATTGTTGATTCTTTTTACCAGCATATTCTAAAAGCTCTTTGTGCTCTGCTTGTGCCTTCTTAAATGACTTTGCATAAGACAAACCTTTATCCATAGATTCTTTTGTGCTGTCAGCAACAGCATCAGCCCATTTAATCATTCTATTGCCAAGCAAGCGCTTGATAGCGTCCATCTCCATATTCTCATAAAGAGTTCGACCTTTTTTTGTCAAATTCTCATTGATAATTTGCCTTGTCTTTGGAGGAAGATCCAATACTTGGGCTTTTAACCTTCGTATCATGTGACATCGCAATGGCTCTCCAAGTTTTCCTGATGAATCAAGGTTTGGCTCCATGACATAGCGATCATAATCAGATATTTGATACCTTTCTGCAATTACCTTTTTGCCACCATGTATTGATGTTGTATTTGGAAGCATACTGCCCAATTTCTTTGTTTTTTTATCATAACCAATCGTTTCCATAGAAGAAACAAAGGAAGATATGGACGGGAACTCGTCAGGACGTAGGAAATGCATCTGTGTCCACAATTCCCTCAATTCTTTCTCTTCAGGCGTTCCGCTTAACTCAACTTTTAATGGAATGTGTTTTCCAATTTCAAGAGCTATCTTTGTCCTGTTTGCTTGTGGATTTTTAATATTATGACTTTCATCAAGAATGATCATTTGAAATGATTGATCTATTAGCTTATGGGCATAAATACTCATGGATGCGTATGTGGTAATTATAATCTGATTCTTTTTCTTTGGAATTTTATTGAGTTCAGTTCCTGTTAAAATAATTGGATTGGTATTTGGAATCCATTCTTTGATTTCTCTTTTCCACATAGAAAGAACTGATCTTGGGCAAACGATTAGAGCTGGAAATGGATTTGGTAGTTTTTGATCGACCATTGCAAGTTTCATTGCACCGAGAGCCTGTATTGTCTTTCCAATTCCCATCTGATCGGCAATCATTGCCTTTCCACCTGCTGCTCTCCAAAAAGCCATGCCGACAAGCTGATAATCTCTGAATTTTTTGTTTGTCTTGGTTTTAAAGCCCATCAAAGGACCAAGGTATTTTTTGAGCAAGAGGATATCTGTTTTGGTTAGCTTTTTTCGGCCTTTGTCTGATATGGCTGCAATCTTCTTTGCGTCCTCACAAGATAGGTTAACACCCGGAGTTGTTGTCAAATACACTTTTGCCAATGCAATTGCAATCGATGGATGCTTCTTGCTGATTTGATCGATAAAAAGAATGAGATGATGAAGGGGGAAGCTGTATGGCATTTTATCAATGGCTTCTTCTTCTTTGATTAAACGCTTTTTACTCGATTCATTGGATTGTTTCCAAACAATACCTTTATTTTTGGCTTTTGCACGATCAGTCGCTGATTTTCTAGATGTATTTTTTTTTGAAATTGGAATTACATTAGAGCCTTTAGCATCTAAACCCAAAAAAGATCGGAGTTTTTCTATATTATTTGTTTTTTTATCTTCATATTTAAATCCAAAAAAAACATTCAGTCGTCTTGGAGCGTTTTCACTGGGAAGGGATTCAAAATCAAATGCAGGACTCTTTGTTCCAACAGAAAACCAGAAGTTACCAATGTTAAAGATTGGCTTGCCGTAAGATATGGCTTCGATATCCTTTATATGCTTCTTAATATCCAAGAGCATTTTGCCTTGGGTTCGTGCTGTAAACTTCTGGCGAAATGAATTTTTTATCCGACCATCACTTGTTCTTGATGCTTGCATGAAATATCGATAGAAGTCTTGTAAAATTACTTTTTCTTTTTTCATAAATCACCAAAGGAGCCAATAATGTTTTCGTCTACGACTTGTGTTATTCTCCATATAGAAATGTACTTATTATGAAGCGTTGGAAGATTTTTTATTTCTAGATTTTTGAAAGCCATTAACTCAGAAAATCCAATTTCAGTATATGCTTTTGGAAATGAGAGTAAGCCATAACTGTCAAAATCCAAATACAATTCTTCACAGATCACAAACCATCTCTTTCTTTCTCTTGGGTTTGCTATATTTTCATTTTTACCAAGACCTGTTTTTGGAATCAATTCGTATGATCGATGAAGAATTGTGGGTATAATAATATTGAGTTCAACCAATGAATCACTAAATGGATTGAAATGAAATCGACGAATCTCTTTTGGAAATGGATGAAGACCAAGCATTTCGTATTCAACCAAGTTCAAGCAAAATCCAGAATTAAAAGGAAGCAACTCAATGACATTCCATTTGCCCCACCACTCCAAATCTTCTTGAAAGAATGTTTCAAATTTCAACTTAGCAGAAAGACAAAGAGCGTAGGCATTCATATAATGCCATTTGTTCTCTTCTTCTTGCTGCTCCCAGCGTGAAAACTGGATTTTATTCGCACTATTTATCATTAATCAAACAAATCTGGCTGTTGCTGTGCAGTTCGTTGCCCCTGCATACGAGCACCTTGTTGCTGTGCAGCATCAATTCGATCTTGACGCAACTGATCCAATCTTTTCAATATGTACTCATCGTCTACGAAACTTTGTTTCTCTTGCTGTGCAGTTCGTTGCCCCTGCATACGAGCGCCTTGTTGCTGTGCAATTCGTTGTTGCTGTGCAATTCGTTGTTCCTGCATACGAGCACCTTGTTGCTGTGCAATTCGTTTTTCCTGCTTACGACGTGCTCTTCCTTGTCTCGCATTTTGGTTTCTCTTTAAGCGAGCCTCTTGTTTCTTTGCACTTCTTTGTTCCTGTGCGCGAGGATCTTCTTGACGTGCACGAGAATCTTGTTGCTGTGAAAAAACATCTTCGACAAACAAGTCTTCTTCTCGACGCGCACGTCCTTGTCTTTGTGCAACAAACTCTTCAAAAGAGGGAACATCCCAGTCCAGATTGATTTCATTTTGATTTGACTCAGAGCTTCCAGATTGTGCCGGTGCTCTTACGCCAAAACCAAGATCCATCATGTCAGAATTAGAATTTGAAGATTGAGAAGTCCCAGATTCTGCGGGCGTTCTTACACCAAAATCGAAGTCAATATTGACCGCATTGGAGGATTGAGATTGCGAGGTAGCTTGCGGTGCACTTGTTCCATACAGTTTGTTGTATTCAAGTCTCAACGCATCGCTGTTTCGAGAACCACTGGATATGTTTCCAGAACCACTTTTTGTAAAATGTTGAATACCTTTAACGCCAATATATCCAAGAGCGCCCCAGAGTCCTGCTTTTTTTAAATTCATAATTCTTCCATACTTAAAGGTTTCATTCTTATGTTACCGAATTAAGAGAGTTAAGACAATCGATGAGTCGATTTTTCTAATTTTTCTCCTAATTTTTTATTTATTTTCTTCAACTTCTTTGTAACATCTTTTCGGAATTTGCAATGCTTATTCCATACTTCTTTGTTAAAATTTTGATCCATTGTTTCAAATGGATCTCGACCAAAAACAAATGCCTTTCCGTACAATTTTCCTTTTCGGATTTGTATGGCTGGCTTGTTAAACTGGTCTCCCGTTAAATCAACATCAATATGGCATAGCGAATTCCAGTAATGAGGAATCCCATTTACAGTTCCGCTTTTGATATCACCACCATATAAGTCTTGTATAATCAAAGAGGATAGCATACAGTGCCCAGAAGCCATAGAATTGGTATTGCAATCTCCATAAGCAGTATTACAGCTAAATGATTCATCCATTGCGCTTCTAAGGTCTTTCAGGTCCAAGCGAAGTCTTTTTGTGTCGCTTGGACAGCTATGATTGGCGCTTCCTTTTTTTGTGACCTTCAATCTCAAGTCTTGATATTCACAATCGATATAATCGCCAATTGCAACACCATATAAGAATGGACCACCAAAAAGTTTTCTGTTAAAAGCATGTGGTAAGAATCTTTTCTTACTTTTTGTGGAGATACCAAATTCTTTCCCAAGAATAATAGTTGATCTTTCCATTCCAATTTCTGTTGGGAAATAATCTTCTGTTAAAAACTTTTCACTCAATCTGTTTTTTGCAATCAAAAAGCACTCCGATATGAGTGTTCTTGGATGTTTTGGTATTTTTGGTTTATTGCCTTTTTTTATTTCTGATTTGAAATAATTCTTCTTGCTCTTGTAGATAGCCACAGTATTTGCAATTAGCTGTCCGTAGATAACTGGATACTCCAAGACTCTTCCAAAATCTTGAATTGTTTTTGGAATTTTACTCACATTGCTCTCCAGTTTTTTTCATGCAATTCTATCAATGGTTTATAATATTCAAAATCAGGATGATCTTTGATTGTTATAAAAAAATGGTTCAATGTCTTTATGGTGAATAATGTTAGCTTTTTTTGCAACTTAGATCGCTCTTTTTTTGCATATTCATATAAGTTTTTCTGAATCTTTAATCCAAGTGGCTTGAGATAAACTATTCCTTGATCAAATGGAAATAGTTTTGAGTGTGGAAATTCACCATGAAACCCCATTAGCCTTGCAAAGAGCAGGCATTTTGACATTAAAATTGCGTCTTGGTGCGTGCAGTTTGTTATTGTGCTGAGATCAGCAATTGGCTCTAGCAATCCTAGCTTGGATTTTTTTGGTTTTTTTTGAATATCATCATCAAACCAAATATTGAATACTGTTCGGATTCCACTTGTTTTGATTGTATGTCGTATTGGATTTGGACTGATTTTTTTGGTTATCCATATCGTACAATCTTTGGGCAAAAAAGCTTTTTCTACATCTGTCATTGCTTCTTGTCTAAGACAGTAAATAGGAACTCTGCCAGATTCAAATTCTGATCGAAGAATATCGGATACAACCAAGCGAGCGCCATCTATCTCAAGCAAAACAGAGAGTCTATCTGATGGGTATGTTTTATTTTGTTTCAAGTATGGATTCATAATACTCCAATCAAAATACCAGCTCCAAGTGCAAGGGGTAGCATAACAAACGGAGATGTCATGTTTATTGATCCATTTTTTTGTAAAAAAGCAATTTTATTATTCATCCAAAACTCAAGTGCATGATCTGGTTCGATCTCAAGAACTCGCTCAAAACACAATATTTCTTCTTGACTTGCATTCATTTTATCAAATATCTGAGAAGCTTTTAAGAGAAAGTAAGGATCTTCAATATTTGAACCAATTTCATAATACGCGTTGGCAACTTTTTTCCATCGATTTGATTTGCCCAGTTTTGATATTTCCCTGAGAAGTGGCAAATATCCAGATTTCGTGGCTTTAATCAGAGCATTTTTTTTGATTTCTTTGTTAGATGTAGCTTCACCAACAGAGGATGCAAGGGTTTTGATTGATTTTGATTTTTCACCATTAATATCTGATTGAACAACATCAACCCAGTCTTCAACATTGTAATTATTTTGTCCGTTGATTGATTGCGATATCATTCTACCAGTGCTTCCATTTTGAAGCTTTGTTTTCACCTGATTTGCAATCCAATCGTGATTTTTTCGACGCTTTGCGCTAACCCCTCGTGCTTCAAAAATAAACGGAAGACCAGTTTTGTTTTCAGACTTTTGAATGGCAACAATTAAATACCGAAAAAATGATTGATTATGATCTTTTTTTGGAACTAACAATTCAGCAATATTTTTTGCCAAAGAATGTTTTAGTGTTCTTTTTTTCAAGTTCGCAGAAAAACTAATAGGAACGAGTTTCTTTCTGATGACACGAACGGCTTGACCGATTTTATGATCTGATACTCCGTTTTCAAAATCTTCTTGAATTTGACGAATTTGATCTGGTAATGGACGTAAAATATGAAGGTATTCACCCGTTTTATCAAGCCCAATCCCTTCTTCTGCAAATTTTTCGCATTTGAGAAGGTGTTTTCGGATGCAATCAGGACATCTTTGCCCCGGCAGTTGAAGGTGATCTTCTAGAACAGAGAACTCTTTGCATATTTCTTTTAAATTATGCTGTGGATTGAATATATCAAGCATTATAAATCCTTTACTGATAAGAAACCATCCGATATCAAGGACCGCAGAATAAACATCGTTGCTTCTTGGTTTGCCGAATAAGTGGCCTCTGGGTGGGCAAGATATTCTTCTTGGGTAAGCCATAAATATCTAGGAGGATTTTTTGTCTGCCAATTCAACCCATGCTTATTGACAGCAATATCCTTAAAGCCTCTTGTGCTGAGATCGATGATTTCTTGGGTTTCGGGATCAGCAGCCCAAACATGAATCTCCGGAAGAAGGCCATTTTTCCTTGCTGTAATGGATGCAATCTCGTTTGGAGACCACATGTAGCTAAATAGATTTGCAGAAATACCATCATCTAAATAATCGGGTATAAACTTCCACTGCATAGATCCTGCTTGAAGAACAAGTCGTCGTCCATTTTTTCGGGCAGCCTCATGAACAGCCAGAGCCCAAAAAATACAATCACCATCAGCACTGCCTTTGCTGTGCTCAGTATATTTTTTCTTAAAAATCTTCTCAGCATCACGAACAATTCGCTGTATTTGCTTTTGCTTTTTGTTAGCTCCACCTTTTTTGCGAGGAATCAAAAATGGAAGAGAGCTTCCAAGTAATAATAAATTTTTCATTTAGCCACCAAAGAAAAAACGATTAGTGTCAATCCACTCCAGAACATCCAGTTTTTACCAGATTTTTCAATGATAGTTCTGCTGGTATCTATTCTGTTTAATGATGGGGCATTATGAACTTGTGGTTTAAGGCTCTTCATTAGGGTAAAAGCGTTCTTTTTAGATAAACCCTTATCAATAAACAACTGCGCAACTTCTCTTGGTGGATTCGCTGATTTTGCTATGATAGAGCCGAACTCTATTGGTGTCATGCCGAGTTTTTTCAAAATCATCTTCATCCATCGCCTTTCTGATGGATATGTTGCTTTATGTTCTTTATTGTTTTGCTTTAACTCTTCTGCAATCAACTCAGTCAATCCTTCTGCAAGATGGCGATTGATACGATCTGCATTGATGCCACCTCTGTGGATTAACTCATGAAGCGTTGTCCAAGGCGTGTCATCTCGAACAAAGACCTTACTTCCAACATGAAAGCCAACAACGCCCTTGCTGTCATTCTTGTTCCAGCCAGATTTAGACATTACTCGTGTCATATCTTTTTTATTAACAATGCTACAGGTATATTGTGGCATTGTAATTCCAAGAGCTTTTTCAATTCGAGCTGTAAATTCATCTGCTTTGTAGCATTCTCTTGTACTCATCGTCTTAGCACCTTTATTTTTTTATCAAATTTCAAGAGTTGATTTTTTAGCTTCACAGGTATTCCCTCTGCGTTTTGATGAAGAACTTTCCAGCACGTAGAAACATGAAGCCCAAAATCAAAAATAACAATATCTCCAGAATGACCATTTTTTAACAATGGCTCTATTCTCATTCCAACATTGGATGGATGAGCATCTATTTGTGGTATCCCTTTATTCCAAGAGTAAGTAAGAGATTCTTGCAAAGCCGGTGCTCGTTTTGATAAGAACAAGAGACTGTCACGAGCCAGTGAAACATAATCTTTTTTTAGCTCTTCATCGTCCTCACTACAATAAGCAATAAAATTATCAGCCCAAGCATTTAATCCCATGTTTACTTCAAAATCAAGATCACATGGTGTTTCTACTTTTTCTCTTTCAATCAACCCAAAAATCTGATTTTTACGATCTCTGATTTTTATGATACTGTAGATTTTTGCGGTTCCATGTTGCAGAATTGCATTTCTTCTTTGCGCTCCCTTCCAGAATAAAGCATTGGCTGCTTCTGTCTTATCAGTCGTCACCTTGAGAACATTTCCATTATCAAGATCAAAAATAACACCATACGTTCCACCACCCAAAGAGCACTTGATATTCCCATCCTCTGTGCGAGATAATTTGGTCCCAATGTACTTCTCAATGCGGTCAATATTGTATGCAATTGCTTTTCTCAATAAAGGTGGAGGACAATCTTTTTTATTTTTTTTTGTGATTGCAAAACCAAGCAATCCACCTTTTCTTTTTCGGGATTTTTTAATTATTCTTTTCGCCATCAAGTCACCAGTAAAAAAATCGTATAGATCGCATTTCATCAAGAAAAGACCTATACGATTTTTCAATTCAAAAAGAGTTGATTTAAATATCAAATCCAAGATTAAGCGAATCTAAGAATGCAAATGCATCAACATCATCAGAGATAAGATCGATTTTCTTAATTTTAGCTAACTCTTCATCATACAACTTTTTGAATTCACCAGAGAGAGAAAATGGGTACAAGGAAACAAAATACCTGTGACGTAAGTCTTCTGCTTGAATTGGATTCCAATTATACAATTCATCTTCACCCAGTTCATTCATACTGTGACGACGGGCAAGGTAACTTTGTCCATCTTCTGATTGAGAAAGACCTTTTTGCTTTCCAGCAAATTCCCAAGTCTTTGTTCTCATAGGAGAAGATTGCGGATACAATGTGTTTCCACGAAATATAGGAAACCACAACAAATCAAACGGAGCAATGATAGCCAAAGGAACCTTACTTTGAGATGCATTCCATTCTTGTTGCTCTTCAGAAAAACCACACAAATGAAGTCCATTCTTGAATGAAATCTGAGTATTTCTCAATCCAGCATCATATTTTGCACTCAAAAGAATATCTTTAAATGCTTTTATTTGGTTGAGATAGATGCTCGATGTACCTTCATTTACAACAGCAGCACCAAAAGCAGCGGGCGCATATCCAGAAACGATGCTTAATTTATTTTTAAGCATAGAGAGGAATCTCGCACCAGCCAAAGAACGCGCTTTTGCATGATCAGAACTCAAAGAACGAGCACTCGCTGGTAATGATTTAAGAACAAGTCTTGGATCATTTCCAACAGGCGCTCCTAACTCTGCTTTTGAAATCAAAGCAGATCCACCAATATCAGAAATAACTTTAACGAGTTTTCCACCCAAAGCATTTATTTTTTTGGATGTTGGGCCCCTCAATCCCTTGAATGGAGGTCTTCCAATCGTTCCTGATGGATCAACATAGAACATTGCAAGAGTTTGTGATTGCTGGTATTTCCCATCTTGCACTTTTGAAAAGCCACTATTTTGCGCTTTAACCACGTCTTTAAAGGAAACAAAGTCAGCTTCTCGACCAAGCCTGATAACGATTCCCAATCCTGACTTTATATCTGCATTTAATAAAAAGTTAGCAAAGATTGCACGGGCTTCTTTATCAGATTTTGCTGATCGCAACATTCCTGTTGCTTGACGAATAATTTGCAATGCCTTAATTGCTTTTGTTCGATCATCTTTTGAGAGAGCCTGCAAAGTTTCTTTTGGCGCTTTGTTCATCTTTGAAGCAACATCCAAGATATTTTGTGCTTTACTGAGAAGTGTCTTCTTGGTTGCTTCTAGCTTGGTAAGCTGTTCAACCAACACTTTAACAGTTGCCTTTGTGTCGACTTTTTTTCCAAAGATGACGATAGACAAGGATAACTTATCATAAGTATACTTGGCTTCTGAGTATCGCTTTGGATTGTCAAGCCTCATTTTTGCAAGATCGCCCAGTGTTGGTGTTTTCTTTGCACGAATAACGAGCTTATCAAACTCACCTTTTAACTCTTTATATCCAGCCTTATCAATTACACCTTCTTGGAATAGCCTTGAGATATTACTTCCAACAATAGATAGAGATGAATACAAGCCATCGCGGGGTACAATATTTGTTCCTTCGTGAACTGATTCTCTCAGATCCATTCCATATCGACTTTGATCTAATGCTAAATCATCTCGTAATTTACGAAAATGACCTTTTGTTGGTCTGGCAAAAGTACCTGTCATTGAAGTTAGGATATTCAGTGCACCGAGGAATAGTTTCAAACTATCACGACCCTCTACACTCATTGCGATTAGATCGCTCAATTCAACTGTCTTGTCATTGTTTTCAATAACTACATCTGCAGGAAGCCCAGCAACTCTCAAGCCAGTGACAAATTTTACGACCAATATTTGAAGCTCGTTTGCCTTGGATTGAATTGATGCGCTAAGTGCACCAGAGCCAAATCGCAAGTTATTAGTAAGACGATCAGATTCATTCTTAATCTCATCAAACATATGACGTAAATTAAATCGTGCTGGAGCGAAGAGGTTTTGGTCAAGCATCTGTTGGATTGAATAATTCTCGCCAAATTCTTTACCGTACTGCTTGAACATTCCTTCAGAATACGACATTACCCCACCAATTTGGGTATTGTTCAGCATTCCAAGAGCGCTTTGCCCTTGTGCTTTTGTCTGAAGACTTTCAAGAGACTTTAGCAGAGGATCTGTTTCTTGTGAGTAGCTAAGATCTGATTCAAGCAACTTGCCTTCATCCATCAAACTGTCAATCACAGCAGAAATTCCACGGGCAGAACCTTTCTCAGTATAGTGAGCAGTGATTCGCTGATGTGCAGAGCCACGTCCAAACATGTCTGGATAAGTGCTTGCATAGATTTCAATCAACTCTTTGATTGCCGCACTTCTTGATCCTTTCTTACTAAGATCGGCAGTTTTTTCGATATATCCTTTTTTAATCATATAATTCAATGCTTTGAGTGAATTATCTTGTTGCTTTGAAGCACCAGACTTTGATTTTGATTTTTTTGAATTTTTAGGCATTATTCCTCCAGCCAAACAATAAATAGTTAAAGTATTTAGTGTTATGATACGTAAAAGAAATTATAGATTCCATATAAAATATTTTTTTATGTACTACACAACAACATTATTGGTGAAGAATGAGTAAATTTGCACTACTAATACTCCATATTTCGGGAACAATTCCAATCTGGTTATGGCTTTTGGTTTACTCAATATACAGCTTGGATAAGCCGTTGATGTTGATTGGGCTGGTTTTTTCTAGTCTTTGTTTTTATTTTTTTCAAGTTACTATGCATTTCGGAAAGCAACTTGAACGCACGATCTTTGTTGTGAATAAAGCAGAGAAATACGAAACATTTAATACAATGTACAATCTGCTTGGCTACAAATTATATAGAGTTGTCAAGTGTAATGGTAATGAGGTGGATTATTTTTTAATCACAAAAAGAGAACCACTCGCAATAACATCAGCACGCAGACTATCAATGAAACTCTTTATTGATGGCAAACTATAAAAGGAAATAAAATGAAGTATACGGCACTCCGAAAAATGATTGATAGAGATGGTCCAGAAAAGGTTCTTGATCGTATTGATAAAAAAGCAATTGCATTTCAGGATGCAGGTAAACTGGATGAAGCTGAAAGATTGGTTTATCAATTGGATGTAGTTCTCCATGATATGTTTCCTCTTGAATACAAAAAACCAGAGCCATTAAAATCAGAAATACCAGAAATACCAGAGCTATTAAAGCCAGAACCAAAACCAAAACCAGAACCAGAACCAGAACCAGAACCAGAACCAGAACTAGAACTAGAACAAAAAATTATAAGAATTAAGAAATACACAACATTTGGAACATGGTTTGTTCAGAAGTTCCCCAGAAACTCAATAGAAGATATCATGGAGAGGCTTGATATCTCATTTCCAACAATTTATAGATGGATTTCAACTGATATTAAAATTGCTCTTCTCTTTAAGATCATTACACAAGTTGCCGTTCATCTTGACAAGCCTGCCTTAGAATTGACAAAAGAATTAGCGCCTTTGTTTGTTGGGGAAAAAGAATATCCTTACTTGGTTGGCCTAAAGAAAGTGAGGACCATTCGCGATGGAATGAGAAAAATAAATAACTATACAGAATTTGGGAGATATTTGGTTAATTTGTTTTCCCATGAAGAGAACAGCACAAATAAATTTATTCGTGATTCTTTGGGAATTAAAGAAACAACTTTTTTGAAACTCACAAAAACCAAGATATTAAAAAAGAGAGCTGTTTTATCCATTCTTCAAAAAATCGCTGTGTATACAAAAAGAGATATAGAAGAAATAAAGAAAGAAGCTAGAAATATCTTCAAGGACAATTCACTTGTTTATTTTGCACTAGCTCCTAAATCATTAGAGTCAGAGCGAACCTACAAATTTAAAAAATGGATTGAAGTACGGTTTTCTGGATATGGTGTAAGTCAAATTGCTGGCTCTTTTGATGTTAATCGAAAGCTTATTTATGAGTGGAAGAAAAAATCAGATCAAGAATACACCCAAACGCAATTTAAAAAAATATTACGAGGCGTTATGAGGATGCGTAATTCTGATAAATATTTAGCACAACTTTTGCATGTTTTTGATGCTGCAGAAATACAAGAAATGATCAAGGAGGAATTGAATGTCAATAATACCCCAAAGAAAGCCTCTGAGATTATCAAACCTACAAATAGCAATGATTCCCGTGACAAAGAGGAAGTTATTGATACTAAAACTGAAACGGAAGATAATGTTAAAGAAACATCAGAACAAGCGCCACAGAAAAAAGATAATGAGATTGAAAAGACTGTAGAGTCGCAGAAAAAGCTAGATATCCGAGTGGGCAAAAAGATACTATCTTATGGCGAGCAAAGCCCAGTATCACCATCTGGTCTTATTTCTTTTATTCAATATTGTATTGATACTTATGGTGAAGAAAACATCGATATCTTGTTGTAATTCTGATAGGTACAAGATAGAGTCACTGTCCTGAGAGCACTCCCACATATGCTCTCAGCTAAGAAGGAGAAGCCTGATCCCTTGGCTTCTCCTTTTTTTTATCGAAAAGAATTCACATCAGGATGAACAGTGAACGTGGTCTTTGTTTGTCCAAATTTATGCTTCAAATCATTAACTCTTTGTCTTGACAATTTAAATGCTTTTGCAATCACCTCTCCAGATTGACATCTGACCAATCGAGAGACAAAATCACTGAACCCCGATATTTCTCGTAATTTTACCATGTTTGAAATTTCACGTTTTACTTTCTTATCCTTAATCGAAATTGTACCTTCAATGACACCAACTGTCTGTGCGAATGGAATATAAACTTCTTCTTTTTCACCAAAAGCATCTTTCCATTGTTTTACGCGTGATCTGGTGACACCAAGATCATTTGCAATTTCTTGGTTTGATCGATGATTTTGAAAATCTTCAAGCAAACTTTGAAATTGTTTTTTGCCATAATTGATAAAAAAGTTCCGAACCATTGTGATTCTTTTGCTCTGTTGTAATATTTTTTTGGGTCTAGACATGTTTCCTCTTTTGTTTTTCTGTATATTATACTTACTATACTTACTTAAAACACTTTCTTTGTCAAGAGTTGATTATGAAAAAATGTGGAACCTGTATTTACTTCTTTGTAAAACCCAATGAGATGGAGATTGCAAGACACGCTCCGCATATCTCAGAATGTCAGCCGGGCAAACCACACTGTCTGGGTGGGCAAGTACGTGGAGCTTGTCAGATATGGGAAGCAAGGCGAGATAGGGGGTATCCAATGCCGAATGGTAATGGGCCAATGGTGGACTCTACGTTTGTATGTCCATTATGGGAAGAAGGTGGTCCAAGTGCGATACGAGGCTCTCGTAACACCTCTGGTAAGTCAGTCAATGTAAAAGCAGGTGCTTCTTTGGCTCTTGGTATAGTCTTGTCTTTGATTGCTGGTAAAAGTGAAGGATCTGGCAATAACGAGATAATGTTAAGAATCGACGAACCGGGTAATGTTTGGCAATCCACATTGTACGAATTTGTCAAAAATAGCGATTTGAGTTTTTCAGATATCCAAACGCTTCAAGATATCAAGGCTGGTCATTCAGTGACTCTTTCTAATTCAAATACACTAATCACTCGGATATAGGCTGCTCATTTCTTACTGCTATATTCAAATTCTTTCAGCGTAAATAGGTTAAAAGCAGAATCCTTTAATCTATTTAAAGAGAAATATCTCATTTTTTACTCCGATTTACACTGAAAGATTTGAAACGTCCTTTTTCCCAATCCATAACCAGTGCTGGTGTTTTTGTTAATGGTATATTTCCCGTAAGCCCATCCATTTGAAAGACATTGTAGCTAATAATACGAGCGATATCTTCAATGTATTTTCGGCTTGGAAACAGATTCCATTTCTGAATAAAATAATCAAAATATGTGAACAATAAATTTTCACGAGCCAGCAATATCGAATCAGCACTCCATTCAAATCCATAACTTGCCTTGTATGAAGAAATGACCAATTCTTGCCATTTATTCATTTCATAAACGCTCTGATTAATCTTACGTAATTTTCGATCAATAAACCCCTGACGCTTCTCAAAAGGGATTGGCTCTCCAGTATCCATATGGTAACGACTTACCATAAAAGGGGCTTCACCACAGGTGATTTCAAGCCACGTCTGATTTATATAATCTTCAAGCACGCAAGAGTCATAATTTTCATCTACCGAATCATTCATTACAGCGATGATATGTAATGGAGTAAATACTTCTCCTTTATTTTTTGTACGATTCTTTCGATCTTCCTTTGACTTGACAAATCGAGGAACGATTTCATTGTTCTTTACTGAGCGATAGGTAATTTCGCCTATATTATGCATTTCTCCTTTTCCATGAGAGCGTGTTTGATCAATCAACAAATACTTGTGATATATGCCTTCTCCCCAATCGGGGAGCAGAAGAAATGCTCTCATATCAAGGCTTGATTGATTCCATGTCGGAAAAATCGTTAATAGAGCTGGAGTTTTATCGCTTCTTCGATTTTGGGTACGTGTTATGTTTTTGATTGGGAAAAATGGAATTTTAGGCATTGGAAGTCCTTAGTGTTCGGATGTTATCTTTCTTGAAGCTCTAGATATCCCAGATCCTGCAATTCATAGAGCATTGCAATCGTGCTGGGTTTCAATCCAGTGTGGATATCTATTTCATCTGTGATTGCAAAAATTTGAGCCAGTGTATCTTTACGGAAAAGAGAATCAGACCATACTGTGCTATTGATTGCAGTTGTTAAATTTCTTCCTATTTCATTAAGAAAATGCTCTATTTCTGAGTTTGGCTCGGAAAGTTCAGCTTGGATAGAGCCATCCTCACGACCAGTTATAGTCCAAGTATTTCCTTCTTCTATATGCTTATCGGCTATTGCTGTATAAACACCATTCACAACGAATTTTTCTTCATATTCAAGTTTTCCATCTGATGGTAGCTTAATGTCTTCATCATCAATAAAGAAAATACCATGTTTATTACGACCTTGAACCAAACACTTGCCATTTTTCAATATATTTAAGACATAATACAAATCAAGGATACGGCAAACCCAAGCTATTCTCCCATCTTTAAGATGAACTTGGGAAAATCCTGATTGTCGCGAAGAATCTGTATCCATAAAAACAGATTCACTTAAAAATGAATGTACCTTGCCATATACATCAAGGATAGAATAGTGCGACCAATTACTCATATATCCATGATAAGAAGAGTAGCCATCAGAATGCACATCAAATAAATGAATATCGTAATCTCCGTCTATACTTAAATCGAATGCAGAAAAATAAGGATCTTGATCAAGCACCTTAGCCATCTCTTGTTTTTGCTCATCATCTAGATTTACCGCCAAATCAGAAAACCAATCCTGTGCTGTCAATAAATGTGGTGGTGGTTCACTCTTTACGATAATCGTATTGAATGGTGCAAAAACCTTACCAGCAGATTTCAGCTTATTTGGAACTTTCATTTTATTTCTAGCAAGCGTCTTGATAATCGCTCGCAATTCTTGCTCTTTTCTTCGCTCTTGGGCACGTGTTATTTTGGGGATTTTAAAGTACGGAAGCATTATAGGTCTCGATTTGCAAGTTGAACATAGCCATTCTTTTGTAATTTATACAGCATTGCAATTGTGCTGGTTTTTAGCTTTCCCCTCAAGGGTATAGATCCATTACATGCGAAAATCTTCGACAATGTGGATATCTGGAAATGAGAATCGCTCCACGCTGCACTAGAAAATGCAGACTGAAAGTGGTCTCCAACTTTATTAAAAAAGAAATCTTTGTCAGTGCCATTTGTCAAGAGAGCATTAATATCATCACCACTTGTCGAAACTTTTTCCCATATACCATTTTCGACTGAAAACTTATCTGCAATAAAAACAATAGAATCCTGCACGAACAATTCAATCTTCTTTTTATTGGTTTTTATGATTTGAAAGTCCAGAGCATCAATCCAAAACACGTCAGCGTAGTTATTAAATTTTGGAAACAAAAGCGTGTTATTATCCAGTTGATTAACAACATAGTGGTGTTTATTACCAAGATCGCTAATCCATACATGTCTTTCGTCTGCAAGTTTGGCTCTGAAAAACGTGCAAAACTTACGCTCAGATTTTTTTGTAAAATTAGACAACCTATTGTCTGTTGTCTTTTCCCATTCCTTGTTCCATTCAGAAATACGTAATTTTGGCCATGCTTTTAGCCATCCATGATTAGTGCTACTTTTTCCAAAAGCATGGAATATCGCCAAATCATAACCCTCCCATTCTTCCATACCTTTAAAATAAGGATCTTTTTGGACATAATGATTAATATCCATATAAATCCACGGTGGGGTACACTCTATCAAATCAGAGAACCAATCCTTTGCTGTCAATAAATCTTCTGGTGGTTCACTCTTTACGATAATCGTATTGAATGGTGCAAAAACTTTACCATCAGATTTCAGTTTATTTCTGGCAAGCGTCTTGATAATCGCTCGTAATTCTTGCTCTTTTCTTCGCTCTTGGGCACGTGTTATTTTGGGGATTTTAAAGTACGGAAGCATTGGGATCTCCATTTACAAGCTGAACATAACCATTCTTTTGTAATTTATAGAGCATTGCAATTGTGCTGGGTTTTAGCTTTTCCCTCAATTCCATTTCTTCTTCTATCGTGAATATCTTAGAGAGTGTGGCTTGTTGGAAATAACCATCCTCCCACGCAGATGATTTCAGCGCCTCTAAAAAATCACTACCAATTTGATTGAGAAAATACTCTTTTTGACTGCTAGGATCTAATATTAAAGCTACAACTGTTAAACCCTGAGTCTCTTGGATTTCCCACAAATGATTGTTGTCTGAGAATTGATCATCAACAAAGATAATAGAGCGACGAACCTTTATCGTTTTTTCCTCTTGGTCACTGATATACCGAATATCCTTTTTTTTATGAATAAAAAACACATCATCATCTTCATCTTTATCATGAAAACTTGGAAGCAAAAATTTACCATTAATCTTCTTATTTAAAACATAGGAATAACTCTGACCATTTCGTGTAATTTCACAAATCCAAACTTCTGCTCCGTTTGAAAGAACGCCTTTTGAGAAATTAAAATTCTTCAATTCATTCGCTATTCCAAAATGAAGTTTCGATACTTCCTCAGTGGTTAGACCAGCCCAATCCTTAACATGTTTTTTAGGCCAAGCATTTTTCCAGCCATGCTCATCAATATTCGATTCCACGTCAATATCAAATGCACTACTAAAATAGCCATCATATGCAGAATCACCCTCAAAATACGGATCAGCCATGATGTAAGCTTTCAGATCGTCATAGGTTGTGTCATGAGAATAAATACTTTCAAGCAAAAGACACCCCATCAAATCAGAGAACCAGTCCTTTGCAGTCAATAAATGTGCTGGTGGTTCTCTCTTTACGATAATTGTATTGAATGGTGCAAAAACCTTACCAGCAGATTTCATTTTATTTCTAGCAAGCGTCTTGATAATCGCTCGCAATTCTTGCTCTTTTCTTCGCTCTTGGGCGCGTGTTATTTTGGGGATTTTAAAGTACGGAAGCATTATAGGTCTCCATCCTTTACAAGCTTTAAATATCCCAGATCCTGCAATTTATAGAGCATTGCAATTGTGCTCCTTTTCAATCCATATTCTGTAATATCTATATCTCCAACTGAAAAAATCTTAGCCAGTGTATTTGGTTGAAAAAACGAATCAGACCAATTGCCGTTTGTAATCGGAATTAAATCCACTGCTATTTGATTAAGAAGATATTCTGTAGTAGAATTGGGCGTTACAAGTTCAGCATCTATATAAGGACCATCAACATTAGATAGATCCCAAATGTTTCCATTCTCTATATTAAAATTGGCTATTGCTGTAAAAATCTCGTTAACAAGAAACTTCTTATCGTATTTAAGGTTTTCTTGTAAAAAGATATCTTTTTTATCAATAAAGAAAACATCTTTATCGTAATGGTATGAAACCAACCTTCCACCATCTACCAATTTATTTAAAACATAATTCAAATCATTAAAACAGCAAACCCAAGCTTCTTTCAAATTTTTAAGCGTAACTTTAGAGAACCCCATATACGTACAGCTTTCACTTAAAAATGAATACGAGTCATCTTCATCAGGCAAATCAAGGACAGAATAGTGCGTCCAAGCATAAAGATGGCCATGATTCGTAGATTCTGTTGGCTCTCGAACATGAAAGGAATGACGAAAGTAATCATTATGATCCGCACCGTACATCGTGAAGCCATCAAAGTAAGGATCAGTATTAAGATTTTCAGCCATCTTCCATTTCTGCTTATCATCTAGATTTACCGCCAAATCAGAAAACCAATCCTGTGCAGTCAATAAAACTGCTGGAGGCTGACTCTTTACAATGATTGCATCGAATGGCACTAAACGCTTGAATGAACGTTCTGAACGTTTTGAATCATTTGGAGATTTCAGTTTATGTCGGGCAAGCGTCTTGATAATCGCTCGCAATTCTTGCTCTTTTCTTCGCTCTTGGGCACGTGTTATTTTGGAGATTTTAAAGTATGGAAGCATTGGGGTCTCCATCCTTTACAAGTTTTAAATATCCCAGATGCTGTAATTTATAGAGCATTGCAATTGTGCTCTTTTTCAATCCATATTCTGTAATATCTATATCTCCAACTGAAAAAATCTTAGCCAGTGTATTTGGTTGAAAATGCTTAAGATAATCATTATAATCTGGATTATGCACCGTGAAGCCATCAAGGTAAGGATCAGTATTAAGATTTTTAGCCATCTTCCATTTCTGATCATCATCTAGATGCATAGCCAAATCAGAAAACCAATCCTGAACAGATAAGAGGCTGCTCGAAAGAAAAGTCAGTAAATGTGGTGGTGGTTCTCTTTTGACATTGATCACATCGAATGGCACTAGACGCTTGAATGAACGTTCTGAACGTTTTGAATCATTTGGAGATTTCATTTTATTTCTAGCAAGCGTCTTGATAATCGCTCG
>Ga0307488_10000456_pt1 | contig 33452 bp, 32 predicted proteins | sample SB02metaG_FD_202248 | JGI IMG/M metagenome (GOLD analysis project Ga0307488, IMG submission 202248) | Sea-ice brine microbial communities from Beaufort Sea near Barrow, Alaska, United States - SB 0.2 | ecosystem: Environmental > Aquatic > Marine > Coastal | place: USA: Alaska | collected...
TGGCGACATTAACTATTGCTGCCACCCTGACTATCGCTTCTTGTGCAACATCGCCAACTGGTCGCAGCCAAGTCCTATTATTTCCTGAATCTCAGTTGGATGAAATGGGTGTTCAAGCTTTTTCCAGCATGAAAGAAAGTATCAAAATTTCAAATAAACCGGTTCAGAATGATTATGTCCAATGCATTGCAGATAGCATTACACAGTATGTACCCAAAGCTGTATTCGACGGCGAATGGGAAGTGGTTGTATTTGACGACCCTCAAGTAAACGCATTTGCTCTGCCCGGCGGCAAAATTGGTGTCTACACAGGTTTGTTAGACGTTGCGGTTAATCAGCATCAAGTTGCCGCTGTTATTGGTCATGAAGTAGGACATGTTATTGCCCATCATGGCAATGAGCGTGTCTCGCAAAGCACCTTAATTGGGATTGGGCAAGAAGCCATCAATGTTGCTTTGCAAACTAACGAAGTTGCCAATAGTCAGCTTATTATGAGTGGTCTAGGACTCGGTTTTCAGTATGGGATCATTATGCCATTTGGCCGCACGCACGAGAGTGAGGCAGACGAAATCGGCTTAGACTTAATGGCGAAGGCAGGGTTTAATCCGCAAGAGTCAGTTGAATTATGGAAGAATATGGCGAAAGCCAGTGGTGATAATTCACAACCTGAATTTTTCTCCACTCACCCTTCATCAGAAACTAGAATCGAGGATTTACAGGCAAAAATGCAGATGGCGTTAACTACTTACAAAGTCGCCCTTAATCGCCCCAACTGTCAGAACTAATAGAAACAAAAAACCCCGAAAATTATGTTTTCCTCGGGGTTTATCTAACTTACTCAGATAGGCTTTTTTTAAACACTGACCTAACGTTAGTTTTGCTTGTGCACATGCACATCCATTTGGGGGAATGGAATTGAGATACCTTCAGAATCAAAACGCAATTTAACCGCTTGTGTGAAGTCAAACATGACCCCCCAGTAATCAGCAGAGTTAACCCAGGGACGCACGACGAAATTAACACTGCTGTCGCCAAGTTCAGAAACAGCAACTAGAGGTGCTGGTTCAGCAAGAATGCGGTTATCCGCTGCAACCATTTCTTCCAACAGTTTTTTGGCTAACAATAAATCGTCGCCGTAACCAATGCCAAACTTCATGTCTACTCGACGAGTGTCCTTTGCCGAGAAGTTAATAATGTTACCGCCATAGATATTGCCGTTGGGAACAATAATTTCTTTATTGTCAGGTGTATTCATGATTGTAGAGAACACGCCAATACTTGTTACTGAGCCGGCAACACCACCAGCATCAACAAAATCGCCCTTTTTGAAAGGCCTGAAGACTAATAACATCACGCCAGCAGCGAAATTCTGTAATGAGCTTTGCAATGATAGCCCAATGGCTAAGCCTGCAGCGGCTAGAATCGCGGCTAATGATGTTGTATTGATACCTAATTCATTGAGCGCGGCTATTATGACAAACAGCATTAATACTGCATTGATTATTGACTTGAGGAAATTAATCAACATTTCATCATATTTCGATTTTGCTAATAATTTACCAAAAGCAGAAACCAAAATTTTAACAACAAACTTACCGATAACATATATAACTATCGCCATGGCAAGGTTTATAGCGAATGGAAGAATGTAATCGTCGAGGTACTTCGTCATATCTTCTTGAGTAAAATCAAACATGTCACAAATCCTGTGTGGTTTTTTTAATTTTTAGTTTTGTCTTTGATAAGTCATGACTAATCAAACGTAAAAATAGCACTTATCTAAATTAAAATAAAGACGATAAGTTTGATTATAGTCAAACTACGCGCCGAAAATTTAAATATATTGAGGTTAATTGTCTGCATATTAATAATTAAATTTAATTTGTGAGAATAAAATGGAGATTGCTGATAATGAGACATTAACGGTTGATTTGTGCCACTTTCCCGATACACTTTGATAGTGGCAAATTGGGGTAAAGCTTCGTTATCGTTATTTCAGGCTAACCGATAGTAAAAATTCAGAATATTATTGCGATTACATTATTAAGTAAGTGCGAGTTAACAGTACCGCATCGCTTTCAGCCAACAGTACCAGTTTGATGAAAGAACATTGAAGAAACGGAATTAATTAAGAGAGTAACCACACTAATAATCTAACAAATTAGTGCGGTCCTCAGAGATAAAAGCTAGGAGCACATAATGGAAATATATTTTTTTGTCGTAATTACAGTCATTATTATTGGTCTACTTGCATTCGCGCTCAGCGAATCAAAAGGTAAAAATAGCCCGAATGCCCGCAGCCAACTCAACAGCGTCAACACCCCCACAGAATCAAAAAGTTCTGCCGCACCAGCGCCAAACGAGTCTGAATTAGCGCCGGCGCAATCAAACCAGTAGAGCGTTACTCATCTAAAATAACTGATAAAAACACCGAGAATAAAAATGGTGTGATAGGATCGCGCGACTATTACTTTTTTATTGTAAACATTATGCGAATTTCCCGCTTTTACACACCTACGCCTTTGCGCGTTGATGACGAAATTGAGCTTGACGCTCAACTTGGTCATTACATCAATAATGTATTGCGCCTAAAGCAATCTGACCCTATTGTGCTTTTTAATGGCGATGGCAATGAGTACAGTGCGGAAGTACTGAGCATTACCAAGAAAAAAGTCATCGCTATTATTAATTCACAGCTTTCAATGCGCAGCGAATCTCCGTTAAATATACACCTAGCTCAAGGTGTATCAAAGGGAGACAGAATGGATTTTGCATTACAAAAATCGGTGGAGCTTGGTGTGACTGAAATAACCCCAGTGATAACCGAGCGCTGTGCTGTCAAGCTTTCGGCAGATAGATGGCAAAAGAAGTATGAGCAATGGCAGAAAATCATCATTTCTGCCTGTGAGCAATCCGGCAGGAATGTTCTGCCCACGCTCAATCAACCAATCGCATTGAACAAATGGTTAGGACAATCTACAGAGCAACAAAAAGTCATACTAACGCCAGGCAGTTCAAAGTATATGTCGAGCTTAATCAGACCTATACACGGTTTTAGACTTTTAATTGGCCCTGAGGGAGGGCTCTCCGAGCAAGAGGTGTATACTTGCGAACAAACGGGTTTTGAATCCGTTAATTTAGGTCCTCGCATTTTACGCACAGAAACCGCCGCTTTGGCTAGTATTTCCATAATGCAGGCACTATTTGGTGACCTTTAGCTTGAAATTCAGCGACGCAATAACAATATGTAAACTAAATACAAGAGACGAATACGCTTATGACAATTAAACTTGGCATTGTAATGGACCCTATTAGTGCCATTAATATCAAAAAAGACACAAGTTTTGCTATGCTGACTGAAGCGCAAAAGCGTGGATACGAGCTGTACTATATGGAAATGGGCGACCTTTATATTTTAAATGGTGAACCTCGTGCCATCACTAAATCACTTAGTGTTAAGAACGACGCTGCAGATTGGTACACTTTTCAGTCAGAACAAGATATCTGTTTAGGCGACTTAGACACCCTGTTAATGCGCAAGGATCCCCCTTTCGATAGTGAATTTTTGTATGCAACACAGATTTTTGAGCTTGCAGAGAACCTTGGCTGCTTAGTGGTCAACAAAGCCTCGGCATTGCGAGACTTTAATGAAAAACTATTCACATCCTTGTTTCCAGATCTGATCCCTGACACATTGGTTACCAGCAGTACTAAACTGATACGAGCGTTTCACGCTAAGCACAAGGACATCATTTGTAAACCACTTGATGGCATGGGCGGCACCTCCATTTTTAGAGTGAAAGAAGATGGAAATAACTTAGGTGTTATCATTGAAACACTGACTGAATTGGGTACCCGATACGCTATGTTTCAAGAGTATTTACCTGAAATAAAGGACGGTGATAAGCGTATTTTGATTGTCGATGGTCAAGTTATTCCGTACGCATTAGCGAGGCTCCCAGCTAAAAATGAGACGCGCGGTAACTTAGCGGCTGGCGGAACAGGACGACCTCAGCCTTTATCGGAATCAGACTTCGCGATTGCTAACAAAATAGCAACAAATTTGTCTGCGCAAGGTTTACTATTTGTCGGACTTGATGTCATTGGCAACAAAGTAACTGAAATTAATATTACTAGCCCTACTTGTGTGAAAGAAATCGAAGGCGAATACGATATTAACATTTGCGGCATCTTGTTTGATGCTATCGAGAAAAGACTTCAATAAGGAAGTAATAAAGAGACATGAAAAGCTTAAATCTGATAGAAAATAGTTTGAAAAATCATCTTTTGATTGCTATGCCTTCGTTAGAAGATGGCTTCTTTGAGCGAACTGTTATTTATATTTGCGAGCACAACCACGAAGGGGCTATGGGAATTGTTATCAACCTTCCCTCAACAATGACATTTCGAGAACTCATTGCCCAAACCGATGAGGATGCGATTGTTGAAGATAACAAAAGCGAAAAAATTGTGCTTTGCGGAGGACCGGTGCATCAAGATAGAGGCTTTATATTGCATGGGTCCCAAGAAGGTTGGAGTTCCAGTGTCGCCGTCACACCGGAGATTATGGTAACTACTTCCAAAGATATTTTAAGCGTTATCGGCAACGATTTAGGTCCTGAAAAATCACTCATCGCACTTGGCCATGCTGGGTGGGAAGCGGGGCAACTCGAACAAGAATTACAAGAGAATACATGGCTTACTGTTGAGGCCGATCATGAACTACTATTTAATACTCCCATCCATTCAAAGTGGCAAGCGGCGGTTAACAGGCTAGGCGTTGATGTTTGGCAACTGACCCAAGAAGTTGGTCATGCTTAAATGAAAAATAGTACCAGCATTGCCTTCGACTATGGCACCAAGAGCATTGGCGTCGCTGTTGGCCAAATGATCACAGGAACTGCGTCACCTCTAGCCGCAATAAAAGCAAATGATGGTATACCTAATTGGCAAAGTATTGCTGATATTTTTGCCGAATGGCAACCTGACAATTTGCTGGTAGGCCTACCGTTGAATATGGATGGAACAGAACAAGAGCTGACACAGCGTGCTAGAAAATTCGCTAATCGATTACAGGGTAGATTTGGTCTTGTCGTTTACACATTTGATGAACGCTTAAGCACTGTAGATGCCAAAGCGCGTTTATTCGAGCTAGGTGGATTTAAAAAACTAACGAAAGAAAAAGTAGATAGCGTTTCAGCTTGTTTGATTTATGAAAGCTGGGTATTGGAGCAATATTAACTCAACTACCTGCAAGAATAGGCAATACTCCGAACCTAATAAATACGCTCAAAACATCACTTGGCTAGCATTAATCAGTGTCGTTAATTCTGGGTTCTTGACACTGCCAACAAATTGCAAACTGAAATTCATTCATTTGCCCACAGGTAATGCATGCCCAATCATTTTTATTATCAGGGCTTATATCAGCTTGCTCTTGATAAAAACTATCTAGTATTTTTTGTGCTTTAGATTGCCATTCATTATCGTGAAGCCAAATTTCAGGCTCAGAATCCATGGGCGGTATTTCCCCAATAGCGCCCTGCACTAGTTCATTTTTTACAAAGCAGGGGATACCCGCATCGTCTAAAACACTTTGAACTTGATAGACATGGAACCGGTCGTGATGTCGAAAAAAGCGTTGCATTATATCCTCTTTTATAAATAGTATTTACTCTCATATTTGCTTATATCAATGCTCTTTTTCATTGTTATGTCTTATGACTCATCTTCATAGCAAACCGATTCTGGGTCAAAAGACGACAATCTGCGTTGACTAATCCATGCCATTCGTTAACCTTAAAAATCGATTAGACCGATTTCTTTTTATCGTTTTTAATGATAATCAATACACTCTATTATGCAGTTAGGAACAAACATAAAGGGAAATGAAAACGAATGGCGCCTCCAGACAAATATCATTTTATTTTAAGAGTAACAAGGAAAAGACTATGTACGATATCATAATAAAGTTGGGCCAGCGTCTACAGCTAATCAAACAAAAAGAACTTATTCAAGTATGTAATTTTAAAGATAATTATTATGGCGACCAGCAATGTTGCGCCATAGAGCAGATAAATCTAAACACTAAACCCCACTCTTAATGGGGTTTACCAATAATGGGGTTTACCAATAATGGGGTTTGCCAATAATGGGATTTACCAATATCGACAACGCTCAATAATAAGAGGGAGGATCAATCGCCAGATTTAATAATGACGAAGGATATTAACTATTGTAGACAAATAATGAATCCTCTCACCGTCGCTAACCCATATCTATAGAAACGTCGCTCAAACTACCTAAGCCAGCGCCTTCTTGACTGTCTAGCTTTATCATTAAGCGTAAGTCATTTGGAGAATCGGCGTTGTGCATCGCTTGCTCTTCGCTGATACGATTTTCTTTATATAATGCATACAGCGCCATATCAAAGCTTTGCATGCCCTGCTCTTTTCCCTTCATCATCGCTTCTTTTAACATACCAATTTCATTTCGTTGAATAAGGTCTGATACCAATGGCGTATTTAACAAAATTTCAATCGCGGCTACCCTACCTTTGCCATCAATGGTCGGCACTAGTTGCTGAGCTACAATGGCTCTGATGTTGTGACTTAAATCGAAACGGAGCTTCTGGTGCATGTTTGGTGGAGCCAAATGCATAATACGTTCAATCGCTTGGTTCGCATTATTTGCATGTAAAGTAGCAACACACAAGTGTCCGGTATCAGCGAACGCCATTGCATATTCCATGGTTTCCATGGATCGAATTTCACCAATCAATATAACATCAGGAGCTTGGCGTAATGAACTCTTCAGGGCATCATCAAACGTATGCGTGTCGATACCAACTTCACGCTGAGTGACTACGCAGTTGTTATGTTCATGTACAAATTCAATTGGATCCTCGATGGTTAATATATGCCCATGAGAATGTTGATTTCTATGCCCAATAAGAGCGGCAAGTGAAGTTGACTTACCTGTACCCGTGCCACCAACAAACAATATCAAGCCTTTTTTAGACATGATGATGTCTTTGAGTACTGTTGGTAAACCCAACTCATCTACACTTGGAATTTGCGTCACAATACTGCGGACAACCATACCAGGAAGGTCGCGTTGCCAAAAAGCACTGCATCTGAAACGGCCAACACCGTCTATAGAAATGGCAAAATTACACTCTTTTTCGTCTACAAATGACTTTTTTTGCTTCTCGCTCATTGCATCATGCACGAGTTCGAGAGCTTCAGGCTCAGTTAAATTCATCGCAGTTAACGGCGTCATACGGCCATTAATTTTGGCGCTCACTGGCATGCCAACGGTGATAAATAAATCCGATGCACTTTGCGCCGCCATATCCTGCAAATATTGGTGCAAACTTAACATAATTGATCCTCGGTTGTGCTTACATGCCTATTGATGGTGGCTTATCTATTGACTTGGATGCTGCATCATTAGCTGAAATAACCCCCATAGCAACCAAACGTTGTAAGCATTGATCCATCGTCTGCATACCGTGCTGTTGACCGGTTTGGATAACAGAATACATTTGTGGCACTTTATCTTCCCGGATAAGATTTCTAATTGCGGGTGTACCGATCATAATTTCATGTGCAGCAATTCGACCGCCTCCCACTTTTTTCAATAGCGTTTGTGATACTACCGCACGCAATGATTCAGAAAGCATTGAACGCACCATTGATTTTTCTTCTGCTGGAAATACGTCAATAATACGGTCTATCGTTTTTGGTGCTGAGTTAGTATGCAACGTGCCGAACACAAGGTGACCGGTTTCTGCTGCGGATATGGCTAGACGAATAGTTTCTAAATCACGTAATTCACCGACCAGAATAACATCTGGGTCTTCGCGTAAGGCAGAGCGAAGCGCATTGTTGAAGCTATGTGTATCGCGATGGACTTCACGCTGATTCATGACGCACATCTTATTTTTATGTACAAATTCTATTGGGTCCTCAATGGTAAGAATGTGCTCACGTTTATGCGTATTGATATGGTCAACCATTGCTGCAAGCGTCGTACTTTTTCCTGAGCCGGTTGCCCCTGTAACAAGTACAATACCCGTAGGTTGATTAATAATTTGTTTAAAAATTTCCGGCGCGCCGAGCTGGTCTAGTGTTAGAATATCGCTGGGAATGGTGCGTAAAACAGCGGCAGCACCGCGGTTTTGCATAAATGCGTTGACCCTGAACCGAGATAATTCTTTTATTTCAAAAGAAAAATCGCATTCTAGGTTTTCTTCGTAATCTTTACGCTGATTATCATTCATAATACTGAAAATTAAAGCGTGTACTTGTTTGTGATCTAGCGGCTCAACATTGAGACGACGCATTTCACCATCAACCCTGATGATGGGTGGTAACCCCGCAGATAAATGTAAATCTGAGGCTTTATTGCTTACACTGAAAGCGAGAAGTTCGTTAATGTCCACTGCGGGTCACTCCAAAAATAGTTGCTGATGCGAACGTTGATATAAATAATTAATATTGTGTTACTAAAAATTGAGAAACTAACTAATGAAAAATCATATCGCCGAAAATATTCTGACAGTTCGTGCTCAAATAGAACAATGTGCGTTGAAGGCTGGACGTGATGCGAACAATATTAAATTATTAGCCGTAAGTAAAACCAAACCCGTATCGGATATTATTATTGCGTATAAAGCTGGACACCGTTCATTTGGTGAGAACTATGTCCAAGAAGGCGTCGATAAAATAGCTGAACTCAAGCATTTATCTGATATCTCTTGGCATTTTATCGGCCCGCTGCAGTCAAACAAGAGCCGTTTAGTGGCAGAAAATTTCGATTGGATGCATTCCGTTGACCGCTTTAAAATTGCTAAACGGCTAAATGACCAACGCCATAATTACGCCAACCCCCTGAATATCTGCATTCAAGTTAATATAGATGAAGAAGAAACAAAGGCAGGTGTATTGCCTAATGAACTGATGCCGCTATTGTCAGATTGCGAAAAGCTTAACAGATTATGCGTAAGAGGTTTAATGGCAATTCCAAAATCCAGTAAAGTAAAGTCAGAACAACTGGCATCTTTTAAAAAAGTACAAGCTTTATTCACTACTTGTCAGCAAAAGTACCCACAATTTGATACCCTATCGATTGGTATGAGTGGCGATATACCTGCAGCTATCGAATGCGGCTCTACAATAGTTAGAGTTGGTACTGCTATTTTTGGCGCACGCGACTAAGGGGTCGAGTATCGATTAACTTTGATGCTAACGCTATCGACTAAGCACTCATTAATCAACAATTTTGAAGGAGTAACATGCAAGCACGTAAGTTAAGTTTTATCGGCGCGGGTAATATGCCTAGAAGTATTATTAGTGGCTTGGTCAATGGCGGTTATGACCCCAAACTAATCACTGCGTCTAACCCATCCACGCCAAAGCTGGATGCTTTGGCTAATGATTTTGGTATTAATACAACCCAATCAAATATAGAAGCGTGCGAAGCTGGCGATGTTGTTATTTTGTCCGTCAAACCACAAATTATGGCGGCTACCTGCACAGACCTTATTCAAAAAACATCACTTAATGGTAAAATTATGGTGTCTATTGCAGCAGGTATCACAACCGATCGTTTAATTGAAATGCTAGGTAATTACGATCAAGTTGTGCGCACAATGCCAAATACGCCGTCCTCGCTCAGTAAAGGGATGACTGGACTTTATGCTCCTGATTCAGTAACTCAAGTCGATCGCGACTTCGTTGGACACGTCATGGATCACGTTGGCAAAACATTATGGGTCGAAAAAGATAGTCAAATTAATATCGTTATTGCTGCGGCCGGAAGTAGTCCCGCCTACTTATTTTTATTTGCCCAAGCAATGCAAGATGAAGCTATAAAAATGGGATTAGACAAAAACGACGCACGCTTACTAGTACAACAAGCATTGTTAGGCAGTGCTGAAATGATTTGTCACAATCCAGACCTTGAATTGAGTGAACTTAGATCCCAAGTTACCTCCAAGGGGGGTACAACACACGAGGCAATTAGTACTTTCCAAGAAAATAATTTAGAAGCTATTGTAAGCAAAGCCATGCAGGCTGCGGTTGCAAGAGCAGTAAAAATGTCATCTGACCTTTAACTTAGACGGAATCCAAGATGTTAGCCTTCAATAATTTAATTACGTTGTTATTTGATACTTACGCCATGATAGTGTTGGCAAGACTTTGGCTGCAATGGGCGCGCGCCGATTTCTACAATCCATTCAGTCAGTTTGTGGTCAAAGCGACCCAGCCTGCCGTTGGCCCACTGCGCAGAGTCATTCCCTCTTTCGGTAAATTCGACACCGCCACATTTGTGTTCGCGTTTTTAGTCATTCTCTCGAAATTCATCTTGTTCTTTGTACTAAGTGGTTCTATGTTCCCGGTGCTAACTACACTTGTTTTAGTTTTATTTGGCTTACTTAAAAGTGCATTTTGGCTACTTTTTGTCGTTTTGATAGGCAGCATGATACTGAGTTTTGTGCCTAACGTTGGGCCTTCAATTCGCTATGTTTTGCATCAGCTTACTGATCCGTTGTTAGCTCCAATCCGTCGGTTCCTTCCATCATTGGGTGGACTAGACTTCTCTCCTCTTGTGTTGATCTTAGCAATTCAATTTGCATTAGATCTAATCGGTCAATATCTACCGTACTTAATGTAAAGGAAAAAATAATGACATTTTCAAGCACTAAGCAAGACCAAACAAAAATAGCTCGTGGCGCAGTGATCTTAACGTTATTGCTTACCGCTTTGCTTATGCATGCGAAAGTTAGCGCGGAGGAGAAAACTCAATTAGGTAACTGGGAGGTGCATCACATTGTGCTTGCTACCACGTTTTTAACACCTGAAATAGCTAAAGCGAACTCCATCGTGCGCAGTAAGTATAATTCATTTGTAAATATTTCGGTGTTAGATAGCAATGACAAGAAAGCGCAAAATGTCTCGATAACCGGTACGGCAAGAAATTTGCTGGGCAATAGCAAAAAGCTATCATTCAAAAAGGTGAGTGACGGAGACGCAATATATTATTTAGCTGTGTTTTCACATGCGCACAAAGAAAATTTTCGATTCGACATTAATATCCAGCAAGGCAATGAGACACAAACGCTAGAGTTACAGCAAGAGATGTATGTTGATTAGGCCGTTGAGCTTATAAATCAAGCAAATAGTAGACTCATATAATAGTAAAAAGCCTCACCACATAGCAAATGGTAGGGGCTTTTTTACACCCAACTCACTCTGCTCGTTTAAAGACCAGTTCTGTCGCTGTGCTCTCTACATCATTATATTGATAGCCTGCGCTATCAAAATTTTTCAATTCTGAAACACACGTAATACGCTGTTCAATAATGTACCGTGCCATCAAACCGCGCGCTTTCTTAGCGTAGAAGCTGATAATTTTATACTTTCCATTTTTCTCATCTTTAAAATGGGGGGTGATAACAGTTGCACCGAGCAGTTTCTTCTTCACAGAACTAAAGTATTCGTTACTCGCTAAATTTATCAGGATATTGCTAGGGTCACTTTCTGCATCGCTATTTGCTTGTTTATTACTCTGTTGGTTTGCGTCCTTAAGTGCTTTATTTAATTCTTGAGTAATTGAGTTACCCCAATATTCATATAATGACTTGCCCCGCGTATTTGCTAACTTAGTACCCATTTCAAGGCGGTAAGGTTGCATTAAATCTAATGGGCGTAGCAAACCATAAAGACCAGAAAGAATACGTAAATGCTTTTGTGCGAACTGTATATCCTCTTCTTTTAAGGATTTTGCATCAAGGCCTGTATAGACATCGCCGTTGAAAGCAAATATTGATTGCCGGGAATTTTCAGGCGTAAAAGGAGTTGTAAAACTTGAAAATCGTTCAGCATTCAATATCGACAGTTTATCGCTGATGTGCATTAAGCTTGCCAAATCACTTGGCGCTAAATTTTTGCAGGTTTTTACCAATGCTTTGGCATCACTCAACATACTAGGCTGAGTAAACTCTTGAGTAGGTAATGAAGATTCGAAATCAAGATTTTTTGCGGGAGAAACAACCATTAACATAATAACTTTTTATCCTTTTTACTTCGCATATTTAACACATGGGGGCAATTTCATCAATTTCTATCTATTCATGTATAAAAACACACAATCTGTTATAGCCAGTTGCCGCGACAATCGGTAATCTAGACGCATTATTTTACTCTAAGGCTCAAAGATGACAACACAACTTGAATCATTACGAACGCTAACCACTGTCGTTGCTGACACAGGCGACATTGAAGCGATTAAAAAATATAAACCTGTAGATGCCACAACTAACCCCTCATTGCTGCTCAAAGCGGCTTCATTACCTCAGTACGCTGAATTAATCAAAGAGTCCGTTGCCTGGGCCCAAGCGCAATCAAACAGCGCCTCTCAGCAGATCACTGATGCGGGTGATAAACTGGCTGTCGCAATTGGTAAAGAGATTGTTGGCGTTATTCCCGGCCGTATTTCTACCGAAGTCGATGCTAGGTTAAGTTTTGATACGGTAGCAACCGTTACAAAAGCACACAAATTGATTAAATTGTATGCCGATCAAGGTATCGACAAGTCTCGTATTTTAATCAAAATAGCATCCACTTGGGAAGGCATAAAAGCGGCGGAAATTTTAGAAAAAGAAGGTATTAATTGTAACTTAACCTTGCTGTTTAGTTTTGCTCAAGCAAGAGCTTGTGCTGAAGCAGGTGTATTTTTAATTTCTCCATTTGTAGGCCGAATTTTAGACTGGTATAAAGCGAGCACCGGTAAAACTGAGTATCCAGGTAATGAAGATCCAGGCGTCATTTCTGTAACTGAAATCTATAACTACTATAAATCATATGGTTACAAAACCGTTGTTATGGGCGCAAGTTTCAGGAATGTTGACGAAATACTTTACCTCGCAGGCTGCGACCGTTTGACTATCAGCCCTCAGTTACTTGAAGAATTATCTAATACACAAGGCGAAGTAAAGCCTTACTTAATGGATAATGGCAAAGCAAAAAATATCGGCGACAAACTTACCGAGGCGCAATATAAATGGGATATGAATGAGAATGCAATGGCAACAGAGAAATTAGCCGAAGGTATTCGTAACTTCGCTGCAGACCAAGCTAAGTTAGAAATTTTGCTAGGCGAAATGCTATAACCTAAAGCGTCGCAGTCAACGATACTATTTTTTACTTGCGCTTCGCAGACACAAGCAGCTCGTGTTCGCAAAAAACAACGTAGCAGAGGTGATTCACCCTATCACCCTGCTAAGTTTTTAAAGCATAAGGCACGCACAAATCAGCCACTGCATTTATTTACAATGGATCGAAAGTCAGTGTGCTTCTTATGTATTTATCAATTTGCTAAATTTTAAAAATTGGAGACTCAACCGTGGAACGTATTCGTCACACTCAAGCATGGTCAACACTCGAAACACTCTCAACCAGTGTCAAGCGCCAACATATGCGAGACTGGTTCGCTAGCGATAAAGATCGTGCAAATAAATACACAACTTCAGCTTGTGGCATTACCCTTGATTATAGTAAAAACAGGGTTACCGAAGAAGTATTAACCGCCCTTTTTGAGCTTGCCCAACAGCGTCAAGTGAGCGGTAAAATTAATGCTATGTTTGCTGGCGACCTTATTAATACCACTGAACATCGCGCAGTCTTGCATACCGCACTGAGAAACTTCTCCGGTAATCCTGTCATGGTTGATGGCGAAGACGTCATGCCAAGTGTTTTAGCTACCTTAGACAAAATGAAAGCATTCACAGAAAGTGTCCAATCAGGTGCGCACACAGGCTGCACGGGAAAATCAATTAAAAAAGTCGTTTGTATCGGTATTGGCGGCTCATTTCTTGGCCCTAAAATAGTCACTGAAGCGCTTAAACCTTATCAAAATAAAGCCTTGGATGTGCGTTTTGTAGCCAATGTTGATGCATGTCATATTCAAGACGTTTTATCCGAGTGTGATTTTGAAGAAACATTATTTGTCATGTCTTCAAAATCATTTAGTACGCAAGAAACACTGCAAAATACGCTTACTGCAAAAGCGTGGTTTTTGCAACAAGGTGCAACTGAAGCTGATATAGCAAAACATTTTGTGGCAGTGTCCTCAAATGTCAAAGCAGCCACTGAATTTGGTATGGCGGCTAAGAATGTATTCCCTATGGCAGATTGGGTAGGTGGTAGATACTCGCTTTGGTCTGCGATCGGCTTACCTATTTGTCTTGCAATTGGCTTTGATAATTTCAGGCAGGTACTGCAGGGTGCTTACGACATGGATGAACACACGAAAACAACACCATTTGCATCAAATTTACCGGTTATAATGGCTGTGTTGGGTGTTTGGTATCGCAATTTCATGGGCGCTCAGTCACATGTATTATTGCCTTATTATCACTACCTGCGAGGCTTTCCGGCATATGTTCAACAACTTGATATGGAAAGTAATGGCAAGGTAACCACACAAAATGGCATGACCGTTGATCACGGCACAGGTCCTATTATATGGGGCGGTGAAGGAACCAATGGCCAACATTCTTTTCATCAGTTGATTCACCAAAGTAACCTGCCAATTCCTGCAGACTTCATGTTACCGCTTAATGTATCGAATCAAGATGACACTCATCATGCCATGTTAGCTTCAAACTGCTTTGGTCAAACTCAAGCATTAATGCAAGGAAAAACGTTTGAAGAGTGCCATCAAGACTTAGCTAATAAAGGTTACTCTGATGAAGAACGTGCAAGACTGGCTGCGCATCAGACAATGCCGGGTAACAAACCAAGTAATACGCTTTTGTTTGAGCAACTTGATCCCAAAACACTCGGCGCATTAGTCGCTTTATATGAGCACAAAGTATTAATTCAAGGTGCTATTTGGGACGTAAATTCTTTCGACCAGTGGGGTGTGGAACTAGGTAAAGTATTAGGTAATGATGTATTAGATGTCATTAATGGGAGCAAGAGTGATGAACATTTAGACGCATCGACTGCGGCACTGATTGCTCAATTTAATCACGCACAAAAAAGTAAAACGTAGAATAAATCGCCTGTAATGTCATGAAAATGCAGCATGAGGTTAATAAAGAGTTAATTAAAATGTTTTAATTTTGCAGCGCGTATGGTACATATTAAGCATGAGCAGTTTAGAAAAATGCTCTTCATAGCGTAAGTTGGATATGTAGTTAACGGTTTCGATAAGGAGATGAGCGTGGAAAGAGCCGAGTTAATGTCAATAATCGATACAGAGTCGCGTCCAGTTAAAAGCAAAGGCAAAAAACGAAAATGGAGAGAGATCGAAGCTATCCAAGACAAATATAAACTCGAAAGAGAACTATGTGATTTGGATACCAGCTTAGAGCATGAATTAAACCAAATGATGCGCTAACACCAAAAAATGCCACTCAACTGTATTAGAAAGTTCAGAGTGGCATTTTTTTTACATTAGCTCAACCGTCTTCATTAACAACCGACTTTTTCACATCAGCCCCTGCCAGTATTTTTTAGGGCATTACCTTAACCAATATGGGCATTTTTGTTCACACCAGATTGCTGCGCACGAAATCACCTGTTCTATTTCCGACAGTTACTTAGAATCTATTTAGGTTGCCAATCAATTTGATCCTTGCCCAATGACTTTAGGACCTTGTTAGTCATACTAAAATGCTGGCACCCAAAAAAACCTCGATAGGCAGACAACGGTGACGGGTGAACAGAGATAAAAATAGTATGACGACTTTGATCAATTAACATCGATTTCTTCTGTGCAGGTGCACCCCATAGTAAAAAAATGACATTCTCGAATTCATTGTTAATCGTCGAAATAACGCCGTCAGTGAACTGCTCCCAACCAATATTCTTATGCGAATTAGCTTTCGCCTGCTCTACCGTTAACACTGTATTGAGGAGCAAAACGCCCTGTTCTGCCCAATGACTTAAATTACCGTGTTCAGGGAGGGTAAAATAAGGAATATCAGTTGCAAGTTCTTTGTATATATTGCGTAAAGAGGGAGGGATTTTATTCCCCTGAAGCACTGAAAAACACAAACCATGCGACTGATTTAAGCCATGGTAGGGGTCTTGGCCTAAAATCACTACCTTCAAATTTTCAGGTTTAGTTAGCTTAAAGGCGTTAAATACATCATTCTCTGGAGGGAAAACAACCTTGCCAGCAACACGCTCATTCGCCACATGACTGAGAGCACATTGCAAGCCCGAGCGCAAAGACGACCTACACGGCGGTGTTTTATTATCTATATCTGCATTGTTACTGACAGTGTTAGCACTGGCTTGGTCTAGATCTTTAACGCCAAAAAGAGACTCCCAAGTTCGCATGTGAGCCTCTCCTTTACAGACTTATTTTAAAATAGAAAACATATGCGACTTAAGTGCCGCGTAGCTATTTTCAATATCTACAGAGAAATCTGGCTTACCAACACAGTCAGCCAAGGGTTTCGGCAAACTGATTGGCTGTCCTAACACGTTTTCAACCGTTTCTCTAAATTTAGCTGGATGTGCTGTACCCAAAAACACACCAACTTCACCTGCAACTAGAGAACGCGACAATGAGCGATATCCGATAGCTGCATGTGGCTCTGAAACATAACCCAAGCTTGCTAATTGACGCATAGCTACTTGCGTATATTCTTCGTCGATGGCTTCCCCTATAAGACTATCTCTATCTATATAACCCTGTTCAATTAACGCTTCGATGCGTGGCCAATTATTTGGCTGACTCACATCCATTGCATTAGAGATCGTAGCAACGGTTGACTTAGGTGTCCATTCACCGGTTTGCAAATAACGTGGCACAGTATCATTCGAATTGGTCGCAGCAATAAAGCGCTTAATTGGCAGCCCCAGTGACTTACCAATCATACCTGCGGTGAGATTGCCAAAGTTACCGCTTGGCACTGAGAAAACCGCTTTATCTTGTTGTTCTTTAGGTAATTGTGCAACCGCTTCAAAATAATAACAAACTTGTGCAAGCAAGCGACTAATATTAATTGAATTCGCTGAATTTAGGTGCAAACCGTCGCGCACTTCAGGATCGTCAAATGCTGCTTTCACTAACTGTTGGCATCCATCAAAGTCGCCTTCGATAGCTACAGTGTGGATATTACCCCCTAGCGTCGTAAACAGTTTTTCTTGGAGCGGACTTATTTTGTCTTTGGGATACAAAATAACAACTTGGATATTATTAATACCATGAAATGCATGAGCGACTGCAGCGCCGGTATCACCGGATGTTGCCGTTAAAATAGTAATTGGCTGGCCTTCACTGATGTTAGCTAAGACTTGAGCCATAAAGCGCCCGCCGAAGTCTTTAAACGCCAACGTAGGACCGTGAAAAAGTTCTAAGCTATAAATATTCTCAGTCACCTTGACCAGTGGTGCGCCAAATTGAAATGCGGTAGTGACAATTTTGCTAAGGAGATCATCCGGCAACTCATCACCAATGAGTTGCTTGAGTATCCGAATACTTCTTTCAACAAACGGCAACGCCAGCACTTCATCAATATTTTCAAAAGGAGTAATCTCCTCAGGAAAGTATAATCCTTGATTTTTACCCAAGCCTTTTTTAACCGCTTCGGCAAAATTCACTTTATCACTCGCATCTTTCAAATTGACTAAATTCACATCTAAAACCTTTGTTTTTTTGTTCGGCTAATTGTGGTGTTAGCATCGCCTTTTGCGGTTTTGTGACACCAAAACTGTTTGTATTCTTTTAGAACTAAACACCTTAAGAAAGAAGAGTTGTCCCTTTATCACATAACTGACAAATATGGCTAAAGCCGTCTCTGTTCTGAATATACTCTGTTTCTAACCATGCCTGCATTTTTTTCGCTTCGCCAAGCTCTTTAGCAACGGCAAAAACAGTTGGACCCGAACCTGAAATACCGAATGCTAATGCATTATTAGCCATGCATGCAGCGCGCGCATCATCGAATCGTGGTAGCAGCACTTTTCGGTGCTGCTCAGCAATGACGTCAGTCATCATTTTCGCTGCTAGCGTTTCATTTCGCGTATATAAACTGTGTACAAATACGCTAAGTTGACGGCCAAAATCAAGAGTATCTGATAATGCATAATGCGCAGGTAACAATCGTCGCGCTTCAGCCGTCGATACGGTAATACCGGAATAACACACAACCCAATACCAGTTTTCAAAGCACGGTAATTTTACCGCTACAGGAGAGGCTTCGCCGGTCATCAGCACAAGGCCACCAAGATAGCTTGGCGCCACATTATCATAATGTACGCTACCACTAATTTGACCTTCCAACTCCCCCATCATAACCAAAAGTTCATCTTGTGAAAACGGCTTTGCTGCATGTTCATTTAATGCATAAAAAGCAGCAACAATGGAGCTAGCGCTCGAGCCCAAGCCACTGCCGATAGGCAATGCTTTATGCAAATGTACCCTAACCTGAAGAGGCGATTTAGCAATAGACCTTAATTTATTTTGAAAAAAAGTATAACACTTGGTCACAATGTTGTTTTCAGAACCTGGCGGCAATTTATCGGCGAAAACACCATCCACGCTTAATGAAAATTCATCAGCGTCGGTTACCTCAACCCAATCGCCTAACTGCGTGCCATCGATAGGTTGTAATGCCGCGCCCATTAAATCGAAACCAAGGCTAACATTACCAATGGATGCGGGAGCAAATGCTTTTGTTGTTTTTACCGTCATTATCCGAAATCCTGAGTCCAAGGCATGGTGCGTAACACATCAGCAAATACACCGGCTGCTGTTACCGTAGCACCGGCGCCATAACCACGAATAACAAACGGAATGGGTTGGTAATATTTACTATGAATGGCGAGAGCATTCTCACCGTCTTTTACCGTCGCTAACGGGTGACTAAGTGGCACTTCCTGAATGGATACCTTACATTTATTTTGTTTAATTGAGCCTACATAGCGCAACACGTTGCCCGCTTCTTTTGCACTTTCAACTCTTTTCTTTACGTCTGCATCTAAGGACGGCAAGTTAGTTAGAAATTGTTCAACAGTGCCCGTGTCGTCAAAGTTACGGGGTAAAACGGATTCAATTTCAATGTCCACAAGTTCCAATTCTAAACCGGATTCACGCGCCATTATAAGTAGTTTACGTGCCACATCCATACCGGATAAATCATCGCGAGGATCGGGCTCAGTAAAGCCATTTTCCTTGGCTATTAAGGTTGCTTCAGATAAGCTCATACCTTCATCAAGTTTACCGAATACATATGACAGTGAGCCTGACAAAATACCCTCAAAACTTTCGAGTTCATCACCCGCTGAAACGAGTTTCTGCAAGTTATCAATTACTGGTAAACCTGCGCCAACTGTAGTCTCATAGAGGTATTGACGGTTAGTTTTCTGGGTAGTACGTTTTAGCTTTCGGTATTGGTCCATGGATGCTGTATTGGCCTTTTTGTTTGGCGTTACAACATGGCAACCTGAATTCATCATTTCTATATATAAGTCTGCAATCCCTTCGTTACTTGTACAATCAATAATAACGGGATTAACTAAACTATTATCATTCGCAAACTTATGGATACGAGCTACTGAGAATGCTTCATTCGATTTTTCTAGCGCCACCTTCCAATCAGAATTTAAATCAACGCCATTGCTATTCAGTAATAGCTTACGACTATTAGCGACACCAAATACTTCGAGTCTAATATTTCTAGCCATCAACGCAGGTTGTTGCTGTGCAATTTGACGCAGTAACTCTTTGCCAACGTTTCCGCAACCAACCAAAAACGCATCAATAGTGTGCTTTTTTGTGAAGAAATTCTGATGTATCACTTTCACTGCTTTTTTAGCTTTCGAATTTTCAATCACAGTACTGATTGAACGCTCTGAGGAGCCCTGCGCAATGGCCACATTATTCACTCTCGCCTGCGCTAATGCACCAAAGAACTTAGCTGCCATACCCTGTGACTGACGCATACCGTCACCCACCAGTGTCACAATAGCGAGTTCTCGACGCACTTCAATTGGTTCGAGTAGTTGATTGATGAGTTCTAGTGCGAAGCTGTCTTCTAGCAGCTCTAGGGCACGGTCAGCATCCTTATTTTGAATACAAAAACTGATGCTGTACTCAGACGAACTTTGCGTAATTAAACTAATTGAAATATTACCCGTGGAAATAACATCGAAAATACGGCTAGCCATACCAACCATACCCTTCATTCCAGGGCCAGCAATGTTAAACATCACTACATTTTCAAGGTGAGAAATACCTTTCACACTGGTCCATTTCTCACTTGCTTCATGGCTAATTAATGTGCCCGGTGCAATTGGATTTAAGGTGTTGCGGATGAGACAAGGAATACTGTATTGCGCAATAGGGCCAATCGTTTTTGGATGCAGTACCTTGGCGCCAAAGTAAGACAGCTCCATGGCTTCTTGATAAGTCAATTTATCAAGTAAAACAGCGCCATCGACTTGATTAGGATCGGCATTATAAACACCATCAACGTCGGTCCAAATTTCGCAACAACTCGCGTCAATGCACGCAGCTAAAATGGCGGCAGAGTAGTCCGAGCCATTGCGCCCGAGCGTAACCTTTTCACCCAAGTCATTGACAGCAACAAACCCAGGCATGATGATGAGCGAGGCGCCGCTGGTATCAACATCGGAAAAACGCGCTCTGCTTGCACTTAAGTCGGCAATACTGTCAAGGTAATCACCATGGGCGATGATGAAGTCGACCGGATCAATGATGTTATTGCTAACCCCTTTCGCATTCAAAATTTCACTAAAAATACGTACGCTAACATACTCGCCCAAACTCAAAATAGCAGCTGTGATTTGGTCAGGACAGATTTTTAATAGCGCAATGCCTTTAAGCTGCTGCTCAAGCACCGATAATTTCTCAGTAATAAAATCACTAAGCGGCTGGTATGCAAAACTGTCTAAACTCTCGTTCAAATCATCTGCAATAGCATGCAAAGTCATGTTTAGTTTTGCAAAAAGCTCACCATAATCAGCACCAGATTGAGCTTGCTCGCACAATAACGAAAGAGCATTAGTCACCCCTTTAGGTGCAGATAAAACGACGGCAGCACCTTCTGTTTGGTGTGTATCGGTACTAATCTCCAGCACGCGCATATATCTAGTTGCGTCGGCGAGACTCGAACCACCAAACTTTAAAACCTTCATGTATCTCTCCTGTGCTCAACTGAGCTTATATTTGTCACATACAAAAAAACCCGCTTTTGGCGGGCTTTCGTTAACTGCGTAATATGCAAAAGCTAACGACTGCCCCTTAATGGCATGGTAATTATTATACTGGTCATTGTTTGCATCATTTTTATTCGCATAATGATTGCTACAATATGACTCACAGCACTGAAGGCTGCGCGAGGTAAATTGTCGCTAGTATGGGTAATTATATTGACGGTTTTTCGCGCAATCTTAACCATACGTAGTTCAACCCTCTCAGTTTAACTTTTTGTCGTTAGTATTATTCTTATTTTATGCGCTCAATTTGCCGTATAGACGTCTATATGTCAACCTAGATTTTCGGATAACGGGGATATTATTTTGATCATTTGCAATTTATAGAAAATAGTACTCTTTCGTTTTAACCCATAAAAAAATTATTTTCCTCTTTAATTACCGAGGACAACTAAAATTAATATGGTTTCATAAATAACACGCCAACTTTATATTCATTTCCTACATTTATATTACAAGCTTGCTTTACAAATAAATAAAAAACACCCTGCATTTAAGCAGGGTGTTTTTTGATGTTTGTAGAAGAGGCTGATTACTTGTGGTGTATTAAATAATACAGTCTGTAACTATGATATTAGCTGGCCATGCGGCGGCGTAAACCTAAGCCTAATAAACCTAAGCCTAACAATGCCAAAGCACCTGGTTCGGAAACGCTCATGCTGGTGAACCTAAAGGCGTCCGCGATAACATATCCGTCAGTTTTTGTTGTTAACTTAAACATGAAGCCCGAAGTGTCTATTGTCACCATACTTCCAGAGTCCAACATATAATTACCCAAGGAGTACCAACCACCGTCTTTTTTTGACTGATCAACCGAACAACAATTTTTCTGATTAACCAAAAGAGCATCATAATCATTAAGCCTCCCGCGAGTTACGAACACTGGAGTGTTCGTTGCGTTATTATCAGCCCTCGTCCAGTTCATCTCTATTTTCCAGAGACCCACAAGAAAATCGTCGTGGTTACTAATCCAGTAATCTATCCAAAAACCATTTTCACTGACCTCGTGGCGTTCATAATCTTTACCTATGAAATCGCCCTCGTCGTCGCCAACAATAACGCTTGCTTCCCATGTTCCGCTTCTACTGCTTGCTAAATGGTCTTCGTTGTCGATGATAATTTGAGTCGCTAATGCAGTCTGACCAAAAGTCAAAAACGCCGTGATAACAAATAGTCGTTTTATTATTTTTATCATGTCTTCACTCTCTTTTAGTAGTACGTCTTTTATTTGATAACTCAATCTTGGTTATCTGATTTTGACACCTAAAACAATTAATGCAAAAAACAATCCAGTTTGCTTTTTGTATTAATATCAATAATTTAAAATAAAAAATTCACATTAAAAATTACGATGTAAAACTTTTCGACACCCCTGAAGATAAAGAAACTAGGTATCCTGACCGATATTTTTGTATGAATTTAGTGCTGAACCTCAGTTGCTTGCAACGATGCCCAATTTTCATTACGTGTAATGCGGGTAAGTAAATTATGAATAACTTAACCATCTAGGCATTCTGTCAATACGCGCATTGTGCTAGCATTATAGCTGGTTCCAGGGTAATGCCCGAGGAAAAATATAAAGGGGTTGCACCTGATGTAGATTGGGTCGGTTACGGTTATCGATCGCAAGCTTATTTATTCTAGATACTGTTGGCTACTGCGATGATGCCATTAAGTGCGCTTATGACTATAAAAATCCATTGCGTATTATGAGCAATTCTTTGTGGGTGAGCGGTATATTTGCTCCAATGAATTCAGATAATTTAGTTTTTTATTCAGTGTCTGAATTATTCGAAATTAATTCAGAGTTTACTGTGACCATCGTCTCACTTAAACTACGTGCCATTACAACCACTAACTTTCTAAACTGATGCAATAAACTAAAAAGGCATTCCGTAATATAGAATACCTTTTATTTTACGAATAACATAAAAAGTAAATTTACTGATTGATTTAACAAAGCCTAATTTTTACTCAGTATATTTTGCTGATTAACTATCATCTGATTGCGTGCCACCATGTTTTGAAAATTACTGAACGTTTTAGCTGCATCTAAATCTTCAAGACTCGCATCTACATTACCCAAAACATAATGCATAATTGCACGGTTGTTATAAGAAATAACAGAGGCTTTGCCCGTGTTAACTGCCGCATTGCAGTATTCGTTAGCCTGTTGCATGTCTTCAATCGCTAAATAGGCGACACACAAATTATCAAGCAGTGGTTTACGTAAGGACGCAATTGAGGTTTTAGCCAAACCCGCTTTGCTTTTGCGGATACCCTGTTCAAATTTACCTTCTTCAATTTCTCGTACTCCGATGACTTCAGCTACGCTGGTTTTTACTAGTAGTCGAGATCCCGATGCTACATTAGTAGCTGATGCTTGGCTTAACGGCATTATTATTAGCATAGCTAAGACCGCTGTAGAGACTGATTTTATTGCTGTTTTCATAATGTTCTACCTTTTATATTTAAATGAGCGATTACTGCTCTATTGTTAGTGATTCATGCTTACTACTTCATGCTTACTTGAGCGACTTGCTTGCGCCGCATCTGTTTCAACAGTATGGTTACCTAGTAGGAAAAATTCCTGAGGAACAACAGATAAAAACCTGATGAAAGTGCGATGGAAAACCGATATTGGTGTTTAAACGCTGAAATAATAGGCGAATAATTAAGTGGGACAAGATAATTGACAGAACAAGCACTACCTGAAAATGGTTATTTCGGTTTGGGAGACTACTATGTTGATGTGGGTGATCATCGGGTATTTCATGATGCTCAGAGTCGTCACTTAGAGCCCAAAGCCATGCATGTGTTATATCAGCTAGCTCTATGTGCCGGCGAGACAGTTAGTCGACAAGAGTTAATGGACCAAGTATGGCATGGACGAATTGTGGTTGAGGATGCCCTAACACGGGTCATCTCGCAGCTTCGCCTCACCCTTAATGATAGTAAAACGCGTCAGGTAATCCAAACAGTCCCGAAAAAGGGATACCGACTAGCGGCAGATGTCACCTGGTTAACCAGACAAGAATTTATTAAACTCACGGCAAAACACAGTGCAGGCCCGGCGTTAGCCCCATCATTTAGTAAACGCAAAATTGCTGCACTGTGCGCCTCCGGCTTACTAGTTACGTTATTGATATTTTCTTTATTACCGAAAATGTCTGAGTCGCAGGACGCTATGTCCGACGTACTTGCCCAGAATATTGAAAAAAATAGCATAAAAACAGAAACCACCATTGCGTTTTTACCCTGGCGAAACCTTACTGGTGATGAGCGTAATAACTACCTTGCTGAGATGCTCCCAGAAGAGCTATCGGTCACTCTGGCTCAATCTAATAACGTGAGCGTGCTAGCGCACTATTCTTCGCTTGCCCTTGCCAAAAACCCCCAAGCATTAGATTCTCTGGCAGAGCACGTAAAGTTAGAGTATTGGGTAGAAGGCAGCATTACTGAAGCAAATGAGCGAATTCGAGTCTTAGTACGATTGGTCGAAAAACAGAGTAGTAACGCGATTTGGTCCGAAGTATATGAAGATGACATGCAACAACTACTTACCTTAAATACGCGGATCGTCTCGGATATTAATGCACAACTGTTTGGGCAAAATGCTCAAGCTGATTTTACTACCGCTGCCAACAGCGTCGACATTAATGCTTACCAAGCTTATCTTCAGGGCAATTACTGGTGGATGAATGGAAAAACCAGTGAGTGGTTTTCTCGAGCAGAGGCGTCATTTTTAAGAGCAACTCAGTTAGCCCCTAATTTTGCCGAGGCATTTGGTAGTTTAGCGTTTATCTACGCCAGATATAATTATCATGATATCTATATGGGAAAGGCAGTCGCGGTTGAAAAAGCCACTGCCGCTATTGATAAAGCCTTAAAACTTGATCCTAATGACATTAACGCCCTCCTCGCTGGCGCATTGTTGGCCACTGAAGACTTGCAATTTGATGCGGCCGAGCAATTAATTAATCAGGCTTTAATTATAGATCCTTCGAATTCCAGAGGCCTTTATGTTTATTCAGAGTTGGCCTTGGCCAAAAATGAGTTTGACGCGGCCCTCGGTTATGCAGACAAAGCATTAAAGATAGATCCTCTATCTCCTTGGATAAATGTAAACAAAGCCATTGTGCATTTTTGGCGTAATGAGATGGATAAAGCGCTTGCTGCAGTTGACTACGCAATCGACATTGATCGAAGTTACACTTGGGCTTATGTTTGGAAAGCCAAAATACTCAGTCAAAGAGGAGATATTTCGGGCGCTATTGAGGCAATGAGAGCATGTTTAGAAATTGATGATGGCTCGCCAGTAAATAGTATTTACTTGGCGCTCCTATATACCGGGGCTGAAAAGCCCGAGCAAGCCGAAAAATGGTTTGCGCATACTGCGTCGCTTTATGGCGATTCTCCCGACGCTCGATTTTGGCAAAGCTATTTAAGCTTTATCCAACAGAAAGAAAACCCTGATATCGCGCTACGACTGCTAAATCAAGTCACCATAAAAACCACTCGATTCTTTAGTTTAGTACCTTTGCATAAAGAGTTGCTTTCATCGCAACCCACGCTGATAAAGCAAGCATTACCGCAGTTTTTGAAAGCTATTGAGCGTCCTAATCAGTCCGGCTTTTGGGTCAACCACCATAATCGCTATAGCGCCTACGGGGCATTGGAATTGATGCTACGGCTAGACAAAGTTGAATATGAGCAAAAATTAGATTTGCTAAGTACTCAAATTAGGATTTTTGAGCAGCGAGTCGTTTTGCCACTGCGAACAGATATAAAGTAACATGAGAAATGAGCGTATGGCGAAACATGCGTCGAAACGATGGTTCTACATTTCGCAACCGGGGTTTATATATGTCATATGAACACTAGGAAACAACCCATACACAAAAATTCGGTAAAGCCAGCCAGTCCAACTGTCTGGCTTTGTTGAATTCCCTCAAAAGATAATGCAGGAAAAATAAGTATTCATGGCCAAAACTAATCCAATTTTCAAGATAGAAAGTTTCGGTATCTACGATGGCTTTGATGATGCGGGTAAGTCATTACCTAAAATCAGTCAGCACACGGTTCTAATTCCAGCACAAATAGATATTGAATTTGGGTTGACTCTCAGTGCCAAGAAAGCAAAAGGTATTACACTTGATTGGTGCATTAAACATCCAAATATCTGCGACAAAAAAGGCAAAGAAATGGCCCCATTCGAAGGCAGCGTAATAGTGCGAAATAATGACTGGAGGTTTTATCTAGGTGATACTATTTGGTTACCCGTTGACGATAAAGTAGGTAACTGGCATATGTACATTCAATACAATAATAGCGTAGTGGCTCAACAGACTTTTGACGTGACGTTGGATGATTTAGGGGATCGGAACGAACGCCTGTTTTGGAAAAATCGTGGGTTTTAGTCCGTGCTTTCAGTCGTTATTGACCAAATATCCAACCTGTAGATACGACTAATCATAAGATTAAATACCTCGCACTCTTATCCAAATTGGTCTGTATTTACGTTAATAACGTTGAATATATGAATACGATATGTGACAGTTCGCTAATGCAGCATTGCTACCCAGAATCAAAGGATAAAAAGTGACAGACGTCATTCAAAGCAACACACAAATTTCCCAAGAATTGATTGAATTCGACAGTGAATTTTACAACATCACAAAAACAATTAACATTCTAAACGCAGTAAATCCAACTAACTTTGACCAGCAAAAAAGAGCCTTCTTTGATAGCCATTTTTCGATTGAGCCTGAGTTCACTTATGAAGGAAGCAAACTAGACGTATTTGCTACCAAAAGAAGGTTGTTGAACTTACCTCTAGAAAAGGTCGTTGATGAGGACCTCACTAACATTTACTCTGACACAATTGACAGCTATCTAGACAAGGTAGACCAATTTAATTCTATTGGCACTCATGACTTCATTTACGATTCACTTCGTTATTTTGGCGAACCAACACAAAAAGATATCGGTAATGCAAAATTCATCCTGCATTTACCGGGTAATCTAAATGAGGAAAATGAAGAGATATTAGCATTTGAGGAAATAAAAAAAATATTAATCCAATTTGCTGAAAATAATAATCTTCCCTATAACCTCAGAGTCGAAGAAAACATGATTGCTAATGCATTGGTATCGGGCAATACAATTAAGCTCAATAAGAATGCAAAGCTTTCTGTAAGCGACACCAATGCCTTAGCGCATCATGAGATGGGTGTGCATTTAGTGACCACTTTAAACGCGAGACAACAACCACTACGGATTTTAGAGATTGGTAATCCGCTGAACACAATGACACAAGAAGGCTTGGCTATTTTGAGTGAGTACTTGTCAGACAATTTAACCATTAAACGTCTGAAAATATTGGCTTTGCGGGTAGTTGCGGTGCAATCTATGATAAAAGAAAAAAGCTTCAGAAAAAGTTTCTCTCTGCTCAAAGAGGAGCATGGTGCGAGCAATGACATTGCATTTTCTGTGTGTTCACGGATATATAGGGGGGGCGGTTTTGTAAAAGATTATTTATACATGCAAGGCTTTCATAAAATGCTTAATGCATACGAAAACGAGCCCAATTTTAATTTGCTATTTGCGGGTAAAACATCCGTTGATTACTTGCCGCAAATTAGCAGATTAATAGACCGAGGCATCCTGCATAAGCCTCAGTATGTTTCTAATATATTTCAAAATCCAACTAGTTTAAGCGAAATTAAGCAATATATTGCTCACGCAATAAAGTAGCCGTAATCAATAAAAGCGCACTACTTCCGTTTTGAAGCACTGCGTTTCTTTGCCTTAACTCTATCACCCGTAATCTCTGTTTTAGTGATTTTGTTAGTTTTGCTAGGGCGGCCACTCTTTGAAATGCTTTTTAACAAACTTTGGCGGTTGCTCACTTCAAACCCTTTCTTTACGACTCGTCTGATAGGAGTACCAATCAGAGTTTCAATGCGACTGATTGTGCGCTCTTCTTCACGACTCACAAATGAGATTGCATTCCCTGAGTTTCCAGCGCGTCCGGTGCGACCAATTCTGTGAACATAATCTTCAGGCAAATAAGGCAGGTTATAATTAACCACAAAATCCAAACCTTGAATATCAAGTCCTCGAGCTGCAACTTCAGTAGAAATTAACACTTGAAGCTTTGCTGACTTAAAATCAGCCAATGCGCGGCGACGTGAGCCTTGGCTTTTATCGCCGTGACAAACTGCGGCGTCAATTTTACTATGTTTAAGTGCCGCCATTAACTTGTCAGCTTGCTCTTTTGTACTGGTAAAAACCAATACTTGAAACCAATTCTGTTCTTTCAGTAAGGCCTTAAATAAATCAATTTTGCGTGATTCTTCAACTGGGTACATCACATGATTTACAGTATCAGCAGCGGCGTTAGCTCTACTTACTCGAATTTCATTGTGGTTATTTAATATTTTGTGGCACAACTCATTAACTGCAGGCGAGCTCGTTGCTGAGTACAAGAGCGTTTGACGTTTTTTTGCCGTGTGCTGCATAATTTTGCTTACATCAGCAATAAAACCCATATCTAGCATGCGATCTGCTTCATCAAGCACAACAAACTCTGCATTAGCCAAAGTCACATTATTGAGTGCCATGTGCTCTAACAAACGACCAGGCGTTGAAATAAGAACGTCAATTCCTTGCTTGAGTTTACTCATTTGCCCAGCCATTTTTACGCCACCGTATAATGCGGTAACCGTTAATGATGTGAATTGAGCATAGCTACCAATCGCTTCAGCGAGCTGTTCAGCGAGCTCTCTTGTTGGCGTTAAAATAAGCGCTCTTGGGCTACTTGAAATCGTCTCTTTAGGCGTATCTAGCATTTGCTGCAAAATAGGCAGTCCAAAAGCGGCCGTTTTACCGGTGCCCGTTTGAGCATGCACAAGCAAATCTTTGCCGCGGCGAGCCTTTACTATTGATAGTTCTTGAACTGGCGTCATTTCGCTGTACCCACAAGCTTCAATAGCTTGCTCAAGAGATGGGTGTAAACCTAAAGTTGAAAATTTCATGTAGGGTCCTCTGTAGCGGTTTTCTGTAAGGTAGTCGTTTAATGGCATGAAAGACCAATAAACACTGGCTACAGTCAAAAAATGAGTGCGGAATATACAGTATTTTATACGATTTAGTGAGATTAAATGATGTTTTTCTGCTCAATACTACTATTAAGACATTTAATAATGCTAAAGAAGATACTCAAATATGAAAAATCGCACAGCATTCATTTCTAGTTGTCTGATTTACGTGGCTGTTTTAATTATAAAAAATCGATATTTCAAAGGCTGATACTCCCTTTCGTTATTACTTTGTGTTTTCTTCGTTCTCGCTGTCTCTTAGCGATCATATATGTTGGAGTGCTTATCAGCAGGTTTAAAAACAACCCAAATAGCACACCGAATAGAATACCTTCTGTTGTAATCGGCAAACCGAATGAAAAATTATCTACAGTATTGTCTATATATTGCCACCCGCTCGGTGAGAGCATGAATACCAACTTTTCAATTATATTACCGTGCTGGAAAATCACGAGTCCTTCACTCAGTTCATTATACTTAATAATAGTTTGTTGTTTCTGAACGGCATCATCGCGCACACTCGGTACTTCATTTTTTAGATGATGCTCAATCATGGCATCCATAGAAGCATAATTATATTTTTTGGCGGTTTCTTGATATCCGTTGATCTGCCATTGACTCGATTCATGCATTCCTGCTAAAAATTGCTGATAATGATCCGCCAACTGAGGCACTTGAAGGGCCAACAGCAAAGTAATACCAAAAAACAACTTGTCGAGCGTTTTGAATATCAATTTAATTCCTGCTCCACTGCAATTGCGCAACTCGTTGCGCCTAGTTCTTAGTTCTGCCAATACGGCGATCATCTAATAGATATATCTCCAGCGTCCCCTTACTTGAAATATATAATAAAAGTGGCATTAAGCAAGTAAGTAACTTGTCAACTTTGTTCAAAGCTCACTGAGTGCGGATAGTTGTTAATTGCAATAGTTCTAAACTGTTCCAGTTATACACTCTATTCATTATGGGTTGTAATACTGATGAGCTGAAGCTACCGATAAAGTGCCACTGTTCACATACTAAATATAGTTTTACGTGATACGACTTATGCCTGTTTTCGCGTTACCTTTTCTATTAAGAATATATCGTGTCTGTATGAGACCGTCAAAAAGGCATAAATATGACATAAATAGTATTTACTTCATATTCGAAAAGACTTAACTTTTAAACTAACGATTGCGTTTCCTTAGAGTGTAGAGTTTTAGAACATTCACGCATAACGTGTTGGTCTAGCACAAATTAACGCACGAGAATGATGAAGAGTTAAACGATGAATAAAAAATATGTTCCGCAAGAAGACGCCCGATCTAATCCTACTAGCGATGAAGGGTTAATTAGCGATGGCTTGTTGAACGAAAGTGACGCCAACAGCAATGAGCAAGCACTCGACACAATTGCGCGACAATTTGCCTACCAAATTATCACTGGTTTTGATAAATCATATCGTTGGTATAGCCGCATTACTGCCGAAGCAAAACAGCGATTCGAGAATGAGCAATGGGCTGAATCCCAACGCGCTATTACAGAACGGATCGCTATTTATGAGCAGAGCTTAACTGACATAGTTATCGACTTATATCAACAAGTTCATCCTAAGCAACAAGATCTGCGCTTTTGGAAGGCAGCAAAAAGCCAATACTCAAAACTACTTAATGACCATCCACAATTTGAATTAGCAGAGACCTTTTATAATTCAGTTATCGGGCGTATTTTCAAACACAGTAAAATAGACGACAACATGATGTTTTTACTCCCGAGTCGCTGTTATTTACCAGGCCAAGATCGACATAAAGTTATTCATAGTTTTGATACTTCAGGCACGGTAAGAGCCATGCATGAGTCTATATTTAATACTTATCGCTTCAAAACTCCTTTCGATAATCTCGAACTTGATTTAGAGAACATGGACAAAGCTTTAAGAGCGCGTTTAAATCTTGATCAATTGAGCAGCGTACACACTGTAGAAATGCTAAAACCGGTTTTTTATCGAGGGAAAGCCGCCTATTTAGTAGGCCGCATTTGTATGCCCGACGAAACATTGCCTTTCGTTATCGCAATGCAAATGACGGATAGTGGCAAACTAATGGTCGATGCACTGTTAACTCAACGACACCATTTGAGTGTGATATTCAGTTTTGCACGTTCATATTTTATGGCCGACACGCAATATCCAGCAGAGGTCGTTGCTTTTTTACAGGAGCTTTTACCGCATAAAAAGAACTTTGAGCTCTATATGTCACTGGGTTTTTATAAACACGGAAAAACAGTATTTTATCGTAATTACTTGCAGCATCTAGATAATACTTCTGGTGAGTACGATGCGCCGAATATAGACGATGGCTTGGGGTTAGATAAAACTGAACAAGTTATCCATAACAAGATGACAGACCAGTTTGAGCTTGCACCTGGTATTAGAGGACTCGTGATGGCTGTTTTCCACTTACCCTCTTATGGCGTTGTATTTAAAGTGATTAAGGATGAATTTGCTGAAAGTAAAAAAATCACTCGCGAATACGTCAAGGATCGCTACAGATTAGTAAAAACGACCGACCGTGTTGGCCGCATGGCGGATACTCATGAATATATGAACTTTCGTTTTCCTCGCCATCGTATTGATCAAGAACTGCTCCAATATCTTCAGGATACATGCGCGAGCAGCCTGACAATTACCGAGAACGAAGTAGTCATCTCACACATGTATATTGAGCGAAAAATGACACCACTCAATTTATATCTGCAACAACAAACCGATCCTATAAAAATTCGTGAGGTGCTTGATGAACTTGGTCTTTGTATCAAGCAAATTGCCCTAGCGAATGTTTTCCCTGGCGATATGTTACATAAAAATTTCGGCGTGACTAAAACAGGAAGAGTGATATTTTACGACTATGATGAGATTTGTTATATGTCAGAACGGCAGTTCCGTCGTTTACCTAAAACTGATGACCCGTATGCCATCGACACTTTGTCAGTAGGTCCCACTGATGTATTCCCTGAGCAATTTGAACACTTTATTGTAGGTAAAAAAGTATTCAAAGATATTTTAAAAGAACTACACGGTGACCTTATGACCACCGAATATTGGCTCGACACACAGCGGATAACGGCCCAGGGCATTATTCAAAATTTCACACCCTACCCTGAGCAATACCGTTTTATTCGTTAATTGATTAGCTAACTCAATAGCAAGAAATAGTGCGTTGCAATAGTGACCATTCCAACCCCCCAAAATAGGCTTCTCAATAGATGCCAATCGCCCCAATAACACACTAAATAGGCTAGGCGACATACTACAAAAACAACACACAAATAAGCCGTTGTATGATTAACGGCATTTAGCGCAAGCACCAATAATATAGTTGGTGCAAAAAAAGTAGTCGCTTCAAAGCAGTTCTCATGCGCTGCTCTGGATCGTGCGCCAAGTCCCCCTAAGGCTTTTTGTTGTTCACGAGGTTGCCTGTTATCATAACCTCCTTGCTTGTTCATCATAATGGCTAAAGGCACTTTTGCTAGCATCGGCATAAAGACCACTATGGCCAAACAAATTACTACTATTGTCATTCTTCTCTCCCGATTTTATTTCCCTTAAAAAATTAAGGTACATATGTGTTTATTGTAAAATTTTATGTCTAAATGTCAAAGTATGCTGTCGATGTCTGCAATAATAGACCATTATATGAGTCAATGTTTGTAAGTGGTTACGTGAATAGTATCGATATTTTCAGATAAGCACAGACAAAAAGACCGCAGAACGTGTCAAATGGATAACTGACTAAAATGAAAATACTTATCGTAGAAGACGATGTAACTGTTGCACAATACATAAAAAAAGGCCTGAAAGAGTCAGGCCACAGTCCTGACGTTGCAAATGACGGCAAACAAGGACTACTTTTGGCTATGAGCAACGAATACGACGTCATTGTTCTCGATAGAATGTTACCGCATATCGACGGAATTACACTGCTAAACACGATAAGAGCCTCAGGAGATAAAACGCCAGCAGTGATTTTGAGTGCCAAAAACAAAGTTGAAGATAAAGTAAAAGGGCTGCGCTCTGGCGCTGATGATTACATGACTAAGCCCTTTG
>Ga0307488_10000457_pt1 | contig 33423 bp, 27 predicted proteins | sample SB02metaG_FD_202248 | JGI IMG/M metagenome (GOLD analysis project Ga0307488, IMG submission 202248) | Sea-ice brine microbial communities from Beaufort Sea near Barrow, Alaska, United States - SB 0.2 | ecosystem: Environmental > Aquatic > Marine > Coastal | place: USA: Alaska | collected...
AGCGTTTGCGCTTTAAATTACTTGGTTGAAAAGTTCTTTTCATGACCTAATCTCTACTTGTTTCAATGTAACGTTGAAGCATTAGTTTCAACTTTTATGAAACCTTGCTTGGAAATGGACGCAGAATCATAGAGATCAATACGCTGATTGTCAATGTTTATAAGTGTGAAAGGCATGTTTAATTAAATTGTGCATAAATATTGTGCATTCGTCATTGTTATCCACATTACTCATGAAATTATTAACGTTTGAAGGAGGATATGGCACGATATATGCCCAATAAGTGGACGATACGCTACAAGTTAGACAATTAACTCAGTTAATTCATGAGGTTATCCCCAGAAAAAATCTATATATAACAGTAATTTAGAAGTTTAATGTTGCTTAGAGGTAATTATACTAAAAGATTTACTGATAAATGTGGATAAAAAGGTGAAAATCCCCTATTCTTGTCGTCCTTTTTTAAAAGGCTAACAACGCAGTTTGCTCTTTATTGCAACGAAATATGCTCGTCCGGGTTAGGGTGAATATTATTGTCGAAACTAGTTATTCATATTAAAGACACATTAGTGTGTGCAAAATTGGCGGTTCGGTGCCACACCGTTCCGTATTTTATACTACTGTAATACGCGGACGCAGTTAGTTTTGGTCGACGTTTAATGGAGAAAGTCAGTTGAGTATAAGTTGGGATCATTGCCTCGAATTGCTAAAAGAAGAACTTCCTTCCGAACAATTCAATATGTGGTTAAAACCACTCCGATCCGAATTTAATGGCGAGTCCCTCCATTTATTTGCAACTAATCATTTTATTCTTGATTGGGTTAGAGACAAATATCATGGGATGATTACTGAAAGTCTGCGGACTTTATATGGGCAGGATGCGCCTAACTTAATAATAACAGTGCGCAGTATTGCTCAGCAAAATGCGATAGCGCAGCAACAAGCAGCTGATAGTCCTATCGTTAATGATGGCAATGCGCAACAAGCATCACTTTCTAATAATAATCAAAACTTCAACGACCGGCCAATTGGCGGGTATGATAGGGCACAAGACAATATACAGGGCGAGGTTGTAAATCGTCCAGCAGGCAATAACCGGTCGAATGATGGTCAGGATGGTGGTGATTATAGAGAAGGAGTTAATGCTGATCGCAGAAAAGTGAGTGTAGGTGAGCACATGGTCAGCTCATCGCGTGACCATTCTGCACAAAATAATCAAAACTCCCGCACGGATTATCAAACCGATGCCCGTGCTGATAAGAGTCAAAATCCTTTTTTAAATAAACAAAGTGTGCAGCCTGCTTCCCCTAAAGTTGGCGGTGGTATAGATATCAATCTAGCCAATCAGAACTCTAGCAACCAAGCGAATACGCAGAGAAATCAATATCAGCAGTACGCCGCGCAAAATGGCAATACTGTAATGAATCAGGGTGCTGATTTTGGTAAAACGCCGAGTCCTGCGGTTAATGTGCATAAAAGCAATGTAAATCCAGAATACACTTTTGAGAATTTTGTTGAGGGTAAGTCAAATCAATACGCGCGTGCCGCCGCAATTCAAGTAGCTAACAATCCAGGTAAGTCCTATAATCCATTGTTCCTATACGGTGGTACTGGTTTAGGTAAAACCCATTTAACGCATGCGGTGGGAAACGGTATTTTGGCTAATAAGCCAGACGCGAAGATTGTTTATATGCATTCTGAACGGTTTGTTCAAGATATGGTAAAAGCGCTACAGAATAATGCGATAGAAGAATTCAAACGTTTCTATCGCTCGGTTGATGCATTGCTAATTGATGATATTCAATTTTTCGCAAATAAGGATCGCTCACAAGAAGAGTTTTTTCATACGTTTAATGCCTTGCTAGAGGGTAATCAACAAATAATACTGACTTCAGATCGTTATCCAAAAGAAATTGATGGTGTAGAGGACAGGCTCAAGTCCCGATTCGGATGGGGGTTAACGGTAATAATCGAACCTCCAGAATTAGAAACGCGTGTTGCAATTTTGAATAGAAAAGCGCACGAGTGCAATGTGAGGCTTCCAACCGAAGTGGCGTTTTTTATGGCGAAACGGTTGCGGTCAAATGTGCGAGAATTGGAAGGCGCTTTAAATCGGGTGGTAGCGAATGCCAATTTTTCTGGTAGACCGATTACAATCGATTTTGTTCGCGATGCGTTGAGGGATTTACTTGCCTTACAGGACAAGTTAGTTACTATTGAGAACATACAGAAAACAGTGGCTGATTATTATAAAATTAAAGTTGCTGATATACTGTCTAAAAGACGAAGCAGAAGTGTTGCTCGTCCTAGGCAAGTTGCGATGGCCTTAGCCAAAGAACTAACGAATCATAGTTTACCGGAAATAGGTAATGCCTTCGGTGGAAGAGATCATACAACGGTCATTCATGCTGTGAGAAAAGTTGTTCAACTTCGCAACGAAAGTCATGATATAAAAGAAGACTATAAGAACTTAATAAGAACGCTTTCTTCATAATAATTTTAACGAGAAGACATAAATGAAATTTACCATTAGCCGTGAAGGTTTATTACAACCGCTTCAATTAGTTTCTGGTGCAGTTGAACGACGTCACACACTGCCCATACTGTCGAATGTATTAATAAAGGTTAGTGAGGGAACACTCTGGCTAACAGGTACTGATTTAGAAGTCGAGTTGATGTCTAGCGTAAAGCTGTCTGGCAGTTTCACGGATGGTGAGATAACAGTTCCTGCTAAAAAGCTGGTTGATATTATTCGAGGTATCAATGGTGAAAGTAATATTATCTTTGAAGTCGAAGAGAACAAAGCCATTATTAAGTCAGGCCGCGGTAAATATACATTATCGACACTGTCTGCAAGCGACTATCCTAATCTTGAAGATTGGGAAGGTGAGGTTGAGTTCGAAATCACGCAATCAGACCTAAAAGGACTTATTGAAAAAACTCATTTTTCAATGGCTCAGCAGGATGTACGTTACTACCTAAATGGTATGAGTTTGGAAACTGAAGAACATACTATTCGTACTGTTGCGACTGACGGTCATCGTCTTGCACTTGCAACGCTTGATTACGAAGTTGCTACATTGCCAAATCGCCAGGTGATTATTCCACGCAAAGGTGTATTGGAAATAATTAGGCTAGTTGAATATAATGACGCTTTGGTGAAAGTTCAAATTGGCAGCAACCATATAAGAATCTTTTCTACTTCTTTTATTTTTACAAGTAAGTTGGTAGATGGTCGTTTTCCTGACTATAGAAGAGTTCTTCCAAAAGGTTCCGACAAGGCGGTTTGGTCGTCGCGCGAATTGTTAAAGGCTGCGTTCTCTCGGGCGATGATCCTGTCAAACGAAAAGTTCAAAGGTGTGAGGTTGAATTTGGCGTCAGGCGAACTGAAGATAACTGCGAACAACCCTGAGCAGGAACAGGCAGAAGAAGTTGTTGATGTAAATTATGAAGGTGAAGAGTTGGAAATGGGTTTCAACGTTGCGTACCTTATTGACGTGTTGAACGTCCTTAATTCAGAGAATGTAATTTTTAACTTGTCCGATGCGAACGCGAGTGCATTGATCCACGCAGAGGGCGATGAGTCAGCATTATATGTCATCATGCCTATGCGTCTATAACCACAGTTAGGGGCCGCTCCTAGCCTTTATGCATCTATCTCTAGTGCAACTCGCTCAGTTTAGGAATTTTGAACAAGTTGCGTTTTCCCCTTGTAAAAGTCTTAATATAATTCACGGTGCTAATGGTGCTGGGAAGTCTTCAATCTTGGAAGCAGTTCATTTACTCGGATTTGGTCGCTCATTTAGAACAAACCGGCAAAACTCCGTCGTAAAACACAATACTGATATAGCAACGGTTTTTAGTCGGCTCGTTGATGAAGAAGGTACAGAGCAAAAGATTGGTTGTACAAGGCATAAGTCGGACGGCTTCGAATTTAGTATCAACGGTGAGAGAACCAAAAAATTAGCGGATGTTGTTCGTAAAATTCCGATGCAGATTTTTACTCCACAAAGCAGTGATCTGATAATAGGGCAACCGATGCTTAGACGACGTTTTGTCGATTGGGCATTGTTTCACGTGAAACATGGTTACTCAGATTTAATGTCTGCCTATTCAAAAACACTTAGCCAGCGCAACGCATTATTGAGATCTCACCTAAATACGGGAAGACCGATAGATGTCCAACAGTTCGATTATTGGAGTGAATCCCTTAGTAGGTATGGCAATTTGATTTCGGACGCTAGAAAGACCTATTTGGAGGCAATAAATGCCGAAGTTGTTGCACTTTATGGTCAATTTATACCTGAGTTCAAGATAGAACTGAGGTATAATACAGGTTGGGATAAAGGTATGCTGCTAGAAGAATCGTTAATGCTAAAGCAGCAACGTGATTTCCAATATGGATACACGACGGTTGGCCCACATAAAGGTGATATAAAGTTCACTGTAAATGGATTGAGCGCATCAGAAAATCTGTCGCGTGGTCAGTTGAGGATTTTGGTATCTATATTGCAAATTGCACAAATGAAAATGTTTTCATCGTTAAGTAATAAATCAACTATCTATTTAGTTGACGATATTGCTGCGGAGTTGGACATAAAGACAAGGGAACATTTTCTGGACTTAATACTTGAAACGAACACTCAGGTTTTTGTTACAGCTATTGAGACCTCGCAATTCGACTTCACAAATAAATATAATGATAAAAAAGTGTTTCACGTGGAACATAACCAAGTGAACGAGGAGTAAGAAATGTCAGAACAGAATTACGATTCTTCGAGTATTAAGGTTCTAAAAGGATTAGATGCCGTACGTAAACGTCCAGGTATGTACATTGGCGATACAGATGATGGTACCGGTTTACATCATATGGTTTTCGAAGTTGTTGATAACTCCATTGATGAAGCTTTGGCTGGTCACTGCAAAGATATCGTAATTAAAATACATTCTGATAACTCTGTTTCAGTCAGTGATGATGGGCGTGGTATTCCAACTGAAATCCATGAAGAAGAGGGGGTTTCCGCAGCTGAAGTTATTATGACAGTATTGCACGCTGGTGGAAAATTCGATGATAACTCATATAAAGTCTCAGGCGGCTTACATGGTGTTGGTGTCTCTGTTGTAAATGCTCTGTCTAAAAAGCTAACTATCAATATTCGTCGTAGAGGCGAAATTTTTGAACAAGAATACAATATGGGAGTGCCTTGCGCTCCTCTAGCTCCAACGGGTAAAACAGATAAATCAGGAACTACAATACGTTTTTGGCCGAGTGAAGAAACATTCACAAATATTGAATTTCACTATGATATTTTGGCAAAACGAGTTCGAGAATTATCTTTCCTAAACTCTGGCGTTTCCATTATCCTCGAAGACGAAAGAGATGGCCGTAAGGACCACTTCCAATATGCCGGCGGTATTAAAGCTTTCGTTGAATATTTAAATACTAACAAAACGGTTGTTCATCAAAAAGCGTTCTATTTTGACCTACACCGTGAAGACGGTATTTCAGTCGAAGTTGCTATGCAATGGAACGACGGTTTCCAAGAGAATGTTTTTTGCTTTACTAACAATATTCCTCAAAGAGATGGCGGAACTCACTTAGCCGGTTTCCGTGGTGCGTTAACTCGAACATTAAATACCTTTATGGAAAAAGAGGGTATGAATAAAAAGAATAAGACTAGCGCTAGTGGTGATGACGCTCGTGAAGGTTTGACTGCTGTTATCTCTGTTAAAGTTCCTGACCCTAAGTTTTCTTCACAAACTAAAGACAAATTAGTTTCATCGGAAGTAAAAACTGCCGTTGAAAGTGCTATGGGTGAAAAGCTTGCCGATTACTTAATTGAAAATCCAAGTGAAGCTCGGATCATTGTTGGAAAAATAATTGATGCTGCAAGAGCACGTGAAGCTGCCCGCAAGGCGCGTGATATGACTCGTCGCAAAGGCGCGTTGGACTTGGCCGGTTTGCCAGGTAAACTTGCCGATTGCCAAGAAAAAGATCCTGCATTATCTGAACTATATATTGTGGAAGGTGACTCTGCTGGCGGTTCTGCGAAGCAAGGTCGTAATAGAAAAAACCAAGCAATCCTGCCGTTAAAAGGCAAAATACTTAATGTTGAGAAAGCTCGCTTTGACAAAATGTTATCTTCTCAGGAAGTTGCGACGTTAATAACTGCGCTAGGTTGTGGAATTGGTCGTGATGAATATAATCCTGAAAAGTTACGCTATCACAGTATTATCATTATGACAGATGCCGATGTGGATGGTTCTCACATAAGAACCCTTTTGTTAACTTTTTTCTTCCGTCAAATGCCCGAACTGATAGAACGTGGATATATTTATATTGCACAACCACCGTTGTACAAAATCAAAAAAGGTAAGCAAGAACAATATCTAAAAGACGATGAGGCATATACGAATATGATCACCTCGATCGCTGTTGATGGCTCAAGTCTTTATTTTAGCCCTGACGCGCCACCGATTAAAGAGTTAAGCTTAGAGAATATGGTTAAGCTTTATCAGTCAACACAGACTCTGATTAGCAGAATGCACCGTAGAATGCCAACTTCTATTTTGAAGCAACTTGTTTATTTAGAAGTAATGACAACTGAAACGTTAGGTAATAAAGACGCATTAAGTCGCATTGGGCAGTCACTAGTTGACCAACTTGCTACGTCTGAGGATGATGGACAAAGTTTTTCATTCAACATTAATGCGACTGAAAATGGTTTAAACGAACTAGAAATCATTATGAAGATGCATGGTATTGACTATAACTACTCGTTCACGCAAAGCTTTATTGAAGGACCTGAATACAAAAAAATCAGAACCCTAAATGAAACTATTAATGGTTTGATGGAAGCGGGCTCTTATATTCAACGCGGCGAAAAAACCCAAGTCGTGAGCACTTTTGAGGAAGCATTATTATGGTTAATCAAAGAAGCTGAGCGTGGACAGTATAAGCAGCGTTATAAGGGGCTTGGTGAAATGAACCCCGAACAACTTTGGGAAACCACAATGGACCCTTCTCAACGCCGCATGCTACAAGTGAAAATTGAAGATGCAATTTCAGCAGATCAATTGTTTACGACATTAATGGGCGACCATGTTGAACCGCGTAGAGACTTCATTCAAACCAATGCCTTGAATGTTGAAAACTTAGACGTGTAGATACATTCAAAAAGTAAAATAAAAAAAGGTGTTCCTGAAGTGAGCACCTTTTTTTATGTCTCGAAACTGGTTATTCGAAATCGACTTATAAAGTAACTACCCAAAAAACCAAATTGATGAAACCACTTTTAAAAAGGTAACCTTTAAAACCAAATTTACCAAAAGCTTTTTGAATAAACAGCTATTCAATAAAGTTCTTATAAAAATCTACGTCAAAGCAAAATAGAATGTAATTTATCTTTACTAATCGTAATAAATAAATAATTTCCATATTTTTCAATAGGTTATGTTGTTTTATCAATATCCAGTTTTAGCCATGTAACGTAGCAAAACTAACGCTTCGTTTCGCTAGTGCGTATAACGATAATATTTGGCTGGCGTGAGGCCATAAACCAATCCGTTAAGTATGTTTTCCGCACCATAAAACTATTTTAAATCATATGGTTATATGTATATTGTGTGTGGCTGGATAAGTGGAAGTGGTACCCATAAACGCCAATATCAACTCTGTAATCGAAACATATTTTTGGCGAAAATATCAAACTATAAAAAATAGGTGGATAAAATCTAATTACGTAAATAAATCATTTAATAAAAGTATTAGTAAAAAATAGGAAGCTTCTTATTAAGCATTTTACATTTACGAATTAGATGGGAAGTAATATTAATCTGCATTAAATAAGTTGAACGACTACTAATGTCTGTGATTGAAGTGTTGAAGTTAATGTGATCAAAAATTGTGGTGGGGTAAGTGAACTCTAAGGTTTAAACATCAGACGCAGATTTAATAAAAAACCCGTTGATGCTGATGCGCAACCTTGAACGAAAAACGGACCACAGATGTCAATAAATTTGTATAGTAACGATTTGTATTGAACGTCAGTCTATACTCTGGAATGAAAAAAATGGTTACATCGATGAGAAAACAGAACTCCTCTATAGCTATTTAGTAGATCATGACAAGTAAATAAACAATTGTTACCGAGCCACATTAACACTAGTAGTGTCTAATCATCGACTCTGGTAATAGTAAGTTCTGGCTCACTGTTATCTGATATATCAAATTCAAATGTAAACAAACCTGTATCTGATGGAATAAATTGAATGTTTTGACTGGTTTGCTCACAAATCAACTCAACCGGGTCATATAATTCGACCCTGCGTGGTGAATACTCGAAGCCGCAGTTGAACTCAGGAGTCCAACTAGCGTCAGCTACTTTAAAATCATACGGTTGACCATCGGCAATCAATTCAATTGTAATGGTATATAGATCGGGAGAAATCCGACTGAATTTGAATTGATCCGTTGCTTCCCACCAGTTGAAAACTCCACGTAAATACATGTCTTGGTAGTTCTTATCAGGCTCAAAACTAATTAAGTCTCTAGCGGAACGAGTTGAACATGCACCTAACGCAACTAAACTCAGTGCTACAACAGTTAACTTCGTAAATTTATGCATAGCCACTAACCCTTATACTGCTAATACTGAAACGTCTGCTACGGACAAGAAAAGTTGTCTCGCTTTGCCTACCAAGGCAACCCGATTTGATTTTACCTTTTGGTCATCGGCCATAATCATGACGTCATCAAAGAAGTTATTAAGTGGCGTCTTTAGGACGGTAAGCGACGCCAAAACCTGATCATAGGCCAATGTGTCAATAAGGCGGCTAACTTCGCTCTGTGCGCTTTGTAGTGCAAAAAATAGGGCCTTTTCTGCGTCTTCGATAAACAATGACGGGTCAATAGATGGCAATGCGTCAATATCAATATCATTTTTATTCAAAATATTAGCTACACGCTTATTTGCAGCAACTAAATCGACAGCGCTATCCATTTGCTTAAATGCAGTAACTGCTCTAATCCTCGCATCAAAATCAATCGCCGTTGTTGGTTGTTGCGTCATCACGGCACTCACAACATCTCCAGTGATGTCTTGGTCTTGATAAAAAGGCTTAAATCTATCCAATAAGAAGGTATGCACCTGAGTTGCTGTTTGCGCATTCGATAATCTATCAGCGTAAATACTAACAACACTTTTCACCATACTGTGTAAATCCAGTGCCAATTTGTTTTCAACCATAATACGCAATATGCCAATTGCTGATCGGCGGAGCGCAAAAGGGTCTTTGTCGCCTTTAGGTAGTTTACCAATACCAAATATTCCAACCAATGTATCGAGCTTTTCTGCAAGGGACAGGATATAACCTGCGCTTGAGGTTGGTAGTCTATCCCCCGCAAAGCGCGGTAAATATTGTTCCTCAATAGCTAACGCTACGTCGGCATGTTCTCCGTCATGTAACGCATAATGATGCCCCATGATACCCTGCACACTGGGGAACTCCATGACCATGTCACTCAGTAAATCGGCCTTGGACAACGCCGCAGCTCGCGCAACGTGTGTTGGATCTATCTTTAATTCATTGGCTATACTTATACTAATTGACACTAAACGTGCGGTCTTATCCGCAACGGTACCCAAGTCTTTCTGGAATAGAACGGTCGCTAATTGTTCCGCCTTAGATGCTAATGTTGTTTTTTTGTCATTCTCGAAGAAAAACTTTGCGTCGGACAAACGCGGACGAATAACCTTCTGGTTTCCTTCAATTACTTGAAGTGGGTCTTTGCTTTCAATGTTTGATACAAATAAGAACATCGATGATAACTTACCCTCGTCATCCAATAGAGGGACATACTTTTGATCATCCTTCATTGTGTATATGAGTGCTTCTTTTGGCACATCAAGAAAATCAGCCTCAAACTTAGCAGATAAAATAACAGGCCATTCTACAAGGGAAGAAATCTCTTCTAACAATGCACGGTTATAGTCGGGTGTTACTCCGAGTTCTTCGGCTCTAGCTATTAGCCCTGCTTCAATGGTATCGGCACGTTGTGCGTAATCGGCAACAACATATTGGGCCATTAACGCGCTCGCATAATTATCAGCATGGTCCAATGTAAAGCGACGTTGACCATGAAAACGGTGGCCAGATAACTGGTTTGCGGAAGTCAATCCGAACAAAGTTACGGGAATAACGACGCTACCAAACATGACACACAAGGTGTGCACTGGGCGAATAAATTCAGCTGACGACGATCCCCAGCGCATTGGCTTTGGGATAGGAAGCTTCTTGACGGTTGTTTGCAAAACTTCCTGCAATACGTCCTTCAATGCTTTTCCTTTTACTTCAGCAACGTGCAGCAACCACTCACCCTTATCGGTCTTTAATCGTGACGCCTCGGCAACCTCAATGCCATTACCTTTTGCCCAACCTTGCGCTGCGCGCGTCGGATTACCATCCGCATCAAAAGCTGATGATATTGCCGGACCACGCTTTTCCACTTTGCTATCAGGTTGCGTCCCAGCACAATTTTTTACAACCACAGCCAAACGACGAGGGGCTGCATAAGGCGCTATAGAATCAAATTCAAACCCAGCTTTGATCAATTCATCATGAATATTTAGCGTGAAGCTTTCCGATAATTGCTTAAGTGACTTTGGTGGAAGCTCTTCGGTGCCTAGCTCGATTAATAGATTTTGCTTAATGACAGTCATTGCTTAGGCTTCCTTATGCTGGTTATCAGCGCTTGTAGTCTCGCTCTGTGTATTTTTACAAAGAGGGAAGCCAAGTGCCTCGCGTGAGGCATAATACATTTCAGCACAGGCTTTTGATAAGGTGCGGACGCGCAGAATGTAGCGCTGTCTTTCGGTTACTGAAATAGCATGACGTGCATCTAATAAGTTAAATGCATGTGACGCTTTCATTACTTGTTCATAAGCGGGCAAGGGCAGTCGTGCTTCAATTAACTTGTTACTCACTTTTTCACATTCATCGAAGGTTCTAAAAAGGAAATCGACATCAGCATATTCAAAGTTATAGGCTGACTGTTCCTTTTCGTTTTGCAAGAATACATCACCATAAGTAACTGTACCCATTGGCCCGTTGGTCCAAACTAAATCATAGATGCTATCAACGCCTTGTATATACATCGCCAAGCGCTCTAGGCCATAAGTGATTTCACCGGTAACAGGTTTACATTCAAGACCACCTACTTGCTGGAAGTAGGTAAACTGTGTGACTTCCATGCCATTTAACCACACCTCCCAACCAAGGCCCCAAGCCCCAAGCGTTGGCGACTCCCAGTTATCTTCTACAAAACGGATGTCATGCACAAGAAGGTCAAAACCAAGCATTTCAAGTGAGCCTAAATAAAGTTCCTGAATATTGTCGGGCGAAGGTTTTAGCATTACTTGAAATTGATAATACTGTTGTAAACGGTTCGGGTTTTCACCATAGCGGCCGTCAGTGGGGCGGCGACAAGGCTGAACATAAGCACTGCTGATGGGCTCGGGACCTAAAGAACGAAGGAAGGTCATTGGATGGAATGTACCAGCGCCTACTTCCATATCAAGAGGTTGAATAATAACGCATCCTTGAGATGCCCAATAGTTTTGCAATGCAAGGATAAGACCTTGAAATGTCTTGCTGTCATAATTTTGCATGAGTGCTAAATTCTTCTATGCTCAGTGTGAAATTCAAATATACGTCAGTGTAAGTTAATTTAGGCTGTTCTCAACATCACTTGGATGGCGAATGCTAAGCGTTGACCAAACTGGTCGTTTAAACCCAAATCGCTAACTTATCTAACGCAAAAAATTAGCTTTAGAGTATACCGTCTAGTTACATCAATTGATAACCCTGCACCCTAGATATTCAATGAGTAAAGCGTAATAAAAGTGCTTTTGATGCAAATCATTCTTTTGTCTTACGATAATCACGATGTTTTTATGGGCTAATTGTTTAAATGCTCGATGTATTGGAAGCAAGCAAATATTTTAGCCGGTAGATCTTTCCCAAGATAAGCTTTACGCTTGGGTGCTACAAACTAGTCAATTAACTCATCAACTAGTTCAGTAATGACACAATGAGGATATAAAGAATGAGCCCTATTTCGACTACTGATACTGCTCAGGCAGCTACCATCTGTGCATGGGAAACCTCTGATCCCCAATACGTTGCTTATCATAACGACGAATGGGGTAGACCCGTTTTAGATAGCCAAGAGTTGTTTGCAAAGCTATGTTTGGACGGTCAGCAAGCTGGATTAAGTTGGTTAACAATTTTACGTAAACAAAAAAACTACGAAAAGGCATTCCATCAGTTTAACCCGCGAGAAATTGTTAAAATGACCGAAGATGATGTTATGTCACTAATGCAAAATAAAGGGATAGTGCGTAACAAGTTAAAAATAAAGTCGATCATTAAAAATGCACATGCTTATATACATATAGAGGAGGTAATGCCATTTAATCTATATTTATGGCAATTTACGCAACATCGAATAATTCAAACTAACTGTAAAACCAAAGGTGATATTGCAACAACATCGGCGGCGTCAAATGCAATGGCAAAAGCGCTTAAAAAAGTCGGTTTTAGCTTTGTTGGCAGTACCATTTGCTATGCGTTTATGCAGGCAGTCGGCATGGTTAACGACCACCTCGTAGGTTGTCCTTGTCACAGCGCACTAAAAACAGAGCAACTAGAGGTTGAAGAAACGTTATCAGCACTTCAACGCAGTACAACGGTTGCTTGATTATTGTGATTGCAACAAACTACCTCACGATATGTAACATTGTTAGATGCCATTTTGACTAACAACTAGCAGCTAAAAACTTTTAATCGACCAATTTCTTCCTGAATACCACTTTCAGCTTCACTTTCAATCTGCTCACGCTGACGGTCTTGTTTTCGGATTTCCTGCTTACTTAAGGCACTGCGTTCTTCATGTGTTGGGTAATCTTTGATTGTATCGAATAAACTATGTAATTGAGGAAATACGAGCGAGTAGTCGGGAATATTTTCTATTGGTAACGCTTTGAGTAAATTACAAATTCTAATTGCGCCCTCAGAATAGTTACACTGCTGTTGTTGCATAGCAAACGCAATTGTTTGAATACTCTGCACTATCGAATCAATACGTTTATCTCTTGCGGCTTGTTGGCGCGCTTTCTGCTGCATTAATACAAACAGCAATTTTCCAGCGTATACACCAAGGGCGATAATGATTATCGCCCCAAAGGTTCCTAATAATATTTCAGTCATTTCTCTACTTAATCTTTGAAGTCGTCCATACTAATTGCGTCTAAACGCGAAAGAGGATCATCTTCTTCTTCAATTTCATCTTCAGCATTAATTCCTAACATGTCACAAAGCACTAAATGACGGGCTAAGCTTGTGTTTACATAGACTTGCTCTAGTGCTGTTAATGCCTTTGATTCTTGCTTATCTAGCAGCTTCTGCAATTTGTCATCAGCTTCAATCGCATCCAACTCATGCTTGGGTGTTTTATAGGATATTTTGTTCTCGGTCGGCTGACTATTGGTCTTTTTATGACGTAACAAATCAATAGGAACCTTGCTACCGAAGCGGAGATCCTTTTTTTGGTTTTGTCTGGCGCTTTCTGCTGCGTCAATAACACTGTTTCTAGTACCTGGTTTGTTTCCATTTTTCTTTCTTGTACGATCAGATGGAGTGCGTACAATCGGAATAGTCGACTTTGGCGTGCCTATTTGACCGCCTTTTCTAGTTTTCTTGCTAGCCATTTCTGCCCTTACTTGCTATGCCGTTATTCTCTTCAAATCACACTGTAAAGCGCTATGTTTGAGTCAGCATTGCGGTTATGTTTCTTCAATTCTGCTCATTGTAACTTAGCAGGGGGGGTTATTGATAAAGGTTATTGATAATTATTTTTTTTATAGTGGGAATCTTTTTAGAAACACGGGGTCAATATATGTAGATTGTTGATTAGTTGAGACAATTTGTCTTTGGCAGGAGTGCGGTCTGCGTTGTTTGGTTTCAGCTAACATGGTCTAGAAAGAAAAAAGGTGATAGCCAAAGCTATCACCTCAATTTAATCAGTGTCTAATGACACCTCTCCCGTATCGCACATCATGTGCTTTAGTGTTCATAATGTTACTTTTCTTTTTTTATTATTATTGACGAAATAGTAACGAACTTTGTTCTAGGTCTTCCTGACGCTTTATTATCATTTTATTCCAGAAGTAACTTTTTCATTGATAGTAACTATCGCTGTAATCAAGTTGTCCCTGAAAGATGTATGGATAATACGCTATTGAAAAAAATTTACAACTCATTTACAAATAAAAAACTATTTGTGCGAAATTAATATAAGCCACCGACATATTTGGCTAGTATTTCAATATCGTCATCGCTTAATTTTACAGCAATATCACGCATCATGCCGTTCTGGTCGTTTGCTCTTGCGCCGCTTCTAAACATTTTGAGCTGTGAGCTAATATACTCCGCATGTTGTCCACTTATTACAGGGAATCCGGCCAAGCCCATTCCTTTTCCACTCGGCCCATGGCAAGAGATACATGACGTAATCCCTTTTTCAGCATTACCCCCTCTATAGAGAGCTTGGCCTGCTTCAATAACGTCTTCAGGTGTTTCGCCTGCTTTTTGATCTTGGCTCGAAAAATACGCAGCTAAATCATCGATGTCCTGATCAGATAGCCCGGCAGCCATGCCATTCATCACGGCATTATTACGGCCTTCTTTACCGCCAGTGCGTGATGCTAGTCTAAATTCTGTTAATTGCTTTACCAAATAACCGTCATGCTGACCTGCAATTTTCGGGTTCATTGGAATGGCACTATTACCATCACTGCCGTGACACGCTGAACATGTCAGTGATTTTGCTTTTCCTGCCTCTGGATCGCCTTTGGCAAATGCGACTGTAGTCATACCTAAAGTTAAACAAACAAGCAAACCTAGTTTTTTCATACTTAATCTCTTTATACGGGTGATTAGCAAAGCATCTTTCTCAAATCTCATTGAAGAACGTGTTATTGTACACAAATACTGGCCGAAAAAAACTCTTCCACACACTTTGTATGGATATAAATAAATGATTGATAACTATATTCGCAAAATTTTGGTTACAATACATGAAATATCGGCTTTATTTTAAAAAAATTCAGTTCAACATTCTTTCTTTAAAAGTGAAAACATGTCTTATTTTACCAAAGCAACTTTCCTGACTAGTGCCCCTAGTATTGACTTTCTATCTGAATCCGATGGCATGGAAGTCGCCTTTGCTGGCCGCTCAAATGCGGGGAAATCTAGTGCTCTAAACAAACTAACTAGACAAAAAGGGCTTGCTAGAACCAGTAAAACACCAGGTAGAACACAGTTAATTAACATGTTCGAGCTTGATGAAGAGCGACGTTTAGTTGATCTCCCTGGTTATGGTTATGCAAAAGTACCACTGGAAATGAAATTAAAGTGGCAAAAATCATTGGGTGAGTATTTGCAGCAGCGCAAATGCCTAAAAGGCCTAGTGGTCTTAATGGATATTCGCCATCCATTAAAAGATCTTGATCAGAACTTAATCAACTGGGCTGTTGAAGTTAATCTCCCAGTGCTTATTTTGTTGACCAAAGCCGATAAATTAAAAGCTGGAAAGCGCAAAGCACAAACCTTAATGGTCCGTGAAGCGTCAATGGCATTTTGTGGTGATGTTACAGTGCATTCTTTCTCATCACTCAGCGGAATTGGTGTACCGGAGTTAGAGCAGGTGTTATTCAAGTGGTTTGGCCTAGAAAGACAGTTGAAAGATGACCCTGAAATTTCAGAGTAAAACCCAATATAGTAAAATAATAGACTAAAAAAAAGCCCCATCAAAACGATGGGGCAAATTGTTTGGGAAGAACAACACATTCACAGTATAGGACGGCTGATTTGTGATTAAGTTCAGAGTAAGTCGAAAAAAAGTAAAATTAAATTACAAATAATCCTGTTAGAACCCCGCCAGCAGTAATCACGCCAACAATTTGTTCCCTTTGAATTCAATCACGAACTACATAGGCTAATGAGCCTCATCCCAGTTATTACCGATACCAACGTCGACAATCAATGGCACATCAAGCTCCACCGCTTTTTCCATTAAGGACTTAATTTTTGCGACATATTGGTCGACATAATCTTCTTTAATTTCGAAAACCAATTCATCGTGTACTTGCATGATCATCAAAATAGCTTCATCGTTAATATCGTTAATCCATGCATCCACATCGATCATTGCCTTTTTAATAATGTCTGCTGCAGTGCCCTGCATTGGGGCATTAATGGCAGCACGTTCTGCGCCTTTCCTGCGCATTGCATTACTTGCTTTAATATCAGGTAGATATAATCGGCGCCCATATACTGTGCTAACATACCCAGTCTGCTTCGCACCTTCTCTGGTTGATTCCATGTAACTTAATACGCCAGGGTAGCGCTCAAAATACAAATCCATATATTGCTGGGCATCATACCGTCCAATATTAAGTTGCTTGGATAAGCCAAAAGCAGACATGCCATATATAAGGCCAAAATTAATCGCCTTTGCGCTGCGTCTCTCGTTCACCGATACTTCCTCTAGCGGAACATCGAATACCTCAGCAGCAGTTGCGCTGTGAATATCTTTACCCGCAGAGAATGCACTTACTAGGCCCTTGTCTTTACTTAAATGAGCCATAATACGAAGCTCAATTTGACTGTAATCGGCAGCCACAACTTTGTATCCAGGACGTGCGATAAAAGCTTGGCGAACTTGTCTTCCCTCCGATGTCCGAATCGGAATATTCTGTAAATTAGGATCGGTGGAAGATAATCGACCGGTAGCTGTCACTGCTTGGTGATAAGAAGTATGCACTCTACCTGTGCGATGGTGGATCATCTTAGGCAACTTGTCTGTATACGTGTTTTTTAGTTTCGTTAAGCCACGGTACTCCATAATTTTCTTCGGGAGTTCGTATTCAAGCGCGAGTTCCTGCAGCACCTCTTCGGATGTAGAAGGGGCTCCTTTGGGGGTTTTCTTTACTACTGGCAAACTCATTTTTTCAAATAAAATATGTTGTAATTGTTTCGTTGAACCTAAGTTGAATGATTCACCAGCTAATTCATGGACCTCTTTTTCGAGGTTCATAATGCGCGCAGCTAAGGTTTGACTTTGTTGGCTCAATAATTGGCTGTCAATAAGTACGCCGTTTTGTTCCATTTTTGCTAATACGGACGAGAGGGGCACTTCTATATCATTCAAGACATTTAGCAATTCGCCCTTGTCTTTAAGTAATAGTTGCAGTGCTTCGTGCAATCGCAGTGTTACATCGGCATCCTCGGCTGCATAGGGAGCGGCTTGTTCCAATGCAATTTGGTTAAACGTAATTTGTTTTGCACCCTTACCTGCAATGTCCTCAAAATGAATTGTGTTGTGAGCAAGATATTTTAGTGACAAGCTATCCATGTTGTGGCGAGTCGCAACACTGTTCAATACGTATGATGCAAGCATTGTGTCGGATAAAACTCCTCGCAGTGTAATGTCATAATTGGCAAGTACGTTTTTATCATACTTTATATGCTGTCCAATTTTTTTCGCTGACGTGTCTTCTAAAATAGGTTTTAGTTGTGCAAGCACGCTATCGCGCTCTAGCTGATCTGGTGCGCCAGGATAATCATGTGCGACTGGAATGTAGCATGCATCGTTTTCGCTGATAGAGAACGACAATCCAACTAACTCAGCTTGCATATAGTCAATACTAGTCGTTTCAGTATCAACGGCGTAGTAGGTTGCAGCTTGAATTTTAGCAATCCACTGGTCTAATTGTTGTTGTGTTAAAACCAGTTCATATTTCGATTTATCAAATACTTGCGAGCTAGAAAGCTCATTATCTGCTGCAGATGTTTCACCATCGGTGGTTAATGGTTTACTAACGCTAATCACCTTGCTGTCGTCACCATCACTGACTTCCACCAACCAGCGCTTAAATTCGTACTCAGCAAAAAGAGTCCGTAATTCAGGCTTGTCCATTTCACCCATGTTCAGCGTAGTTGGCTCATACTCTAACTTTAAACCACATTCGATTGTGGCTAATTGATATGACAACATAGCTTGTTCTTCGTATTGAGCTATTTTAGCGCCCATTGTTTTAGCACCACGAAATTCCAAGGTCGCAATTTTATCCAAGTTTGCATAAATATCTTTTACGCCGCCAATACCATTAAGCATCGCTACAGCGCTTTTATCGCCAACGCCAGGGATCCCCGGTATGTTGTCTACTTTGTCGCCTTTCATTGCTAAGTAATCAATAATCAGTTCGGCAGGCACACCAAATTTTTCTACCACGCCATCTATATCCATGGTTAGATTTGTCATGGTATTGATAAGGGTCACATGCTTGTCGACGAGTTGCGCCATGTCTTTGTCGCCCGTGCTAATAACGCATTCTATTCCTTGCGCAGATGCTTGGCGTGCGAGCGTTCCGATAACGTCGTCTGCTTCAACACCCTCCTCTACGATTATAGGGAACCCCATCGCTTTTATAATTTTATGCAACGGTTTAATTTGCGAGCGAAGCTCATCGGGCATAGGAGGACGGTTGGCTTTATACTCTTTATAAATATCGTCACGGAAGGTTTTACCTTTTGCGTCAAAAATAACAGCAATATGACTTGGCTTATAAGTCGCCATTAAGCTACGCAGCATATTTACTACCCCATAGATGGCGCCAGTATCTTGGCCTTTCGAATTAGTAAGAGGAGGTAACCCGTGAAATGCTCTGAATAAATAAGAGGAACCGTCAACCAGAACTAACGGGCTTGTTGATTGTTTTTCCATCATTTGCTCATGTTAATGCTTTATAGTGTGAAGAATGCCATATTTATTGATGTGTAGCCACAAATTGCTTTTTTAAAAGCTGTGGATAACTCTGTGGTTAAAATGTGATGAACAAGATAGAAGTTACGTTTAATTTTCATTAAAACGCATTCTGAGTGGGGATGGTAGTGCAATAATAGCTGAAGAAAACCGACTCCTTTGATTATTATTTATTCCCTTATTCCTGCTTTCATTTGTTACTCTTTGCCTATGGAAAGCTCGATTGCTCGAGAAAAGCATGAGTGAAGTAATCCTTAAAATTTAGCACAAATTTTCGTATTTCCAAGTTTTATTTTCAACTATTTTATTTGTTCAATAGGAACAACAAGTTAGTAAAAAAATAATTTTTGGGTTATCCAAATTAGTATTATTGTGTATCTACCATAGCGATTATTCAGATTTTAGAGAAATAAATTGGATCTCAGCTCGATTCAATTTACCATCCCCTAAGGAGTGCGCTGTTTGCGCGCTTGTATAGTGATTTAAGCTGTTAACATTCTTATCTGTTTGGGCGGCTAAAAATATAGCATTATAAGACGTTTAATTACCTTGAAATGACTTATTCCCATCAAGTTATTAAAGTGTTGCCTTGTAATAAGCTAGTAATAACAATAAAGGCATAGTGTAAATGCAATACCGCGCCATCATTCGTATTTTAGGACTACTCGTTGCTCTATTCAGTGTAACGATGATCCCACCTGCGTTTATTTCCCTCATTTACGGAGACGGGAGTGGCCTGGCATTCGTACTTGCATTTGTACTTTCTGTTCTTACCGGTCTTGCGATTTGGTATCCTAACCGTCTTTCCCGAGCAGATTTACGAGCAAAGGAAGGTTTCCTAATTGTGGTTTTGTTTTGGACCGTGCTGGCGTCGTTTGGTGCGTTGCCATTCGTTTTGCTAGAGCAGCCTCAGATGACATTTACGGACGCAATGTTCGAGGCATTTTCAGGACTAACCACTACAGGTGCGACGGTTATAGAAGGTATCGAGTATTTACCTAAGGCTGTTCAATTTTACCGACAGCAGCTGCAATGGTTGGGAGGTATGGGTATTATTGTCTTGGCGGTCGCCATTTTGCCAATCTTAGGGGTTGGTGGTATGCAGTTATATCGAGCGGAAACCCCTGGTCCGGTAAAAGATTCAAAAATGACACCGCGTATTGCCGATACAGCGAAGCATTTATGGTATATATATTTTTCACTTACCGTCGCCTGTGCTGGTGCTTATTGGGTCGCAGGAATGAATCTGTTTGACGCGGTTTGTCATGCGTTCTCCACAATCGCTATAGGGGGATTCTCAACCTACGATGCGAGTCTGGGTTATTTTAATAGCGTTGCTGTCAATATTGTATGCGTTATTTTCCTGTGGATAGCAGCGCTCAATTTTTCACTTCATTATGCCGCTGTTTCTGGCCGCAACATTCGAAATTATTTCAAAGATCCAGAGTGCAAAGCCTTTTTTACCATACAACTTAGTTTAGTTACCTTATGCTTCTTGGCACTGGTTTATCATTCTGTATATGAAACTGCGGAAATGGCCCTCGACCAAGCTTTAATCCAAGCCGTATCAATTAGCACTACGGCAGGTTTTGCCACAACTGACTTTTCTACTTGGCCGGCGTTTCTTCCTATTGTATTAATATTCTCAAGCTTTATTGGTGGTTGTGCCGGGTCTACTGGTGGCGGTCTCAAAGTTATTCGTATTCTGTTGCTGTTTTTACAAGGAAAGCGTGAAGTTGATCGACTTATTCACCCCAAAGCAGTCTACGCAGTTAAGTTAGGTGACAGAGCTATGCCAGAGCGAGTCGTAGAAGCCGTGTGGGGGTTTTTCTCGGCCTATGCTGTAGTGTTTGTTGTTATCATGATTGCGTTAATTGCGACCGGTATGGATGACATAACTGCATTCTCAGCGACCGCAGCAACGCTCAATAACTTAGGTCCTGGTTTGGGAGGCGTCGCAGGTACATATGCTGATGTAACTAATGCTGGCAAGTGGCTGCTGGTTATCGCTATGTTGTTTGGGCGCTTGGAAATATTTTCGCTGTTGGTTTTGTTCTCCCCAACATTCTGGCGCAGCTAATTATGCATCGCTGTTCTACTATTGGAACTTAGCGGCCGTGCCATAACCGCATTATTTAAACAGCCTTTTTTAGCCAAAGAAAAGCGCGCTTGGTTGGAATAATTTTTCTACATCCCAAATAAATTTCTTGTCGACTAAAAATAGAATAACGTGATCGTTGGCTTTAATGACAGTGTCACTATGAGCAATGATAACTTCATCTTCGCGCACAATTGCACCGATGGTGGTGCCAGGAGGAAGCTTAATATTTTGAATTTGCTTACCGACAACTTTAGACGTACTTTCATCACCATGCGCAATAGCCTCAATTGCTTCGGCAGCGCCGCGTCGTAAAGAATACACATTCACAATATCACCGCGACGAATGTGTGTTAGTAGTGCCGAAATGGTTGCTTGTTGAGGCGAAAATGCAATATCAATTTCACCACCTTGTACCAAGTCAACATAGGCACTGCGTTGTATCAGCACCATCGCTTTTGCAGCACCCATGCGTTTAGCAAGCATGGCTGACATAATATTTGCTTCGTCGTCATTGGTGACCGCAATAAAAGCATCAACTTGTTCTACGTTTTCCTCGCTGAGTAAACTCGCATCCGAAGCGTCACCATGAAACACGATAGTTTTGCTTAGCATAGTGGAGAGCTCTTTAGCGCGCTCCGCATTGAATTCAATCAACTTAACATTATGTTTGTTTTCAAGACGCTTGGCTAAACCTGCACCAATCAGTCCGCCTCCTGCAATCATAATGCGTTTGTAGCTATTTTCTAACTTTTGCAGTTCACTCATTACTGCACGAATATGCTTAGTATCGGCAATAAAAAACACTTCATCATCGGCTTCAATAACAGTGGAGCCCAGCGGGCGAATAGATTTACCACGACGATAAATTGCCGCCACTCGCGTATCTACATTCGGCATGTGCTCTTTTAATGCAGAAAGTGCATGGCCAACAAGCAATCCACCGTAATAGGCTTTTACCGCGACTAAACTAGCTTTGCCCTCGGCAAATTCAACCACCTGCAAAGCACCAGGGTAATCGATAAGACGTTTTATTGCCTGTGTAACAAGTTGCTCTGGCGCAATCAAGTGATCGATAGGAATGTCTTTCTGTTTGAATAGCTGCTCTTGATAGATTATATATTGTTCTGAGCGAATTCGAGCAATTTTGGTTGGGGTTTTAAATAGACTAAATGCAACTTGGCAAGCCATCATGTTGCTTTCATCACTGTTGGTGACCGCAATTAACATGTCGGCATCGGCTGCGCCCGCTTTTTTGAGTACATCGGGATGAGATCCCACACCGCACACGACTTGTAAATCGAGTCTGTCTTGTAGGTTTCGCAACGTTTCCATATTTTGATCAATAATGGTAATTTCGTTCTTTTCGCTAACCAAATTCTCAGCTAACGTCCCACCAACTTGGCCTGCGCCGATAATGATGATTTTCATTACGTTATTTCCTAACCCCTGATTGACTCGAGCATGGCAACCTTAAGTTCCCATGCTTAGAGCTTAAGTCAGCAAGACTTTAGCAGTCTTGCATAATAGAAACCATCCATTTGTGCTTGACCGGGTAATATTTGAAGACCGGGGCATTCAGCGGTGTCATTTTCATGTATAGGTAACAGAGTTGCGTCAAATTGTGTTGCTAAAAACTCTGCAATTTGACATTCGTTTTCTTGTTTTAATATAGAGCACGTAGCGTAAAGTAGAACTCCACCGGGTTTTACCCTTTGCCAAATCTGCGCCAAAATACGTTTTTGTAATGCCACTGTATTGACAATATCTGAGGCTTTTCTTAACCAGCGAATATCGGGGTGGCGACGAATAACACCTGTAGCAGAGCAAGGAGCGTCGAGTAATATACGATCATATTGTTTGTCATTCAAAACACGAGATAATACTTCTTCGCTTTCAGCGTCGACTACATATAAATTGAGTCTGTCGCCAAACGCAACGTCATGCCCTAAGCGTTGCATATTTTCGTCTATACGTTCAAGCCTTTGCCCGTCGTTATCGATCGCATCTAGGCTGCCAAGTTGAGGTTGGCTCTCCAATATATGAGCCGTTTTTCCACCTGGCGCAGCGCAACAATCCAACACATCATCACCGGCTTGCACATCTAATAATTCAGCCGCAAGTTGTGCCGCCAGATCCTGCACTGAAAATAAACCCTCTGCAAAACCAGGCAGCATTGTAATGTCGGTGCGCTTGCTAAGTTTAATTGCACTCTGGGTTTCTGCATTCAAAAAGCTAAGTGGTATTGAGTCAGTCTCAACTTCTTCAAACTCAACACCTTGAGCATCTAATTGAGCTGTGTAGTTTACGCGACTCGTTTTTAACGCATTAACTCGCAACCAAAGTGGCGGACGAGCATTAATTTGCTCAGCGATTTCTTGCACTTGTTCCGGATAATGTTGCAGTAATTGTTTATGCAACCATTTAGGCAGGCCAACTTTAATATGCGGGACATCAATTTCTTGTTCATATAACGCCTCGCGCTGAAAACTGCGTAAATTTGCATTTACCAAACCCTTCAAACGATGCTGTCCTAACGCAGCACAAGCTTCTACGGTTTCAGATACCGCAGCATGTTCAGAAGTGCGCGTAAACACCAATTGATAAAAGCCCAGCATGATTAAATGTTCAACTATTTTTTGTTCGCCTTTGAGCGGCTTAGTGAGTAACTGGCGTAGCCAATATTGTAACTTGGGTAATTCGCGCAAGCAGCCGAATACCATTTCTTGCAACCAAGCATTATCTTTACCTTCGTGGCGATCAAACACTTTGGGCATGACTTCTCTTGATGATTTGCCATGTTCTAATATCTGAAACAATACCCATGCCGCATCTGCACGTAAATGTGGGCGGTGACTTAGTTGATAAGTACTTTTGCTTTTATATCCTGCTTTGGATCCACTCTTGTTGTTATATGATAGCTTCATCCTAGAAGCTGACCAACAACGAACATGTCGGGTTTGCCATTAATAACATCACTGACCGCTTGTGCTTTTTTACCCGGAATTTGAATAATTGAAAGTAATAAGTTGTGCTCACCTGCGGCAACTTCAATACCATCTTTGTCTACGTTCACAATAGTTCCACCAGCTAATTCTCCAAATGATTCGACAACTTCAACCTGCCACACTTTGATTGATTCTTCCTTATGAACAAACCAAACAAAAGGCCACGGATTAAAGGCACGGACATTTCTAGCTAATTGCTGAGCACTCAATGTCCAGTCAATTCGTGCTTCTTCTTTAGAAAGCTTGTGCGCGTATGTCGCTTCATCGTTATTTTGTATAGATGGCGTTAGATTATCTAAATTCTCAAGCGTCTCGATTAATGCTTGCGGACCAAGTTCTGCTAAATCGTCATACAAAGTTGCACTGGTCGCTGCGCCAGTAATTGCCATGCTTTTTTCAAGCAATACAGCACCTGTGTCAAGACCCTCATCCATTTGCATGATACTGATACCAGTAAATTTGTCACCAGCCCATATTGCACGCTGAATTGGTGCAGCTCCGCGCCATTTTGGCAATAACGAGCCATGCACATTTAGACAACCCAGTTTTGGTGCATCAAGCACGGCTTTGGGTAATATTAGACCATAAGCGACAACAATCATTATATCAGCGTTCAGCGCAGCGAGCTCGTGCTGTGCATCTTCATTTTTTAGAGACGCAGGCTGATAGACCGGAGTGCCGTTGCCGAGTGCCAACGACTTTACAGCGCTAGGCATGAGTTTTTTACCTCTGCCAGCAGGACGGTCAGGCTGCGTATAAACAGCGATTACGTTATGTTCGCTAGCATACAGTGCGGCTAAGTGCTTAGCCGCAAATTCAGGTGTGCCAGCAAAGATAACGTTTAATGGATTGGCCACTATATTGATGTCCTTAGTGCTAGTATTTTGTAGCCAGTTTGGCTTCTTTCTCTAGTTTCGTTTTGATACGGTTGCGTTTAAGCGGTGACAAATAATCCACAAGCAGCTTGCCTTTTAAGTGATCGAGTTCATGTTGAATACAGATTGCAAGTAAGCCCTCGGCTTCAAGTTCAAACGGTTTGCCATCTCGATCAAGTGCCGTAACGGTAACTTTTTCGGATCTTTCTACTTTCGCGTAGTTATTCGGAACAGACAAACAACCTTCTTCACTTATAGTAGAACCTTCCTCTTTTATGATTTGGGGGTTAATAAAAACCCGAGGTTCATCTTGTTCTTCAGAAACATCCATCACCACAACTCGTTTATGAACGTCAATTTGTGACGCTGCTAAACCAATACCTTTTTCATCTTTCATGGTATCAAACATGTCGTCTACAAGCGTCTGAATTTCTTCGTTAACATCCTCTACAGACGTTGCTACAGTGCGTAGTCTCTCGTCTGGAAAGGTTAATACAGTTCTAACTGTCATTACTAAAACCACTCATCTAGTCAGTATTAAAAAATATACTATTCATGCAGAATAGTTATTTAAACCTTGTCTATTTTGGCTATTCTACCGCATAAGCCGATGTCTGTAGAATAGATATGGGGTTAATTTTTTAAAAAATAAACCGATAACTAATTAAATGGACGTAAAATATCACTGTCTGTGGCGATTCCAGCCCGAAGTACAGGCGACTCACGAGTACACCAAGAGTAGTATAAGAATGACTATGATGAAAAAATTATCGATGCTGGGCCTCATTGTTTTTGGGCTATTTATGATTAGCGTCAAATCAGTATTGGCAGATATTATTAATATAAAAACGGACGCACCACAAACTTATGTCGTTAAAAAAGACGATACGTTGTGGGATATTTCAAACTTGTTTTTAGACCAGCCTTGGTTATGGCCAGAATTATGGCGTAACAATACGCAGATCGAAAATCCACATTTAATTTATCCGGGTGATGTTTTGCGTTTACGTTATGTTGACGGCCAACCCGTAATGGATATTGCCAGAGACAAAACGTTGATTTTATTAACACCTGAGTCGGTGAGTAAAACAAAACCTTCTCCTATTGGCGTGTTGCCTTGGAAAGTACTTGCTCCTTACTTTAAGAATGACAGCATAATCGACGTCGAAGTATATAATGCATTACCTAGGTTGCTAGGTAATAACGAAGGAACAAGCACTTTCGTCAAACAAGACTTTGTGTTGAGTCACAAGCCAGTAGCTACCGATACTAACTATACAATTATTCGCAAAGGCAAGCTGCTTAAAGATGACGATGGTAATGTTATTGGTTATCAGATTAAGAACGTGGGTGAGGTTGAGTTAATGAACTCAAGTTCAGGCAAACAACAAATTGTTAGAGTGGTTAAAAGCAATCGTGAAGCTCGCACTGGCGATAAACTGCGGCCGGTTGAAAGTGTTGATAACTCAGATTTGATATTGCAAGCATCGACTACGCAAATTGGCCGAATTATCGCAAACATTGAAGACCGTTCACTTATTGGCAAGCGCGATGTGGTTGTTATTTCTTTGGGTGCTTCAGATGTAGAGCTTGGAATGGTAATGGGTATTTATGCTCAAGGTCCAGCAATCTTAGACAGTGAAAAGCCTAAATATGCAATGGGTCAAAGCCCAGTGAAAGAATTGTTCAGTGGTGGCGAACGAGTAGAACAGCCCGCCTTTAAAATTGGAGAGTTGGTGATATTCAAAACATTCGACAATGCGAGTTACGCTTGGATAACAAAAGCTGACAAGCACATGAAGGGCGGGGAATATTTAGGGCAACCTTAGAACCCTCCTCCAGCATGCAAAATATTGTAAACAAGTAGCCTAGGCTACTTGTTCTGTTTTAGGCGTTAAATTAATAACCAAGGATGGTTTACATGATCACTTCAGAAGAAGAAATACGCTACTGGCTCGCCTTGACAGCCTTACCAAATATAGGTATTAAAAGACTGTTAACAACAGCAAATACATGCAATGTCACGTTGTCGCAGTTGGAGCAAGTAGGTGCTACGATGTTAGAGTCAATCGGCTGGCAAAGCGCGCAAATTGCCTGTCTAATTGAGGCTCATCCATTCACTAAAAAATGTATTCAATGGTTGGCGGGTGACAGTGACCGCGCCATTATTACCTATCAATGTAAAGAATATCCGGAGCTGCTCAAGCAAATAGCACAAGCTCCATTATTACTTTTTACAGATGGTAATTATGCCCTGCTATCAACGCCTCAGTTGGCGGTGGTTGGCAGCCGCGCCCCGACATACAACGGATTAGCGAATACAAAAACACTCGTAACTGAGGTGCTAGCTGAATCTGATCTAGTCATTACTAGTGGTTTGGCTCTAGGCATTGATGCTCAGAGCCACACCGCAGCCTTAAATTTCGATCCCAGGTACTATAAAAATACGGCGTTGAACAACAGAACAATTGGCGTACTTGGCAACGGGATAGATGTTATCTATCCTAAACGACATGCGCATTTGTACCAGCAAATTCGCCAAAACGGATTGCTGGTGAGCGAGTTTCCACCGAGTGTGATGCCATCACCAAAACTATTTCCTCGACGAAACCGCATTATTAGTGGGCTTAGTTTAGGTACGCTAGTCACTGAAGCCAGAATTAAAAGTGGTTCATTAATCACAGCAAAATACGCACTCGAACAGGGGCGAGAAGTTTTCGCTATGCCAAGTAACATCAATAATAAGCAAGCTGAAGGTTGTCATTGGTTAATTAAGCAAGGAGCAAAATTAACTGAAAGTGCTCAAGATATCTTCGATGAGCTGCCAAAATTATTATTAAAAACTACACAAAAACAGCAGGCTGAAAAAAAACCAAAACAAAACTTGGCAACCACCGGATTGTTAGATAATGTACCCATAGGCTCTAGTCATGTTGATGCAACTAGTTGTGCAGGACGGGATGAACTAGACGATTCATCCGCAGTATTGCAAGCCGTCGATTTTGATGTCACTTCAATAAATGTGATTGCGATGCGCACGGGCCAGCCGATTTCCACATTATTTGTGCAGTTATTAGAATATGAGTTGCGCGGGTTTGTAACCTCTACGTCTGAAGGTTACCTTAAATTGAGGGACTAATTATGTTTGATATCCTCATGTACTTGTTCGAAAACGTAGTACACAATGAGAGTGAATTGAGAGTCGACCACGATGAGCTAACTGACGAGTTAATTCGTGCAGGATTCCATCACGACGAAATATTTAAAGCGCTGGCTTGGGTTGAAAAACTTGCAGCACTTCAAGAAACAGATGCCACACCTTATTTATCAAGAGTCACCGTACTAAACAGCACAAGAGTATATACGATCGAAGAACAAGTTCGTCTTGATGTGCAGTGCCGAGGTTTCTTAATATTCCTAGAACAAGTCAAAGTGCTTGATGTAAGTACAAGAGAAATGGTTATTGACCGTACAATGGAAATCGAGTCTGCTGAGTTTTGCTTGGAAGATTTAAAATGGGTGATACTCATGGTTCTATTTAATGTACCTGGCAAGGAATGGGCTTACGAACAAATGGAAGACCTGTTGTTTGAAGTTCAAGAAGGTCCATTGCACTAATAATGGCTAAAATTGATCACTCCTTATTCTCCGCTGATCAACACGCCCTTGACGAAGCTTATGGCAAGTGCCCTGAATGTGAAGGGCAGCTTATTTTAAAGCACGCAAATAAATCCTCATTTCTTGCCTGTCAAAACTATCCCAGTTGCAAACATACGCAGCAATTACACAAAAATGATGTCACTGTTGTTAAAGTCATGGACGGAACAGCTTGTCCTGAATGTGCTGAGATTTTGGCGGTAAAGAAAGGTCGGTATGGCATGTTCATCGGTTGCACTGGTTTTCCGGATTGTAATTTCATCGCATCCAGAGACATGATCACCAAAGACGGTGTAGTGAAAAGTAGTACTGACAACGCAGATGGTAATGCGCAATCTGCTGCAACATCGCCTTGCCCCAAATGCCATCATGGCACCTTAGTAAAACGTCAAAACAAGTTTGGTAAATACTTTTACGCTTGCGACGACTACCCAAAATGTAAATATATGCTAAATTCACCACCTGTTGATACCGCTTGTGAAAGTTGTGGTTGGAAAGTGATGGTGCAGGTAGATAAAAATGAAGCAGAAAAAGGCTTAATTTGTCCACAAGTGAACTGTCAGCATAAACAAACACTATAATCCTTCGTATCAAATTGTATTTCTATTTTTTGGGGCTATTCCATGCAATCGTTTGAACACGCTTTTCGTAATCATCAGTGTTTTGCTTATCCAACTGAAGCCGTTTTTGGTCTAGGTTGCGACCCGCTTTCAGAAACTGCTATGTTGGAAATTCTGCGCTTAAAATCTCGCCCTGTAGAAAAAGGTGTTATTTTGATAGCGGCAACGTTTGAGCAGTTAAGGCCTTTTGTTCACATTGATAGACTGCCAATTGAGCATAAACAGAAAGCATTCGCTTCATGGCCGGGTCCGTTTACTTGGCTGCTGCCTAAAAGTGAACTGACGCCATTTTGGGTAAGTGGTGACTCTGATTTAGTGGCAGTGCGAGTAAGCAGTCATCCATTAGTGCAAAAAATGTGTCAATTGTTAGGGAGCCCAATGGTGTCAACAAGTGCAAACCCTGCGAGCATGGAACCTGCGCGCTCGAGCGATGAAGTGCGTTCCTATTTTGGAGACGATCTGCTAATTATTGACGGTAGTTTGGGCGAGCAACGAACCCCAAGTACTATTATTAATGGACTCAACCTCGAAACCTTGCGAGCATAGAGTATTATTACAAATACTAGAATGGTTTTGCCCCTATGGTAACTCAGCAACAAATTGATGAAGTTAAAGCGTTTTTACTCAAGCTCCAAGACGATATATGTCAAACCTTAGAGCTAGCAGATGGCAAAGGGTCTTTTCATCAAGATGAATGGGTGCGGGAAGAAGGTGGAGGTGGTCGTTCCAGAGTGTTAACGAACGGCGCGGCTATCGAACAGGGGGGAGTTAATTTCTCACATGTATTCGGCGACAAGATGCCAGCATCAGCAACGGCATCGCGTCCTGAGTTAGCCGGTCGTCGTTTTCAAGCAATGGGGGTGTCACTGGTTATCCATCCTCATAATCCTTACGCGCCGACCTCACATGCAAATGTACGCTTTTTTATTGCTGAAAAAGAAGGGGCCGAGCCCATTTGGTGGTTTGGTGGAGGTTTTGATTTAACTCCTTCATTTGCGTTCAAAGAGGATTGTGTTCATTGGCATAAATCGGCAAAAGCAATTTGTGACCCCTACGGCGACGATGTCTATGCTAATTACAAAAAATGGTGTGATGATTATTTCTATTTAAAGCATCGTAATGAAACCCGGGGCATTGGAGGCTTGTTTTTTGATGATCTTAATGAACAAGGGTTCGATACTTGCTTTAGTTTTATGCGAGGCGTCGGTAACGGTTTCCTAGATGCCTACGTACCTATTCTGGAAAAGCGAAAAAACACGTCATACACTCAAAAGGAACGTGATTTTCAACTCTATCGCCGCGGGCGGTATGTCGAATTTAACTTAGTATATGACCGTGGCACTCTATTTGGTTTGCAAACTGGTGGCAGAACTGAGTCCATTCTTATGTCGATGCCACCAATGGCGCGTTGGGAGTATAATTACCAGCCCTCATCGAATTCTCCAGAAGGCAAAATCCAAGCTTTTCTAAGACCAAGAGATTACTTGAATGAGTAATACCGTTTTCTTATGGTGTAAAATATCCAGCCTCAGTGAATGTGGGGCTTCTTTGCGCTTATAAAACGTAAGTTGAAAAGTGGATACTGCCGAAGCAAATAAACGCTGGGTAAGGGTTAATTTTACTCTGGTTTAATGTATCCTCTTAGCCATACTATTACTTCAAAGTTCAGATTAGCGTGTCAGACAATTTAATTTCAACAAAAAAGCTGGCTGTGTTCGGCAATCCAATTGCGCAGAGCAAATCTCCACTCATTCATCAAATGTTTGCTAAACAATGTAATATGACAATAAGTTATGAGCGCATACTTGGTGACCCGTCTACTTTTGTTGATCAGTTAACGACATTTTTCGCTGATCCGGACTCGGTGGGCGCTAATATTACAATGCCATTTAAAGAAGATGCAGCTAACTGGGCCACTGAAAAGTCGACCGGCGTGATTAAAGCAAATGCGGCGAATACCATAATTAGACAAGGGCAGGGGTTTAGGGCTGAAACGACGGATGGCGAAGGCTTAGTATCAGATTTGTTACGTAATGACATCTCGCTAGAGGGAAAGCAAGTTCTGTTGATTGGTGCAGGTGGCGCAGCTCGCGGCGCCATTGAAGCGTTATTGTCTAAACAGCCAACACATATATACATAACTAACCGAAGCGCAGCAAATGCAGAGCGCCTTGTTAACATTGCAGAGGATGATAGAGTGACGGCGGTCAGCGAAAATGACTGCGAAAAGTTAGCTGTTGATGTCATCATCAATGCAACGTCTCTTAGTTTAAGCGGTAATGTGCCAGCTATCTCGGATTCAATTTTTGCTAATAAACCGGCAGTTTACGATATGGTCTATCAGGATGCAGACACTTGCTTTATTAAAAAAGCAAAGTCACTTGGCTGCGTCAAAGCCATTGATGGTTTGGGCATGCTGGTGGGCCAAGCGGCTGAGAGTTTCTATCTATGGTTTGGCGTGCGGCCCGATGTAGAACCAGTGCTCGATTATCTCAGGCAACAATTATCCACAGGCTGAACTACTGCCCTAGGTAATCGCGACTTAACTCAACATAGTTAATCGCACTTTGTTTAAGAAAAGCCATTTCACTATCTTTCAATAGACGTTTTTTGACAGCAGGATTACCGACATATAAATAGCCGCTTTCCAATACTTTATTAGGCGCGACTAATGAGCCCGCTGCGATAAACACATCGTCTTGCACAACCGCACCGTCCATAATGATTGCGCCCATACCAACGAGTATGCGATTACCTAACTGACAACCATGCAACATGCATTTATGCCCAACAGTGACATCATCTCCGATAAGCAGTGGGAATCCTGCAGGATTTTGCTGTGATTTCCGTGTTACGTGCAGCACTGAACCATCCTGCACATTGGTGCGTTGTCCAATTCGAATAATATTAACGTCACCACGCGCAGCAACTAAGGGCCATATGCTACTTTGCTCTCCTAATTCGATGTCACCAACTAAAACGGCGCTTTCATCAATATAGACAGAGCTGTCAAAAGAAGGAGTGATATTACGATAGCTACGAATTGTCATAGTTTGCCTTTTTGTAAATTTGATGTCCTCAACATTAGGACAGTTTTTATTAATATAAGTGAGCACATTCATATAATAGCGTCTCCATATATGAAATTCTCTATAAGAGTATATTTATATGGGGATCTTTATAAGAGTATCGATATAAACGAATCCATATAGCGGAGAGCTTATAAGCCGGTTTTTTTTGTTAATTGCCTAAGACAACGCTAGCCATATTCCCACCGCTGCTAATAAACTGCCCGCGATCCTATTTAGCCAAACCACATTATTACCGCGATTCAACAAGCGTTTTAATCCTTTACCACCATTTGCATATATAAGCATGCAAATGAATTCGCTCAACATAATAATACCTAGTAAAACCGAAAATTGAAGCGTAATGGGTTTTTCTAACGAAATAAAGGGGGGCAGTATAGAGACCATAAATGCCCATCCCTTAGGGTTGGCTACTGCAGTAATATAGCCTTGCGATACAAGGGTCATAGATGACAATTGCGAATCCTTGATTTTTTTTTGCGATAAATCAGCTTCAGCTAACCACATTTTCACCCCTAAATAGAATAGATAGGCCCCGCCAATCCATTTAAACCAAGCAAACAATGATGGATAGTTGAGCATAAGGCTAGCAACACCAAGAACAGCCAAAATAGCAACAGTCGCTACACCAAAAACTTCACCTAGCATCATCCAAAGTGTCCTGGTTACTCCGACACTCATACCCAATGTCATCGCAAGGGTCATGCACATGCCCGGAGTAATGGAAATGAAAAACCAAGTAGGAATAAAAACGGCAAGAACGGCTATGTCGGGCATAAGGAGTCATTTATTGGTGTTTGAATATGGATTATGCCTCTATTATCAATTAATAAAGCAGGACTTACATTAATTTAAGTATAAAAAGAGAAGTTAATTTAGTAAATATTATAGCCAATTGTCATTAAAAGGCGGTTTTTTGACCCTTTCGTACTAATTACAAGCAAACAGTCACAAAAACACTATTTATTTGTAAAACAGGGTTGAACAAGTGGTTTTAATCTGTAGAATGCGCGCTCTAGTTAAGGGATACAGCCAAGAAGTAGTTTGGTAAATCACCTTAACGGCAAGTTTTAGCGCAGTTTGAATTGGTTTTATCGGTAGTTTCGGTCAAAAATAAATTCAGAAAGGATTGTAAAAAAGCTTGACAATAAAAATGATGTAGGTAGTATATGCATCCCGCTTGAGACGGC
>Ga0307488_10000458_pt1 | contig 33422 bp, 51 predicted proteins | sample SB02metaG_FD_202248 | JGI IMG/M metagenome (GOLD analysis project Ga0307488, IMG submission 202248) | Sea-ice brine microbial communities from Beaufort Sea near Barrow, Alaska, United States - SB 0.2 | ecosystem: Environmental > Aquatic > Marine > Coastal | place: USA: Alaska | collected...
AATGCAAGACAGTATCTTAATGCTTCTCGCATGGCTAGATTTACGGATTCCCAACAATATCCTGTAGTGCCTATAACCGACCGTCCCTTTATTAACGTAAGGTTCTAGTTATGGCAAAGTCCAAGTTCCTACAAAGTTCATTTGTTAGCGGAGAGCTATCACCCCTACTTAAAGGGCGCGTAGACCTTGAGCAATACTATCAGGGTGTATCTACTGGCGAGAACGTCTTAATTGTCCCACAGGGGGGTTTAAAGCGCAGAGCAGGGACTCAGCACGTTGATGTGGCAGAGAAGATATTTAAACCTTTTAGATCTGCTGGATTAGAGCAACAATTTAGTTTTGTTGTAACAGTTGGATTGCCTCTTGTTGGTAGCACTTATACAAATAATTCTTCTACTTTTACGGTTACATCTTATACTGGATCAAGTCTTCCATATACTGTTTATGCAGATAGAACTGTAGGCACTAACGATCCTACTGCCAGCGGCACTCTTGTCAAAACAGTTAGCACTCCTAATCTTGTCTACACTTCATTCCAGACATTTGTTGTGACAATGCCAGAAGGCGGTACTGCGGCTAATATTAATGACTTTAATCCTGCCACTGTAGGTCTGACTACGACTAATATTGGAGTAAATGGTACTGGCGCTAATCCTGATTATGTAGTTGCGTTTTACAATATTGCTGGGACAGTTGATCTAGGCAAAATAGTTGATGTTAAGAACATTCAATTAAGTGGTACTGGTTCTGGCGTATTTAAAATACAGGCTTCTGTAGACAATGTTTCTTGGTCTACTGGCCTTAGCATGACTGTAACTGAGGAAGCGCAGTCATTTAGAATTAGGTTATCAGATAATTTTGATTACAAATATTTTAGAATAGTTCGCACTGGTGATACTGGTGATCTTGGTACGTTAAAGATTCAATTAAGTGAATTTAATATCTTGTATCCAACAGCTACTGCTTCTGATGTTAAGACATTTGATTTTAGTGTTGAAACGGATAGACATTATTTATGCGTTCTTACTGGTGGGGCTGAGACTACACCCTCTTATGGCAACATGGCTATATATAGAATTACCGATCAAACTTCTAGTTTTGTTCCAGTAGCTAATTTACCCATGCCGTTTAAATCTTCTGAAGTTGCTGATGTCCGTGATGTGCAGACAGAAAATGTCATGCTGATGTTTCACGAAAATCATGCTCCACAAAGAATTATAAACACAACTACAACAACTTTTGCTGTTGATGATATTCCGTTTCTGAATGTTCCTCAATATGATTATGATGATTCACAAAGTCCTGCACCTACAAATTATATAACCACAATGACCTTAACCGCTATGGCTGTGGGAGACAGATTTCAAATTGATGTAGAAGGTGTGTTAAGTAAAAACATTACTTTAACTGGAGGTAATTCATCTTCATCGGCTAACATACAAAGAAATTTGCAAGAAATGCCTATATTTGGTGATACAGGTATTGCTGTTACTGGTGGCCCTGCAATATTTACTATTACTGTTTCTGGTGAGTCTACACAACCGTTTGAGTTGTGGTCAGCATTTCCAACGTCCGGTACTGGCAACTCCATAGGTTTTGTTTTAAATCAGCAAGGAGTAGCAAGAAAAGAAGACGTATGGTCTGCTACTCGCGGATACCCTAAGACAGCCGCATTCTATGCTGGACGGTTATGGTTAGGTGGCACAAAATCAAAACTACAAAGTTTGTTTGCCTCTAGGTCTGGATCATTCTTTGATTTCTATACAGAAGAAGGGGATGCTGATGAGGGTATCTTTATTACAATATCTTCTAGGCAATTAACAGAAATTATTGATATTAACCCTGATCGTGGATTACAGGTGTTTACTGCTGGAGCAGAGTTTCTTGTTACTGGTACTACTCCTGCGGATGTTGGTGTTCAGGCGCAGACTCAACATGGGGCGGCTGATCTTGAAGTAAAATCCGTTGATGGCGCTACATTGTTTATTGATCAGAATGGTAAAACATTACGGTCTTATTTGTATAACTTTAATGAAGATGCTTATAACAGTACTGACATTTCTGTATTGTCTTCTCAGTTAATAGATAGCCCAAAAGATGTAGCTGTCTTAACTGGCACCAAGTCTGAAGATGCTAACTGGGTATTTATTATTAACCAAGATGGCACTGCTGGTATTCTGAATACGCTTAGATCACAGGATATTAATGGATTTACTAAGTGGATTAATGGCAATACAAATGCGTTTTCTTTTACTATTTCTTCAGGCACTCCAGTATTAAGTAATTCCTACACTGTTAATGAGGGAACATATCTTGTCACTGCTATTAACGGTAGCGTTATTGAAACAAGAAGAACTGAAGGAACAAATACACCGCCTTCATCGGGAACATTAAATGGTACTCCAGATTTAAGTTTTAGTTCGTTTTCAGATTATCCTTTAGAGCTTGTGTCTGTGTCTGTAGTGGCAAATGAATTGTTTATAGTTAATAAAAGAACTACCGCCTCTACAATTGATTACACGATAGAGCGATGGAGTTTTGATTATCTATTGGATTCTTCTGTCAGACTATTAAGTAGTACAAGTATCGTAGGCAATAACCTTTATTTATCTACTGCACACTTAGAAAATGAAACAGTTAATGTTGTTGCGCGAGGAAATACATTACCTAATCGAGTAGTTCAGCCTAATGGTAGTAACGCATACATTATTTTAACTGATGAAGAAAAAACATTTATACTAGCTGAATACCCTGTTACTGGTGTGATAGACGTTGAAGTAGGTTATAACTTTATACCTAAGATTATACCTATGCCATTGAACACTAATTCTCAAGCGATTGCTGGTCAAAACCAGATGCGTGAAAAGAGAATAAACAGAATGAATCTAAGGGTTTATGAAAGCTCTGGTGTCTACATTGATGGCATTCCTGTTCCTATTAGGCAGTTTGGTGATGCGGCTAACACTCCATTGAATGCTAACTTACCTAAACAAACTGGTATTATACAAGATAACAATGGCGGTAATGGCTGGGGAATAGAAGTTGTGCCAGAGATTACAATCCCTTATCCGACTCCATTCCATATTCAGGCTATTGAGTACGAGGTAGAGTCTTCTTGAATGAGTTAACAACACAAGGCGACATAGTAAAGCTACAGACCTTGATGTTGCAAGGTGATACACTTGAGTTAGAAGTAAAGCACCATTTTAGCGATGGGTTGTATGCAAGAGAGTTGTTTATACCAGCAGGCGTTTGTTTAGTAGGAGCGTTACATAAGACTACACACTTGTACACTGTAGTGAAAGGCAGATGTAAGGTGTCTAGCCAGTTTGGAAATTTGGATATTGAAGCTCCTTTTATGGGTGAGACAATTCCACAGACTAAGCGTGTTATATACGCTGAAACAGATTGTGTTTGGGTTACATACCACCCTACACATTTAACTGATATAGAAGAGATAGAAAAGGCTTTGTTAGAGCCAGAATGCTAAAGATGATTAATGATCACGAAGCGTTTAAAAAAGAATACAAGATTACTGATGAGTTAGAAAAGTTAGTATTAGACATAACCAGTGATTTAGATTTGTCTGACATACAAGGAGTTAAGCTAAGTAACTCTGATATTCATGGCTTGGGTGTTTTTGCAGAAAGTTTTAAAAAAGATAAGATTATTGGTTACGCTAGGCTAGATGGAAATCGTACTATACTGGGAAGGTACACTAATCATGCTAAAAGCCATAATGCAAAACCCATTAAGATCGGTAATAATATAATGTTATATGCCGTTAAAGATATAAAGCAAGAAGAGATAACTGTGGATTATAGAGACATGATTGATATTAATAATGAGCTAAAGGTGATTCTATGAGTTGGGTAATAGTGGCTGTTACTACATTGGCGGTAGGCACAGGAACAAGTGTATATGGTCAAATTCAATCTGGGAAAGCCCAGCAAGAATCACTTGAGCGCCAAGCTGAAGAAGAAAAGATTGCGGCTGAAAATCGAGAGTTGCAACGCAAACAAGAGCTTAATAGAGTTCTTGCGGCTAATAATGTTAGTGCGTCTATGTCTGGTATTACTGGTGAAGGTACTCCTGCAAGTATTGCTCTTGAAAGTGCAAAGCAAATTGGCTCTAGTGAAGGTATGATTAATTTATCTGAAAAGCTTAAACGCGCTCAACTACGCAGACAAGGCGCTATGGCTCGATCAACTGCTAATGTTAATGCAACATCTACTTTGCTCAAGGGCATTAGCTCTATGGCATCGCTAGGAATTGATACTACACCTAAAGAACAAGGTGAATAAGAATGGCTAGACAACCTAGACAACAACCTATTGGCTTCTACGGCAAGTTTCAACCTACTGGTGCAGATGATTCTGCGGCTCGACGTATGCAAGCTCTTGCTGGTTTAGGTGAGACTGTATCTGGTATGGCTGAAAAGTTTGGCATTGCTAAGGCTGAAGAAAAGTCTAAAGAACAGGCCGTAATTCAAGCAAGGGTTGATAAAGAGCAGGGCGCATTTGACGCAGAGCTTTACAGAGAAGTGGGCGAAGATGGCGTAATCACCTACAGCGGAGTTCCTGTGACTGGCTCTGTTGCTTATTATGAAAGTTTAATGAGTACAACTAAAGCGCAAAAGATTTTAGATATTGATGCAACATTAGCGTCATATGCAGATCAGTTTCCCAATGATACGAAAGCTTATGGAGAAATGGCTACACAGTTTTTTAAAGGAATGTCATCTCAATTACCTCCGTCTGAAAAACTCCCTTTAGAAAAATACTTTAACGCGGTTAACTCATCTCAATACACTACAGTCTTGAAAGGAGAAAAGGCGCAAAACAAAGCTATAGCCTCGGAAACTTATATTGCAACTATGGATAGCACTGAAGCCCAAGTGTTAAGATTGGTTGAGCAGGGCCGTGTAGAAGAAGCTGATGCCATTTACACAGAGGTATTAATTAATTTAGTTCCAGGATGGAAGGCTAATGGCGCTGTTACTGACACTCAGTTTGCTAACAGATACCTTGAGTATCAAGATGCAAGAAGGACTGCTCAGATTACTGGAGAAGTAAATCGTTTAATTATTAACAACCCTGATTTAGATATGGATCAAAAAGATGCCGCAGGGGACGAATACTTAAAGGCATTTGACGAGAAATCTCTTAAAGAATATACCCCTGCTGAAAAGAAAGTTATGAGAGCTGAAGTTGTAACAATGCTCAATAATTCTCAAACACTTGAAAAGAAAAAGATAAAAGAAAAGCGCATAAGTTCTTATCAGGAACAAAATGCTAATTTGGATGTCTTTGATGCGGATGTAATTTATAACACAGGAATGTCAATAAACGAAAAAACTGTTGCTGTTGATAAAGCTATCTTTGAAAACAAAATACCAAAAGAGGAGGGAAAGCTCAGAAAAGCTTATCTATCTTCCTTAAAAACGCTTACTGCTTCTACGGTTCCAGAAATACATGGCGCTATTATTAAAAAAGCCTATGGGGCATTAGCTTTAGAGGATGAAGAAGCATTCTTGATAGCAGTGCGAGAAATAAATAATGAGATTTTGATTGCTGAAACAAATGGAACCTTGTTATTAGAAGATGCGCTACCACTTAAAAATCAATTTAATAGTTTAACGCAGTCAAGAGAAGCAAGGGCCGCGGCATTGACAGGGCATGGAGCTTCTCGCAAGTTAATTGAGGGCCAAGTTTCTCCAAGTCTACAAAATCAGGTGTTGATAGATGTATTTTATAATGCAGACAGGGCAATTAATGAAAGAAATGTAGAGCTAGAAGCTGAGGGGAAAAGCCCTCTTACTTCATCAGGAGTTAGGGCTATTTATATCCAAGAAACAAATAACGCTATTGATGCTGTCAATTTAACTGCGCGAGAAAGAACCAATGAAATCTTATCTGGTCGCTCTAAATATAAAGCAATTACAACCAGAGCAGAATACGATGCTTTAGACGCATCAACAAGAGATGTGTATTTTATACAGAATGGCGTACTTAAGATCAAGAAAAAGGGAACATAATGCCTAAGAATGATTTTAATCCTACGCGAAAGGGAACTTTAGATAAAGTAAAAAAATCTGTTGCTTCTGGTGCGTTAACAGCCGAAAACTTTGATTTAGCAATTACAGCTTCACAAGACAATCAACAAGTTGCTGAATATTTAAATAGCATTACACCTGAATATGATTCGGCTATTCCAAAAGAGTCTGAAATACCTTATGGGCAAGAGTTTGACGCTCCTGTAGAGGAAGAGTTTGGAATTCCTGTTGATGCCGTAGAAGAAGATGTGCTTGTTGAAGAGTTTGGCCTTTCTGCTGTAGACGCTAATGCTGAAATATCTCTTGGCGTTACTGCTGTTAATCGAGTAGCTTTAGGCCAATCTGTAGATTTAAACTCCACCGACCCTGAAATACAATTTGTTAATGAAGTCGCGCAGAAAAACGAAGCTACTACAATGGACTTGGCTATTACTAGGTTTTCTCCAGAACAAATTGATAAGTGGAAAAATAACCCTATTGGCTTTTCGGAAGCGGATAGATTTGTCACTGCCGCAGATATGATTCCGTTAGGCTCTGTAGTTACTGGGTATGAACTTGGTAAACTAGCAATGGTTGCTGAGAAAATAAGAAATGGAAAGGAAATATCTGAATCGGAAGAAAGCCAGTTTAACGAGTGGCTTGATCTTCATATCGAAAAGCAGATAAGAGGATTTTCTTGGCAGGGAGGCATGGCATATTACGGCTCTCAGATACCTGCATTTATGGTTGAGTTTGCCCTTACTAGTGGTGTTGGTAAAACAGCCCAAGTAGCGGCCAAGCAAGCTATTACTAAAGGTGTAATGACAAGTGTAGAAACTGCGGCAGTAGCAAAACTGGCTGGACAAGCGGCTAGTGGTGCGGCTAGAGTTGTAGCAATGTCTCCAATAAGAGCATCTGGAACCTATGGCAGGGAAAGGTTAGGACAAAAAGTACAACTTACAACAGATGGAATGGCTGTGTTAACTGAAGCCAGAGAGCGACCTGCTGTCACTGCTTTGAGAGCTTTTGCTTACACTGGTGCAGAAGTTTTAAGTGAAATGTCTGGTGGTGTAATAGGAAGAAATCTTGTTAACCCGATTGTAGGAAGATTAAAAACAAAAGCTATTACATCTATTAACAAATTGCCTCCCAAGTTAGTTGATGGACTTCTAAAAAGTTACCAGATGATTCAACCTAATGCTGTTCTTTCGGACATTATTACTCGTGTTGGCTGGCATGGAATGATTAATGAGCTAGGTGAAGAAAGGGTAGCTGACGCTTTAACTTTGTATGCTGACATGGCCTTTGGAGAAACTTACACCGCAGATGAGATATGGGATAGGCTTGTCCCCTCTAAGGATCAATTTTTATTAGAGGCTGGGTTAATTTCAATTCCGGGTGGAGCAAAAACATTAGGAGCGCTAACTGGCAATCTTATGTCAGGGAAAGGGCATTCTCAGGAGCAAGTTGACACTGTTTTAAATACAGCATTAAATGACGAATTAGCAAATTATATTGAAGCTGAAACTTATGTGGAAGATAAACCTGACTTACAAGTTGCGTTAAATGAAAAATACCTTGATGAAGGTGGACCTGCCAAAGTTGCAGAAGTAGCTGTTACTGAAAGCTTGTTGTTAGCTTATGATAAGTCTATTGAACCTGCTAATGTTAAAAAGAAACAAGGGATTATTAAAGGGTTAGTGGCGCAGGCTAAAGCCGTTAACAAAAAAGCTACAAAATTCAAGGACTTTATTGCGGCTGGCGGACCATTAGATGTTAAACAACTTATTAGCGAAGGCTTTGACCCGAAAGATTTAGAAGATGGCAAGGTAAAATTTGGTAAAAATTTAAAGCGCGTATGGTCTTTACAGAACCCTCAGCAAACTATTTCTCAACTTACCGAAAGATACAATGAAGAATTAAGTTTATTTGATGGTGATGTAGTTGCGGATAAAAGCAGAGAGCTTTCTGACAACGACATGATTTCTATGTTAATGGATTGGGTAAATAGTGACTCACCGCAGACCTTTTTGATTGACCCTGTTGCTACGGCTGAATTAGATCAGATAAATATGAGGCTTGATGATATAGATCAAGTGCCTGAATCAGAGTTGCAAGAATATTTTGATAATATGTATATGGAATATGCAGAAGAAAGTGGCACTCAGGTTCCTGTTGAGGTTGAATCTTTTTCTGGCGTTGATTCTATTGAGTATGCCAGTTCTGCTTCGGAAGCAGAGTTTCAAAATGAGATAAATGAACTTGATCTTTATCTTGATGGCTTAAATAATAGAATAAGTGAAGAAGCTTATAATGCCCAAACTCCTGCGCTATACGATCAAATTACAGAGCAGGAGATTTTTGATGGGCCTATTCCTATTCTCGATCACACGCAGAGTATAGGGCAAAGCTTACTTACTGACTGGCATACAAAGTTTGCTCCTATTGAGGCGGCTGTAAAACTAGCAGAAAATCGCAAAGGCCCATTACCTAAAGGGCAAAACCCAACATTATTGATTAGTACTTTTGGGGGAATAGCAGGAAAGCTACAGGCGTTTCTCGAACATAGCACTTATACCATGACTATTAATGGGGAAATAGTTAAAACTGGAGTGGGGTATAAGCCTATACTGGATGGTTTTGATTCACTCATTTTAAGTACGGAGCCAAACAAAAAACAAAGAAAAGCAGATTTAGAAAAGTATTTAATTTCTAGGCGAATAACTCAAGACCTTCAAAACTTTACCATTCCATCTACAGGGGAAGAGATAGTTGGGCCTGTTACAGAAAGGCGGATAAGTGCAGAGCAAGCTTTGCAGGCAGAGCTAGATATGGCCGCGCTAAGGATAAAGTATGGAGACTCTATTCAGTATTTTGATAATACTGCTGAAGCTTTATATGCGTTTCAAAAGCGTGTACTACATTTGCTTGTAGATTCTGGCAATATGTCTAAAGAAAAGTTTGACAAGATAATGAATGACAACCCAAATTACGTTCCATTCCATCGCGTAATGGTGAGTCAGTTGTTTGAGGGAGCAGGATTAACGCAAGCCCAGATAACAGAAGCTTTAAGCGTGCTTACTGAAACAGAAATAGAAGAGATTTCAGAGTCCAAGATTATTGGTCAAGAACAATATGACAAAATAGTTGCTTCAAATCTTAACATAGCTGACGCAATAAAGCCTATATCTGGCTCTACAGGACTTTCAGGCAAGCCGTCTGGTCTATTCACTGGCGCTAAGTCGCAATGGCTTACGCAACGATTTAAAGGGTCTGAGCGCGCTGTTAAAGGCCCCTTATACTCTATTATTAAATCTACTATGGCTGTATTAGATGTTGCCGCAAGGAACACCATAGCAAGAAGTATAGGCGATTTGCATAGTTATATGCCCGAGTATATACAAAAAGTTAATCCTGCTCCTTTGTATGATAGTAAAGACAGGGTAGTTAAAGACGCTGACGGCAACACTGTGATGAATCCAATTCCTCCTATTGGGGCAATGGAAGTCTATAAAGATGGGAAGAAGCAATACTATAAGGTTTCTAAGCCTATTTTAGATGCGTTGACTGGAATGACAACAGAGCAACTTAATTTTGTTAATAGATTTTTGATAGAAGCTGTAACACTTCCTATAACTACTTACAGGGTAGGAGCGACAATATCTCCTGAGTTTATTGCATCTATTGTCTGGAGAGATCAGTTTGCCGCGCCACTACTAAGTGGAACTTCTGCAAACCCTATTGATATGGTTAGAGGTATAACCGCAATTATGGGTAAAACTGATTTATATTACGAATGGCTAGCAACTGGCGGTTCAATGGCAGGGTACATGGACGTATCCGATACTGGAATGATAGATGCGTACAAAGATTTAATGAATGATGAGGGTTATTTGCTTAAGCTTGCTAAGTCAGGTGGGTTTAAGCCGTTAAAGGATTTGTTAAAAGTAACAGACCAATCAGTCAGAATAGGCATTTATCTAGCAAGCAAACGGCAAGGTTTATCAAATATTGAGAGTGCAGTAAAGGGTCGAGAAGGAACAGTTGATTTTAACAAGTCAGGAGTTTTGGGCAAGAAAGTAAACAAATGGAATCCGTTTTTTAATGTTGGAATTCAATCTGTTATTAAGCTAGCTACTGCCGCTAAAGAAAACCCAAAGGCTTTTTCTCTTCTAGCTCTTAGCACTATTACATTACCAAGTTTATTGCTTGCAGGATATTATTTATTTGATGCTCCCGATGATGAGCGAGAGGAATGGTTAAATATTCCCCAATGGATTAAAGACGGTCACTGGGTATGGAAGTCTGATGGTGAGTGGCATCAACAGAAAAAACCTTACGCTCCCGGATATATTTTTGGAAGTATTCCTGAAAAGTTTTTAACTTGGACTTATGAAGGAGATAAACCAGAGGGCAAAGCATTTTATGAAGAGCACGTAAAAGGATTCATCGCGGCTACTCTTCCGTTTAGTAATGCTGGGTCTATCCTTCCTCCGCCAGTTAGGTCTGCCTTAGAGTGGAATTCAAATTATAGCTTCTTTAAAGATAGGGCTGAATATCCTGATTGGATGGATAACCTAGAGCCAGAGTTAAGATCGGGATCGTACACCACGGATACTGCTAAGTTATTAGGTGAGCAGTTTAATGTGTCTCCCGCAAAAGTCGATGCCCTCTTGAAAAACACATTTGCTACTGGGGCAAAATACATGACCAATGCGGGTGATAGAATCATTCGCGAAATGGCTGAATATAAAAACCAACCATTACCAGAAAAACCAGATTCTGCTAAGAACGAACTATTTTGGGGAGCTTTTGTTGTCAACAGCCCTAGAAGCCTTCAGTCTATTACAGGAAGTAATTTATACAAAATTGCTGATGATGTTAAAATGAAAGAAAGTTCTGTTGCTCGATTTAGCGAAGAAAAGGCGGAGGCTTATAAGGAAAAGCATGAGTTTGTATTTGATCAAGCCCGAATGATTAAGCGAGCATTAAAGAAAGTCACAGCTATTAACAAGCAAGTTAAAGAAATAAGAGCAGATGAAGGCTACACAGGCAAAGAAAAAGAAAAAATAATAATTGAGTATGACATTGAAAGATATGATATTGCTAAAGAAGCCGTGGGAGAATATGTTGACGGCTTAAAATCTATGGCAAAAGAATAGCGGTATAAGTTTAACGCGGAAAATAGTATAATTGGCACAATAAAATGAGGCAAGATAATGACCGTATCGGCATTAACCACAAGAAATGACATAACGGCTACGTCAGGACAGGACACTTTTACCTATACTTTCATGGTATTAGCTACTACTGACATGACTGTTTACCAGAATGGGGCTTTACTGGCCTCTGGTTACACTGTAAACGGTGTTGGCTCTACAACTGGTGGAACAGTAGTCCTAGACACTGGAGCCTTAACAGGACAGATTGTGAGCCTTGTGTTGGCTATGCCTTTAGATCGCACTACTGACTATCAAAACAGTGGTGACTTCCTTGCCTCAGATGTTAACGCAGACTTTGACAAAATCTATGTTGGTGCTATCCAGAATGAGAATTGGATTGATCGCGGTCTAAGATTACAAGAAGTAGAGCCACCTACTGCTGGCGTAGACATGACTATCCCTTTAAAAGCCGATAGGTTAGGTAAGGTCTTAGCATTTGATTCTACTACTGGTGGGCCTATAGCTAGTTCTCTGGCTCAACAGTATGATTCTACCTCTTGGAATGTTTACGACTTTACAGGGGATGGATCGACTACAGCATTTACTTTAGGGTCTGATCCAAGTTCTGAAAACAATACTCAGATTTATATTGATGGTGTCTATCAACAAAAAGATGGATACAGTCTAGTAGGAACAGTATTAACTTTTTCTGTTGCACCCCTTAACCTAAGCACTATTGAAGTTATGGTTACGACAGCTATGGCAGTTGGAGCTACTAGCGCTGATCTAGTGTCTTATACCCCTGCAACAGGAAGTGTAACCACTGTTCAAGATGCCCTTGTTCCGTCACAAGGAAGCATGAGAATTGACTTTGGCGAAAACGGAACTTTTACTTACTCAAGCGATCCTGTCGTCAATGTAAATAGAAACGTCGATGATACTGGCTACGCAGGAAACGGCCATTGCTTTAGTGATTCCTCTACAATCACAAGAGACGGCGGCATAAGTTACGCTTCTTATGATGCTAGAATTAATATAAGCGGTACTGAAAATTACGGTCACTTTGCTCCTTTTCAAAATGGCATAGTCCATAACACATCAGGAACTACTAGCATTCTTTACGGCTATGTCGATGTGCCTTCCGTCACTAATGGAACCGTAGGAACTAGATATGGCATTAAAATTAATGATGTCGCAACTTCTGGGTCTGGAACTGTAAGCAACAACTATGCTATTTGGATTGATCAACAGACGGCAAGTACCGCGAACAAGTGGGGTATTGTGCAGAAAGGCACAAGCAAAAACGTATTTGAAGGTCAGGTATATTTTCAAAGTTTAATTAACTTAAATGACACTGTTGTTGATGATAGTGCTACAGCAGGAACACGGATCGGAGTAGGAACAGGCTCTGCTAGTGATCTATCTATAATGAAAGCAGATTACTCTGCTTATGTAATGACCGTACCAACAGGAACGAATCAGGCTAAGTTCTGGGGGGGCGTAACTTCAGCAGGACTAGCAGACGGTAGCGTTTACACATTAACGTCTGACCAAACTCTTTACGGAACTGGAGCATTAGGACACATAGCCTTTAAAAATGGTAATGGTATTGTAGGTCAAATACAGACAAGCGGCTCTGCTACTTCTTATTTAACCTCTTCTGATTATCGTTTAAAAACTGACATACAGCCGATGGAAAATGCCATTGATAGGCTGAACGCTTTAGAGCCTGTCAATTTTGAATGGATAGAATCAGGTGAGAGAGTTGATGGCTTTATCGCGCACGATGCAAAAGTTGTAGTACCTGATGCCGTAAGCGGTGAAAAAGACGCTATGCGGACTGAGATTGTTAAAGATGAAGATGACTTGCCCACAGGCGAAGTTCTTACAGTTCCTGCGTATCAAGGCATTGACCAATCAAAGCTAGTTCCTTTATTAACAAAAGCATTACAAGAAGCTATTTTAAAAATTGACGCATTAGAAGCAAGGGTGTCTGCGCTAGAAGCAGTTTAACAAATAATTTAACGAGGTAATTATGTACAATCCATTTAAAGGAAAAAGAGGCCATCTTAACGGTAGCGTAGTTGATATGTTACCCGTTACACCTAGTGACAGTGTTGACTTATCGCAAGTTGCTATTGGTCTATACATTACAGTCGCAGGAAACGTAACATTCCATAACGTAGACGGCACATCTAGGACTATCACTGTTCCTGATAACTTCTATCTAATATGTTCTGTTAGCCGTGTACTTGCTACTGGTACTACATCTACTGGCATACATGCGATGTTTGCATGATTAGCGCAAACGTTAGCGTATTCTCCATAGGCAAGGCTGTTGGTCGTGGTGGTGGTGCATCGGCAATCCCGATTTCCTATGGCGTACTTGCTGGTGGTGGTGGCGGTGGATTTGGCTATGGTGGGGGCGGTGGAGCAGGAGGAATGTTAATCGCTTCAAGTGAAATAGAAGTTGGCACTGCTTATCAAGTGACTGTAGGCGCTGGTGGCGGTGGTGCTAATAACGCGCAAAATGGCGTTAACGGAAGCAATACAGTATTCAGCTCTTTTTCTACTGCTATTGGTGGCGGAGGCGGTGGTTATTATGCAGGGTCAGGAAGTTTAGGAGGCTCCGGTGGCGGTGGCGGTGGAAACGCTGACTACACTCACGTGGGAGGAGCAGGAACTTCTGGGCAAGGTAATGCAGGAAGTTACGGCATGGGATCGTCACAAGGGTACAGTGGTGGCGGTGGCGGAGGCAAAGGTAGCGCTGGCCAAGTTCCTTCGGGTGGCGGTGGCACTGGCGGTACAGGTAGTAACTTTAGCGCATTTGGAACTAGCACAGCTGTAGCTGGTGGTGGTGGTGGTGGGTCATACAATGGCACGTACGGCACTGGTACTGATGGGGGTGGAAGAGGTGGCTCTAGAGCGCAAATCATTAATGCAAATAATGGTACTAATTATAGCGGTGGTGGAGGCGGTGGAGGCGGCTGGTCGGGGACAGGGGCTTCTCAAAATGGTGGTAATGGAGGCTCAGGCATTATTTACTTATCCTACCCTGATTCTGTAACAGCATCATTTTCTGGTGGTGTTACTGTTAATACATATGCTATGTCAGGAAACACTGTTGCTAGAATAATAGCGGCTGGCCCATCTGACACAGTAACCTTTGGATAATCACTATGGCACATTACGCAGTATTAGATAACAACATAGTCACTCAGGTGTTTGTCGGTAAAGACGAAGGTGATATTAACTGGGAAGAGTATTACGGAGCTACACGCACTAGTTACAATACCTTTGGTGGTGTTCACTCTGAAGATGGTACTCCCTTTAGAAAAAACTATGCAGGGATTGGCTACACTTACGACGAGGAGCGTGATGCTTTCATTCCTCCACAGCCTTACGCTAGTTGGACACTGAACGAAGATACTTGTTTATGGGACTCACCTGTACCTTATCCTAGTGAGGGTGAACATGAGTGGGATGAAACTAACGGAGAGTGGGTAGAATTATGAACAACTTAAAACAATTTTGGAAAAGCAGATCAAACCGATGGCAAGTATTTGGCATAACCTTAGCGGCTTTACAGGTCTATGTGTTTCAGCTTAACCTGTCTGCTGAGGCTATCATGTTAGCTAGTATACTATTTGGTATGGGTGGAATCTTTTTCCGCTACCAGACAACACAATCTATGGCCGATAAATAAATTTTAGATTCTAGGAATTAACATGGCAACGGTCAAAGAAGCATTACTCAAGCTTGAAGCGCACGAAAGGGAGTGTACTGTTCGTATGGAATCTATCGACGACAAGTTTAAGAATATAGAGAAGCGCCTTGATGAAGGGTCTGCTCGTTTTAGAAAATCAGAGATGATGCTATGGGGAATCTATCCCCTGATCATTGGTTTGTTTCTTTTAGAGCGAGGAATGCTTTGAGTATTGTTGCTTCTTTGATCGCACCTATCACTGGTCTACTAGACAAATGGATACCCGATGCCGACACAAAGCAGGAGATTGCATTTGAACTTGCAACGATGTCAGAACGCCACGCGCAGGAACTCGCAGTCGCTCAGATTAAACTCAACACCGAAGAAGCAAAAGGAAACTGGTTTCAAAGTTCATGGCGACCAGCTACAGGATGGGTCTGTGTGCTTGGATTCTCAGTCAACTTCTTAATCTCTCCACTAGCCGCAGGGTTTGGTGTGGTTATTCCTCAAGCAGATACCTCTGTAATGATGCCTGTTCTTATGGGACTCTTAGGACTGGGTGGTCTCAGGTCATACGAGAAAAGCAAGGGCATACAAGGCCAGTGAGATACTTCAAACTATCAGACTTTGATTGCCAAGAGACTGGCGAGAATGAGATGAATAAGGATTTCTTGATAAAACTTGATGACCTACGCCATGAGTGTGGGTTTCCTTTTATCGTTACCTCTGGATACAGATCACCTACTCACAGTATTGAAGCTAAGAAGGTTAAAGCAGGAACTCATGCTCAAGGTATAGCCTCAGACATTCGCATTCATAATGGCGCTGAAGGCTTTGTAATCGTTTCTAAAGCTATTAAGATGGGATTCAAGGGCATAGGTGTAGCTAAGACGTTTATCCATCTAGACGTCCGTAAGACAATGCCTGTTATCTGGAGTTATTAAAAAGCCCCCGAAGGGGCAAAACAACAGAGGTATAAAAAGGAATAATGTTTAAAGCTTTTATATGAAAACCTGAGCGGTCATCACAAGTCTATTATACATCAAAGAACGGATGAATCAACTTTAATTCTTCTTCAGTAGGTGGCTCTAGCCAAATCTCTCCTTCATTCTCTACTTCCATCCAGATCAAATCTATCTCTTCTCTGGCATAAGCAGGCAATGCAAAGCCGTAGATCACCGCTTCAACAATACAATCTAGTCTTTCAGCAACGTCAGTCATTCCATATTGCTTTGCCCTGACTCTTAACTCTTCTAAATATCCAGTCATAATAGTCACCTATTAATGGTTAACATCCAATTTATCTGCCAGTTTATCTAACAGATTTCTTGCCATTTGTGAATGACCAGCAAGAGAAGCACCCATTGCCTCAAAAAAAGCCACCCCATATTTAGACGCAAGATCGCCATGCCCTGTAGTGTTTAGTCTTACTATCCCTGCGTAAACTGCTCCTGCATAATTTGTGTATTGTTCTTTATTCATTGTAGTCTCTCCTCATGGTATTTAATTAAATCATTGAATTCTTTTAACATTTCTCTGTAGTCAGCAGTGTATAGCTTTTTCATGTTTCGTTTGTCTTTATGCATCTGCCTAACAAAGTCTTCACCATACATATCTATCATCCACAACGTGTACTGTCCTTCTGCACTACCCTTTGACATTCCAAAAGCATTGCATCCTTTACACTGGGGGTGGACATTCTCAATCTCAAGCGCCCAATACGATGAACTACCTTTAGCTATGTAGTGACCACCATCACAACTTTTCCAATGCATTCTTTTATCACAAGAAACACACTGAACCATCCCATATTCGTCTGCCGCAGATATTCTTGACAGTTTTTGTATTGCTTTCAAACATTTAGAACGTAGTGTTGAGGCCATAAATTCACTCTATTTTACCATACCCTGTAGGGTAGCTCATATTTTACGCTAACCGCGCTGAAATGTACCTTAAAACGCCTTTAAAGGGGCTTCTAGGTATGCTAATGGGGGTACTTACCGCTTTCTATTTTTCTTTCTCTCTTCATATTCTTTTTGTTCATCTCTTATTAGCAACCACCAACCATATATGAAAACGCCTATTCCCACAAAGAATGCTATTTTGATAATCAATTCCACAATGTTCTCCTTTAGCTAACTTGTTTACGTTTGAGTTTACTGTAATCACTATCCATTGGGACGGTTAACATTACACCGCCTTTAGTGGCAAGGTCATACACCTGATCTAAAAAGAAACACCACTCACCAGCCGATAGTTTAGTCGTGCTTTTGACTTGTCCTGCAACGGTAGTGGTTTTTAAAGTATAGTCTTGAGTGCCTAGAAACTTATGCTTCATTAGCATTTTGATAGTAGCTTCATCTTTTGCAGATGGTTTGGGTGTTACCCATTTCTCAGCTATCTTTCTACACCACATATGGAACAGTTTACTCTGTGAAGTAGAAGTGGCAGGGACGTACGCTTCTAAGCGAACAACGCATGGAATAGTGTAGTCCCAGTTCTCTAGCCTCTTAATCATATACTGCATACGCTTTTCAATATCATCTTTTGATTGAATTTTAACGTGATCGCCTTGAGTAATCATACTAATTTCCTCTTTAACCAACGGCCAGAAAAGGTAGCAGACGATGCTGTACTGTCGCGGTGACTTTCTCCCCTAATTCTAACGTCATGGGGTGTACACTGGGGTCTCCCATCTAGGCGTTTAGTCATAGCATTAGAGCCTAGCCCACACACTGCACCTAGTTGTTTAAACGTGTAGCTTTTACCTGAACTTAATTTATCGTGTTCGCCTGCAAACATAATTAACTTGGGTGCTTTTGGGCTAAGAAAAAGAGCATCTCTCGCTATTGTATGCCCTTTTAGTCTGTCGCATATGAAAGGAAACGATACATTAAATGCTTTTGCTAATTCTTGTCGTGAGTATTTCTCACCTGAAACAAGTCCAGCCATATCACCCTTATAGGTAAAGAACAGTGTTCTCTTGTCTACCATTTTGTCTATTCTTTCTTGAGTCATTTCTATTTCGTACATCTGTTGCTCCTTATTCTGCCCAACTTCTGTTGGTTAGTTGCTCGTGTAGTGATTGACCTCTAATTGAGTCGCTTTGAACTTTCTTTTTCTCATGTTGTTTAGCTTTGTTACTGGCTTTCCATGTTCCTACTGCTGATGTCCACTTCTTCATCTTGTTCTTACCAACCATCCAACCCTTAGAATCGTAAAAGTTCCAAAACCCTAGCGGATCAATCCCTGCATTCGTTCTGTTACAGTAATCAATGACTTCTTCTATTGTTGGTGGAACAAACTGAACTCTTTTCTTAGATAACACTGGGGAACTTGTTTCCCCTATATTAGATGTAATATTAATTGTAGTATTAGATGTATTATTATCTTTAAACTTTTCTTTAATAGGGTCTTTAACTTTTCTTGGGGAGGGTATTAAAGATTTCTTTGTGAGGGTACCCAAGTTTTCTTTAAGGGGGGTAGCTAGTCTTATATACCTATTAGATATCTGTTTAGTCCCCTCTTTGTACTGCATTTGCACCTCAATGTAGCCGCAATCCCTCAAGTTACCTACCCATTTGCTCACTGATACCTTACTGACGGAGTATAAATCTGCAAAATACTCATTCATTGCCCAACAAAACCCCTTTTCATTGCATAAGGCAGTGATCTCACCATACAAAAGTTTGGCATTAGGTGTTAAGCGTACGTCATAACGTACATCTGCAGGAATAATTGCGTAGTATCCCTTGTTCATAAGCTATCTTCTATGCAAGTTTCATTTAGTATTCTTTGCTTGTCCTCTCTAGCCAAAAAGCTAGCCCTGTTAAACTGATCTTCAGTGCATTCTTGACGGAGGCGGTCTATCAGCAATAAATGCAATGAAACACGCTTATTAATTTTCTGACCCAATTTTTCTAGCTGAAGTGTGCAGTGCTTTCTATGGCGAATCGTAACTCCTCGCTTAGTTGGGCATTCTTCTTTATCTAATACACGATTGTATGCTTTAAGTTTGTCTTTAAAAAATTCACGCTTTTCTAGCCAACTAAAAAGAAGCTCCTTTTCTACCATACTTGGAGTTTTTAAGTCAGCAAATCCGCGAGATAAGTTATGTTTTTTATCAATTAAAACTGCATTAGGCGCACTCATTACTCACCAGCCGCGATAAATTCGCTAACCTTAACATCGCAAGCACCAGCCAGCTTAGTTAGTGTCTTCATATTAGGTGATCGGTGATTGTTTCTAATTAAACTTAGAGTGGCAATGTCCAACCCTGCCTTAACTGCAAGCTGACTTTGATTTAAACGTAGGTCGTACATAAAATGGTCGATTGATTGGTTTATATCCATGATGATTTCCTTGTTGTGAGCGTGAACTGTAAATTAATTTTAATTATTAGTCAACAGTGTTTGACATTTAATTAACCATAGTCCAGAATAGATTCACAAAACAACAAAAGAGGAAAGGTTATGTACTACAGAGATGAGGATAAAAACCGTACTGGAGACTTGGATTATTTTGCTGGTTTCTTGAATAAGCTTACGCACCAAGACGCTGATGATCTAGAGTTTTATGAAAAGCCACCTGTCTTATCACCGCGAATATTCACAATGGAAGATAAGATGGCTTATGATGAAAAAGAACGTCAGATTCAGATTATTCTGGACGGATGGCAGAAAAGGTGGGGTAAGCAATGAATACTCCAAGTGATATTGAGTTTTTAAATGATCTTGATCGCGGTAACTATGACTGTCAGCATGGCAATCAGGCGAGAGAAGATGAATCGGATGCTTATTACATAGCCTATGGCGCAAGATATGTAATGGAGCAAAACAAATCAAAAGAGGAGTTCTATCTGTGAAAGGCTTATATTTAGTTAGGTTATTGGACAATGAAGGCGACGATCAGTATCTTTGTATGGTTTATGCGGAATCTTTTGAAGACTTTTATTGGCAAGTTGACGAGCAGGGATTTGATCCATATAACATTCAGATTAAGAAAGTAAAGATGGGTGCAGTTACTTTAAAATATGAAGATGTTTGTATTCGAGTTTTAAATACTGGTATTCCTAAGGTTGACCGATTAAGGCAGGTCAATAATGGCGATAATTATGATTACAAAGAGTTTAAATTTCAATATGATGGATTGTCAGAGAGCTTAATTAGTGAAATAGAAAACCCAAAAGAGTGGAAGAGCATGAAACAAAATGATATTAAAAATAAAACACTGGAGAACGAACAATGAGTAATACTTGGAAAACACTATCAGCAATAGACGTATCAAAAAATATTGAGAAGAAAGGCAACTTATCCTATCTATCATGGGCTTGGGCATGGTCTACTTTGATGGAGCATTACCCAGAATCTAGCTACACCTACTGTCCACCCTCTTTCTTAGAGAATGGTACTTGCGAGGTGAATGTTTCCGTAACTGTGGAAGAGAAAACCCACTCTATGTGGCTACCAGTCATGGATAATAGAAACAAATCTGTTGCTAACCCTAGTTCAAGAGACATTTCAGACGCTAGAATGCGCTGTTTAGTGAAAGCTATCGCCATGCATGGGTTAGGTGCTTACATCTACGCAGGGGAAGACTTACCTCAAGCCGCACAAAATGCTGTATTGTCTGATGAACAGGCGACAGAGATTAAGGGCTTGCTTCAAGAGTACAAAGTGGACGTTAAAGAGTTCCTGAAATACTTTAAAGCTGATTCAGTCGATGAAATGTTAGCCTCTCACTTTTCTAGGGCGGTCAATGCATTGAAGGCAAAGGCTCAAAAGTGATTATCTTAGACCATGAGCAGGGGAGTGACGAGTGGTTTGCCAGTAGGTTAGGCAGACCCAGTGCTTCCATGTTTAATAAGCTGATTACCTCTGCAGGAAAGCCCAGTGCTTCCGCTGATGCTTATATCAATGAGTTGATAGCTGAAAGATTAAATGGCATTAGGGTTCCTGTATACGTTAATGAGCATATGGCTCGCGGTAGTTTTTTAGAGCCTGAAGCGCGTGAATATTATTCATTCATAACTGAGCAGAAAGTCACAGAATATGGGTTTATACTGGACGATTCTGAAGAGTTTGGATGCTCACCTGATGGTCTAGTGGACAAAAATGGCGGATTAGAGATAAAATGTCCAGCTGATTCAACCATAATAGGCTATCACCGAAACAATAAATCTTTTATCACCAAGTACAAGCAACAAATCATGGGCTGTATGATGATAACTGGTGCTGAGTGGTGGGATTTAATGGCGTACTCTGACAAAAAACCCCATCATCTGATTATCAGGGTGGAGCGAGATGAAGAGTATATTGAAAAACTGGCGGCTGAGATAGATAAAGCTGTTAAAATTATAGTAGATGAAACGGAGAAGTTAGCATGAGTATAAGCATCACTGGTAAACTAAATAAAGCGGCAAATCAATTTCAAGCAGGGGATGGTAAGGGTTTTGGTATTAGATTAGGTGTGAGGTTCTATAATCGAGAGACTAAAGAGCAAGAATACACCAATTATGAGGCTGTTATCTTTGCTAGAGAGGGAGCGCAGGCTGATTTCTATACGTCTGCTCTAGTGGAGGGGTCAATAGTTGAAGTGAGCGGCTCAGGATGTCAGATTAAGACGTTTGATGGCAGTAATGGCGCAGTAAATACTATCTCTATCCTTGATTCTAAACTTGGTTTCGTGTTCAGCGGTGCGGATAAGCAAGCAAGCACTCCACAAGCCACACAAGCAGTCATTACAGAAGACATACCGTTTTGAGCAAGGACATACAGATAGGCGGTAGCCACTACAAAGACCTTGAGATTCAGCCCATAGACTACATCTTGGGCAACTCACTTGGCTATGCTGAGGGAAATGTGGTTAAATATGTCAGCCGATGGCGTGATAAGGGTGGTATTGAGGACTTATGCAAGGCAAAACAGTACATTGATTTCTTGATAGCGCATGAAGTGAAAGAATAACATTTTGGTATGTCGCTTATCGGTACAAGTCATTTTTAATAACCAAGAAAGGTAGGTATAATGCGGCTTCACGAACATACTGAGGTTAACATGATACTATACGCCATATTGGTTATGGTGGTCGGATTGACGGCTATTGCTAAAGATGACTTATCAAACTAACAACGTCCTTCGGGGCGTTTTTTTGTGAGGTTCTATGAAGCATTTAATTATTCCCGATACTCAAGTTAAACCCAACACACCGATTGATCATTTGAATTGGGCAGGGCAGTATGCAGTTAAGATGCGGCCAGATGTTATTGTTCATATTGGTGACCACTGGGATATGCCAAGTTTAAATTCTTATTCTGGTACAGGTACAAAAAGTTTTGAGGGCAATAGGTATATAAAAGATATCGAGGCAGGTATTTTGGGAATGAAAGAATTCCTTGCACCTATCAGAGAAGAACAAGCTAGGCTCCGCAAGAATAAAGAAAAGCAATGGAAACCAAGATTAGTGTTTACTCTAGGCAATCACGAAAACAGAATCACGCGAGCGATTGAAAATGACCCTAAACTAGATGGCTTGATAGGCTTTAAAGACTTTAAGCTGGAAGAAATGGGATGGGAAGTTATTCCGTTCTTGCAACCTATTAAGATTAATGGCGTGATGATGGCCCACTACTTTACGAGCGGAGTGATGGGGAGGCCTGTTAGTAGTGCAAGGGCATTAGTAAATAAGCAACTTCAAAGCTGTGTGATGGGTCACGTTCAAGATAGAGAGATTCATTTCGCGAAAAGGGCTGATGGTACTAGGGTTACAGGATTATTTGCAGGGATATTCTATCAACATGATGAAGATTACCTTACTCCCCAGACTAATTTATCATGGCGTGGTGTATGGGTATTGAACGAGGTAGAAGATGGTGCGTTTGATGAAATGCCAGTGTCGATCAATTACCTACGGAACAAATACGCAAAAACCCCCGATTAAGGGGGCTAATGGCAGGGTTAGATGTCGTAGTTATATTCTTCTGGTACTTTCTCAGGTGGAACCCACCGAATAGCTATTTCTGCTCTTTTGCTACGAGCACTTTTTTCTCTTTTTTTCCTCGCGCGTAATTCTGGACTTAATTTGTAATGGATGACCTTAGCCCCTTTGCACTTTTGACAAATTTCTGCCTCGCGCTTCATGGTCTTATAGCATAGCCCTGTTATCGTCCCTTCACCAAGACACTTCGGGCATGTTTCTGTGTACATCATAGACTCCATTTTGCTATTGAGACTTTATCACCATAGCGATTTAGAACTGTAGTCCTAACCGTTTTGATGTCGTGGCCGTCCTGTTTAAGCTCACAGATTCTGGCAGGGCATTCTAGTATGCCAAGCATCTTCCAAGAGTTGAGACGCGTTAAGGTGCGCCCCTCCTTTAAGTATTCAAGTACTCTCTGTTTCTGGTTCATGCTGTCACCTTTTAAAGTTGTAGGATACCGCGACAAACTCCAATAAATACAACTATTAGAGCAATCGCGAATGGGGTTAGTATTGCAAAGCCTATTAGGGCAATGTGTTTGTCTTTCATGCTGTCACCTCATTATTTTCAATTCTGTTTATAAATTGTTGCGCATCATTTTCAGTTTTAAAATAAGGGCTTTTAAAATCGTCATTATCAATATAAAAACTATTCTTTATTGGCTCGTACAAATGACAGATAGACCGAGAACCATCAACATAAAACAATGTAATTCCTGCTGTAGGTAAAGAATAAGACTTTTTGTATTCAAAACTTTTAATATTCATACTGTCACCTCGATAAGTTTAAGAGTTAATTTGTTGTAATGCGTCCCTGCGGTAACTATGACTTGTTTATTCTCATAGTTGGTAATGCCGTACCCATGCATGGAATCAACTCCAGTTGTTACCCTGTAGCCGTCAACCATAAAAGAATAGCGCGGATTTCCAACGTAACTGCTAGGCAATCGCTTAATGTCAGATACTACCCCAGTGTGTCTTGTTATATTTTTCATAATAAACCCCCTAAGTTTTCGTTAATCATATATAAAACGGTAAAGCCAACCCATGCAATAATGGCAATACAAAGCCAGTCGGCCTTTGATACCTTAGAATTATGTTTCTGTTGCGCCAGGTAACGAGCGGCAGATGCCTCAGCCTTGCGGTTAAGATAATGCTCTCTTAAATTACTCATATTATATTCCTCTGTTAATGGGTCTTACGACGCCCTAAGGCGTTTCATCTACTCCCCAGTAGAATCATCAGGTAAGTTATGCAACCTCTCGCATTTTGATAATAAAGCTATACATCGTTAATTTAATATCAAACCTATCATGCAATTCAATCACAATATCATCATAACGCTCTTTTAAAGTGGTGCGAGTTGTGAGGCTTTCATCTTTCTCCTTACTGCTCATATCTTTAAAACCTTCAGCCAATCTACTGGCGTCCGATCGTTTCATGTTAATGACTTCGATCTCATTAATTAACATGGCTAAGTCTTGATTTGATTTACTCATGGTTATCTCTCTCTGTAGTTAAGTTTAATAAAAAGGGAATCACTTCATCTTTATGTACAGTGTGATATTCATCTAGGGTTCGGCTAGTCACAAACCATGTACACATCTTGGAAGTATTGGGAACGGTAACGCGCCAAGCGCCCTCGCTCTTGTAGATCACTACTTGATTCTTAGCTCTACTCATTTTGATACTCTCTCTGTAGTTGGTTTAATAAAGCCACCTCGAAAAGTGACTTGATAAAGCTACTAGGCGAAATAGTCATTATTAAGGTTAAGCGCCATTGATCCATTTGAATGCGGCATAGCAGTCATTACTTGCGTACCATCATCATCAACGGCTTTCCACCACCCATCGTTATTGGTCACTGTAAACCCACCGTCCTTCAACTGCTTAATGATCGGCTTCAGGTCTTTCTTGCTCATAAACCTGACCATTACAATGCACCCAGCTGGCAACCGTAGCCGTAATGAGCCTTGTATTGCTTATCGATGTTAACTTGCTCACGCTTGGGTAACTGATCCCAAATGGCGTAGCACTTATCAATGAGCCTGTTAGTTGCGTACTCTTTCTTGGTCTCTGCTTTATACAGTTTGTCTTCATCTTCAATAAGATCAATGGCCGCAGTCATGGCATCTTCAGTCTCGACCAATTTACGATCAGCCGCAAGGTAACGCTTCACAAGGGAAGTATAAGATGAATTAATAGAAGTAATGAACATGTATGTACCTATATATAAATGAATGTCTGGTTACAATACTCACTACTTTAACAACTGTCAACAATGTTATTAATCTTTTTGTAACCTATAAGAGGGGAGAGAACAAAGGAATACTCATTTAAAAGAAACAATAGAGGGATTAAATGCTATAATTGGTCAAATAATGATCAATGTGGTCAGAAAATGATCAATCAAATCAACACTTAAACAATTAAAAACAGACAAAGGCGCACAATATGGCACGTCCCAAGGGAGCATTAGGCAAGAATAAGACGTTTTTACTCAATAGACTGCAGGCAATGTACGGTAAATCATTCGATCCTGTAATGAAGATGGCAGAACAAGCTGTAACACTGGATCAGTTAGCACTGGAAGACCCAAGCGTCACCAACCAGAAAGAATCTATCCACGCATGGGGGAAGATAGCAGAGTTCGTTACGCCTAAGCTAAAGGCTACAGAGATCAGCACAGGTGACGGAGGACTGACAGTCAGCATACAGCGCAAGAAGTACGACGGCTCAGCCAATGAACCCGAAGAAGTTTAGAAGTCTAGACGGCTAAAGGTACCCCCCCCCTCCGAAGGCGAGTGATGTGTATGTATATATGTCCCCCACGAAAAAAAATTGAATCATGTCTATAATAAAGTTCCCTGACCGAGAAGACATACTCAAAGAGGCCATAGAAGCTTCTGTAAGCCGTTCTAAGGACTTTATTTTAATTTCGATAGGGGATGTAGGGGTTGAGGTAGGAAGTACGCTTACAAGTGAAAGAGAGTTGTTTTACTTAGAATTAGCGAAAACTCTTGTAATCAAAGATTGGTTGGGGGATGATTAGGAAATGATTAGTTTAAACACAGATGAGATAGTAAGCGATACAGACTACGAGTTAATTGAAGCGTTTTGTTTAGCGTTGATTGATAAAGATTCTTATTCGATGAACGAAGTTTTATATTTGTTAAACGAAAAGATGAATTTAGAATGTATTTGTTTGGAAGAGGATTGTGTTTGTGGGAGTTGGTAAGGGTTTGATTCATAAACTAGATAAGAAGACTCGTAATAGACATTTCCCTGAATCGAATGGTGGTAAGGGTAGTCATGCTAGAAAGTCTACAACGAATAGTCGAGAGTCCTTTAAGTCTAACTATGATGAGATTGATTGGTCATACACAGGCAAGAGTTATATAAAGTCTATTAATTAGGAAAAGTCATGCCATTATTAAATAAGCAATTAGAACCTTTTGACCCTGCAAAGCATAAGCCTCAAGATGTAGGTTTAGGTGGGCCATCTACTGAGTACATAAGCACTGTAGATTCACCAGAAGGTGGAGTTATGAATATTCCAACTATTTGGTGGGACGCTAAAGGAAAGCCTACTTTATTTGACCCTAAGAACAAAACCCAATTAAAAAAAGCCATTCAGCTTTCTATAGAATACGAAAAAGAAACAGGCAAACAGTTTCCGCGTTATGGTGCTGGGGCTTATCAAGAAGCTACAGATGCGGCTATACTGCGTTCAAATGCAGGTGGCGCTACTCAAGGGCCGTTAGCTAAAAAACCAGATAATTCCCTCCTACCATAATGCAGATAGAATATAACTTAATGGCTCAAGGCCAAGTTCTTCAAGACTTTAACGACTGTCGTGCTAGGAACTCTTTTATCATGGGGCCATTGGGTTCAGGTAAGACGGTTCAATGTATTCTAAAATTATTTGACCTGATGTGTGAGCAAGCCCCTGTTAAGGATAAGGATCATAAGAACTATGGTGTCCGACTCTCTCGTATTATCGCGGCTCGTAACACTTATTCTGAACTGTTCTCTACCACGATTAAGGATTGGCTTGAAATCCACGGAGAGTTAGGTGATTTTAAACAAGGTAACAAAGAGCCTCCTACCCACTTTATCCGCTTTAAACTAGAAGATGGCACCAGAGTTGAGTGTGACATTATCTTCATTGCCTTTGATCGCCCTGAACACGTTAAGAAAGCGCGAGGTATCCAGACTACATGGGTATGGTTAAACGAGACTAAGGAACACGCTAAGGCTGTTCTGGATATGCTTGATCTACGTCATGGAAGATACCCTTCAAACAAGGAAGGTGCGCGTCCTACACATCATGGCATCATAGGGGATAGTAACGCTCCTGATGAAGACCATTGGTATTTTAAATTAGCAGAGATAGAGCGTCCTGAAGACTGGGCTTTCTATCGGCAGGCTGGGGGTGTCCTCAAAGATGGTGAGAGTTGGATAGTCAATGAAAAAGCTGAGAACCTTGATAACCTTCCTGAAGGATATTATCGCAGGGGCTTACAGGGGAAAACCGATGATTGGATTAAGGTAAACCTTGCTAACGAATATGGCTTTGTGTCTAACGGTAAACCTGTCCACCCTATGTATACTGATTCAGTACACTGTCAACACTTGGAATTTAAGCCTGATAAAGATACTCCTATTGTTCTGGGCTTTGACTTTGGACGTACCCCTGCGTGTGCCTTCTTACAACGTACCTCGATTGGCCGTTGGGTATGTTTTGACGAGATCGTGTTAACAGACTCTGGTGCTGTGGACTTTGCGCCTACCCTGAAAAGATACATTGAACAGACCTACCCTAACCACAACTTTAAAGGCTGGGGTGATCCTTCTGGAAATAATAAGAACCAGTCTAATTCTGAAACTCCTTTTCAAATTATGAGAGCCGCTGGCATTCCTTGTAATCCTACAAACTCTAACGACCCTATGAAGCGTAGAGCCGCCCTAGAAGTCCCCATGAAAGAGATGTGCATGGATGGTAAGCCTAGATTCATTGTCCTGCCTAAAGCGTCTATGATCCGTAAGGGCTTGCAAGGTGGTTTCTGCTATCGTCGTGTCCAGACTTCTGGCGAAAGATACACTGATGAACCAGATAAGAACGAATATTCCCACCCAGTAGAAGCTCTTGAGTACGCTTTACAAGGTGAGGGCGAAGGTCGTTCCGCTTTAAGTCGTGCTGGTGGATTTTCTAAGACTCACACAGCGAAGATAAAAGTAAATGTCTTCTAGGGTATATGTTGTCTTTGAAGATGATGAAGATAGATGGTGGTCGTTTTTCTTAAAAAAGGAAGTTCGGCACTGTTATTTGATAAAACCAACAGGAAATGACTTCATTGTGTACGGAAAAAACTCAAAAGGCTTTGATTTGTTTACGGTTAAAGACGAAAAGAGTATAATCGAGGGCATATATACGATAAAAAGCTATATACCTAAACAATGTAAGCGTCCGTTATTTATGCTGAATACTTGTGTAGGACATACTAAGCAGATATTAGGAATCAATAATCCTTTTATTTTAACTCCATATCAATTATTAAAACATCTGAGGAAACAATAATGGGATTTCTAAAACGACCTAAAGCCCCTGAGCCAACAGCACAAGAACTAGCTGGCGTAGCGCGTCAGTCTCGTATGCTTGATGAAGAGACAGAAGAGATGGAAAAGAGATTAAAGGCGGCGGCTAGAGGAAAGCTAGGGTCTAAGTCATTGTTAGCTAAAGCTGGAGGTTCTAAATCTGGCTCTAGTTCAACAGGACGTAGTGGCGGTTATGGTGCTGGCGGTACTCGTGGTAATGCTGGAGTCAATTCATTTCTTAGTGGCTCTAGTGCTGGTGGTACTAATACTCGTCTTCAAACTGGCATGTTGGTTCGCGGAAGTAAAGCATGAAATTACCCAAAGAGTTAGGCTCGTTACAAGATTTAAAAACAAGAGAGCAGAAAGCATTTCAGAAGATGGCTTTATGGCACGATCTTCTTGATGATGCTTATGAATACTTCCTGCCTAACCGAAACCTGTTTGATGATTTCTCAACAGGCCAGAGAAAGATGGATAGGATATTTGACTCTACTGCTATTGAAGCTATCCAGCAGGGTGCAAGTAAGCTACAGGAAAACATTGCTCCTATCTGGGGAAGCTGGGCAACCTTTACTCCCTCTACCAGTGTCGTAAATTTGTTAAACTCTGGTGAGTATGATGTATCAGAAGAAGAGATTAGAGCTAACCTAGAACAACAAGCAGTGATTGTTTTTGATTACATTAACCGATCTAACTTTGGCACACAGTTCTTTGAACACGCACTAGACCTTTTGATTGGTACAGGCACATTAAGAATTGATGAAGACGAAAGCGATGATATGCCCATCATCTTTAATGCTATTCCGCAGAAAGGTATTGCCTTTGAAGAAGGGCCGCATGGCTCTATTGAGACTCATTGGCGTAGATTCACTGTTAAGGCGCGTAACTTAAAGCGTATGTGGAAAGGATTCAAAGCGTCTCATACAGTTAAGAACCTTATAGACAATCAGCCTGATGCTGACGTAGAGATTAGCGAGGGTGTTGTTTACATTCCTTCCTCTAGGACTTACTACGGTTGTGTATGGGTTACAGCAGAAGACAGAATTAGCTGGCAAGAAGACTTTGGTAAATCAAGTCCGTGGGTTACTGGTCGTTACTCTAAAGTAGCTGGAGAGATTCGTGGTCGTGGCCCTGCTATCCAAGCCCTTCCTGATGTCCGATCTCTCAACAAAGTAAAAGAGTTTGTCCTACAGAAAGCCGCTATTGACCTATCAGGTATGTACACTGCTACTGATGATGGTGTGACTAACCCCTACAATATTGTTATAAGTCCAGGAGTTGTTATTCCAGTAGGTTCTAATAACTCGTCTAACCCTTCTATTCAGCGGTTGGACACAGGTACTAACTTGCAACTAGCGCAATTTGAGATGAATGAGCTACAAAACTCTATCAAACGTGCTTTGTTTAATGATTTGCGTGATCCTACTGGCCCTGTTCGCTCTGCTACTGAGATTGCTATTGACTCAAGAGAACTAGCCAAGCGTATTGGTTCAGCCTTTGGAAGACTACAGACAGAAGTATTGGTTCCTATCCTGAAGCGTGTTGTTCACATCTTGACTCGTCGTGGACTACTTCAGCCTATCCAGCTAGATGGTCGCGATATTGAGATTAAATTCTTATCACCTTTGGCAAAAGCACAGGATGGTGAGGATATTATCAATGTCCAACAAGCTGTTCAGTTTGTATTGCAGAATGCTGGCCCTGATCAAGCTAAGATTGGTTTCAAGCTAGAAGACTTTGGTACATGGGTAGCCGCTAAAACTGGTATGCCTGCTGAGTTGGTTCGTTCTGATACAGAGAAAGCACAGATTATTCAGGCTGGTGCTGAAGCGGCACAACAAGGCATTCAAACCTCACAAGCTCCGATGCAAGTTCAATGAGTTGGTCAGAAATTAACCAATCTGCCGACCCTGCTCTTGCTAAGAAACAAGCAGGAATACGCTTACAAAATGCTTCTGATTTGGCTAAGTCTTATCACAGAGCCTTTACAACTGAGGACGGTCAGCGTATCTTGTCTGACCTGACTAAGCGATTTGTCTACGATAACGACACTTCCTTTGGATCAGGAAACATTAATTATGAGGCCGCATACCATAATGGGGAAGCTGGAGTAATTAAGTTTTTAATCAATCAAATGAAGCAAGCTGAAATATTATAGGACTACATTATGTTAGATGAACAGGCCGCACCAGAAGCACAACCAGAAGCACAACGCGATACCCTGCTAGATCAAGCACAACCTAGTTTAGAAGCAGGAGAGTATTTTCTTACCGATGGCATCAAAGGTACAGGCGATACCCCTGAGTGGTTGAACACTGAGAAATATAAATCTGTTGCCGAACAAGCTAAAGGATATGCTGAACTATCCAAACGGTTTGGTGGATTTAAAGGCGCACCTAAAGACGGTTACGCTACCCCTGAAGGTGTTGAGAAAGACGATGCTCTATATCAAGAGTTAGAAGCATTTGCTACTAAGACCAATATGAATGGCGATGCGTTTACTGAAGCATGGGAATTGTTATCCACACAAGGCCAAGTAGCGGAAGAGTACAATCAAGAAGCTGAGTTAAGTAAGCTAGGTGACAATGCTCAAGAGCGTATTAAAACTGTTGAAGGGTTTATGAAGAACAATCTTGATGCAGATACTTACGAGAAAGCCAGAGGATTGGTTAACAATGCTGACAGTATTGAACTTGTTGAAATGCTAGTAAGGGCTACTGCTCCTACTAAGCTTCCAATGGAGGGCGGTCATAATCCAGAAGGTTTGTCTAAGGAAGCTATTGAAGCAGAAATGTTTAAAAAGGATGAACACGGCAATTTATTAAGAAGTGTTAGTCCAGAACATAACGCTAAAATCGCAAAAATGTGGGAAGCCTTTGGTGGCGACCAGTAGTAATCCATTGATTATCATAGGGTAAAAGGTGTATAATCCAAACACTGGATACCCTTTTCCCAAAGGCCCAGTAAATTTAGGTTGAATGCTGACCAATTTTACTGGGTACTCAGCTTAAACCTTGAAAAACTATTTAATTTATTACTCTTTTTCGAGGACATTCTTATGAGTAAGTATTTATCGTCCGTTGCAGTCACAGAATTTGACTCAATGGTAAAACACGCCTATCAAGGCAAAGGGCTTCTAAAGCCTGCTGTTACTCTGCGTAACAACGTAGTTGGTGACACTTATAAATTCCGTCGTATGGGCAAAGGCCTTGCTAACCAGAAGTCTACTTCTGATTTGGTAACTCCTATGAACGTAGAACATGAATTTAAAACTGCTACTCTAACTAACTGGAACGCTCCAGAATACACTGACATCTTTGACCAAGCAGACGTTAACTTTGATGAGAAGCAAGAACTAGCAAGCACTATTGCGGACGCTATTGGCCGTCGTTGTGACCAACTTGTTATTGATGCTTTGAATGCTTCTACTCCAGATGCTTCCGCTGTTGTTGCTGGAACTACTGGTCTTACTATGGCTAAAGTTATTGCCGCACAAGTTGCTTTGCGTGGACAAAATGTACAGAACTCTAATCTGTATGCTGTTGTAAATGCTGATGGTCTTAGTGGCCTTTTGAATGATGAGTTAGCTACATCTTCTGACTATCAAACAATTAAAGCTCTTGTTTCTGGCGATATAAACAGCCTAGCTGGATTCCAGTTTATTATTCTGGGTAATCGTACTGAAGGTGGATTGACTGTTGCCGCTAACGTGGTTGACTCTTGGTTCTTCCAACGTGATGCTGTTGGCCTTGCTATCGGTATTGACATGAAGACTTCTGTAGATTGGGTTCCTGAGCGAACTTCATATCTATGTAACGGTATGCTTAAAGCAGGTTCTGTTGTTCGTGACAACGGTGGTCTGGTTAAAGTTCAATACAAAGATAACGTATAAGGAGAGTCATCATGGCTTTTGCAAGATCAGGTTTATGCCGCATTGGCGGTTCAGGAACAGGTGGTTCAACTTGGCAGTATTCTACTGCTGATGCTAAAGCCGCTATTGTTACATCAGGATACATGAATGCCGCTTATGACGAAGTAGCTTTGGGAGACGTAATCACTTGTGTTACTTCTACTACCCCACCTACAGCTTTTATCACTTATGTTAAGGTTCGTGCGTCTGACGTTGTAGGATTAGCTGGTGGTTCAGTAATCACCGCGTAAAGTAGTAAACTGACTGGGGGGTTCGTCCCCCCTTTCTTTAATAACTTAAGGTGTATGTATGGCCGCCGATTCTAAAGAAGATAAAGCTGAACGCAAACGTAAGGTGCTAAAAAGAAGTTTAATAAATCGCGCCAAAGCAGATGCGCGTCAAAAAATAAAAGATGATGCGAATAAAGCCGCGACAGCAGAAGCAAAATCTGATGAAGGATTTTTAGAATATGCGTTTAGAAACCCAACTAAAGCAAGATTGGGAATTATGGGATGGCCTGATGCTTACGCAAGATACAAAAGATTACAAGCAAGTGAGAAAAAGCGTAAAGAGTCAAAAAAAAGCGATTAAAGCAATAACGTAAAAACACACAACTAAGGTATATGTATGGCTAGTAAAATCCAATTAATCTCTAATGCATTAATTTTAATTGGCGATCTGCCTATCACATCTTTAGAAGGCAACTCTCGCGCCCAAACTGTAGCTAACAATCTGTATCCTAATATTGTACAGAATGAAATGACTAAGTTCAGATGGGGATTTGCGCGGAAGAAAGCCCAGTTAGACTTAACAACTGAAGTTCCAGTAGGTACTGAATGGCAATCCATTTACCAACTGCCTGCTGATCTCTTATTCCTTATTAAAATTAATCCGCAAGTTCCATATGGTTTATACGGTGACAAACTGTATTGCAATGCAAGCTCTGCCATATTTGCTGATTACATATACAACGCTCCAGAATCCACATGGCCTGTCTACTTCAGTAAGATGATTGAGTATGCCCTTGCTATGGATT
>Ga0307488_10000459_pt1 | contig 33409 bp, 45 predicted proteins | sample SB02metaG_FD_202248 | JGI IMG/M metagenome (GOLD analysis project Ga0307488, IMG submission 202248) | Sea-ice brine microbial communities from Beaufort Sea near Barrow, Alaska, United States - SB 0.2 | ecosystem: Environmental > Aquatic > Marine > Coastal | place: USA: Alaska | collected...
CGGCTCTTGTGTATAAACTGTTGATACTGATCCATTAAATATTCTCCTCTGCAACCATTACGGTTAGTTTGTTTAGATACCATGTAGCTTTCTGTAGGTCTTCCACTTGCTTGCCCTTGTAGTCATAGCGCCATAAGTATTTCAGGCAGTTGCCCTTGAGATACCCTTTAAACGCTACTGAGGACATGGACTCTTCTATTGCCTCAATACACTCAATGTTGCCTGTGTTATAATGCTTGGGTTTATTAACTACATCCTCAAGCTCGTTGTCCGCTATGTCATGGTAGGCTTTCATGGCTTTGTCTATTGAAGGTACGATAGCAGGATGTTCTTTACGTAGTCTATCCCACTCAGCAGGTGTTGCGTCATTAAGTCTCATCAATCATTTCCTCATCTCTAAAGTCTTCCGCTATTTCATCAAAGTTTCTGATAAGCCTATGTTCAAAAGCTTCTAACAAATCTTTAGTGCTTATGTCCAGTAGTTCTAGGACTAACAACTCATCTACATTTATTATAATCTTTTCTTTAAGTTCTTCAAGTGTTAAGGACATGGCTTCTGCTTCCCTTTAATATACTTTGTCATTTCCTTTGCTGTGTCAACCGTGTAGTGCTTAAAGTTATTCTTCTCACACCACTCGCCCATTGTAATCTTACCGCCTTTCCTTACCTTCTTGCTTGGGTTGCTTAGGACAAACACTAGTTCCCAGTTGTCGAGACTATCTCGCACCGCTGTATACTTCTGTGTATCTCCTGCCCTAAAGAACCCTTTGCACTCTATCAATACCTTCTTGTCTTCATGCACAAAGTCCGGTATGTACTTCCTGTGTGTCGTGTAAGGTAAGCTGTAAGGCTCAAACTTATACTGACTGTCTAACTTCTCTGATAAGTTTTTCTCAAGTCCTGATCTAAAAGATGCCATTAAGTTCATCCTCTATAGTCAATCTGTGAAAGCTGTTCCAGTTACGCCTCATGTATAGCAAGTTCCAACATACCTCTAGCCTGTCCTGCCAATCCTCAGGGTGAGCCTTTTTCCATGCCTCTTGTACCTTAGCAAGCATCTCAACAGCAGGAACTTTTGCCAATATCTTCTCTGCTGTCTTAATCCCTACACCTACAAGCCCTTGAATCTTATCAGTAGAGTCACCAGTAAGCATTTGTAAACACATCTTGTAGTGACCTTGTTCTTTACTTGTGTGGTATAAAGTTTCTTTGTTAAAGTTATAATGCCAACCTTCTACCATGTCAATGTCTTTATCTATGTGAGCTATGACAAAATGTTCCTCAGCGTCCAGTGCTTCCTGCGCCCAGATACTTACTATGTCATCTGCCTCACACCCATCTGACTTATGGTGGCCTAAGCTGTAGGCGTACTCATTAATTGCCTTACGCCTTTCCGTAAGCCTAGGATCAGGGTCTTCTTCGCCTTGTTGTTTTCGGTTGTTCTTATAATCCTCAGCTATCTCATAACGAAAGTTACCTGAGCCTTTGATAGCTACGAACACTTCACTACTGCAAGTGTCCCACCCTATCTTCTCTATCTCCTCATCGTAATATTTCTTAGCTGTCCCTAAACTAATGTCCTTCATTGCTATCCGATAGATAATTGAATCAGCATCAATAAAGCATTTGTCAAAGGGCTTACCTTTTGGTTTAGTGTTCATGTATCACTTCCAATATCAGTTCGTTAGCTACAGCATGTGGAATTCTAAACCACTCGTTAATGTTGTCACACTCTTTGGCTAGTCTTGCGTGTGCCGCAGCTTCCCCTGCTCTCCTGTCGTTTACCTCATAAGAGTACAGTAAAGTATAATCTCTGAAGGGTGAAGACGTTTGGTAATTCTTAATCCTATCCATAGCGTCTACTGCCATCCCTACCTTTACCCAACCTTCCCAAGCAGGGTTCGTGATTATATACACCTGACCCTCTGGACTAGTATCGTAGTTTGCTAAAGAACTAAAGGCCGCTTCCTCAAACCCTTTGTACTTTCCTGCTTTGTACAGGGGGTGTGTCTTAGGTACATATTTGCCATTGACAAACATTCTGGAGGTATTCTTTTTATTGTGAGATTTAACTCTACGTCTACCTCCATCTGCTTGACCAACGTACCACCACTCACCATCCTCATAAATACAGTTCTTGTTAGTGGGTGTCTGCCCAAGTGTTTCCGACTTTGTAATCACCCTCAAGTGGGCAGTTGAGTTTGTAGTAGAGTCCTGCGGCTTGCATACAACTTGTGGCAAGTCTCCCAAAGACATCTGATTTCCCTGCTCTAACTTCCGTTTGGATTTCATCATGTATATTACCTATAAAGTTATAGTCTATACCCCATAGTATAGCATATTCGTCAAGTAAACACAACGCTTTCTTCATTACAATCGCACCTGCTGACTGCAATAAAGTGTTCAATGCCGCGTGTGCTGATCGTACATAGACCCTTCTTTTATCCAATCCAAGAACATAGCCTCTTCCAGATGCCACTCCAACTCGTTCTCGTAATCTTCCAAGAGATGGCGTATTTGCAAGGAACTTTTCCTTAAGTCGTTTACCATCAACTGCAGTTCCCCCAACGATACTTCCGATTTTTGCGTCCCCTGCTCCATATAGGAAAGCGTATATAAAAGTCTTTGCTTGATCTCTAGTTTCAAGGCCCGCAGCCAACTGGTTTGCCGTGTGAATATCTCCGTTGAGTACTTCATTTGTATAACCCTCGTCATTCATATAGTGTGCTAACATTCTAAGCTCTAGCTGAGATGCGTCCATACCTACCAGTTTGTAACCTTCTGGCACAGTCCACACATCTCTGCACTCTCTGCCGTAAGGTGAATACACTGCCGGAATCTGTCCCATGTTCGGACTACTATGGGTCATGCGGCCTGTCACAGCACCGTTGGAATTAACGTACCCATGAACCCTGCCGTCATCCTTAACTGCCTCTAGCCAACTCTGAACCTGTGCTATGCGCTTCTGTAGCATAAGGTACTCACCTATCAACGCGGCCTCCGGTATGTCTTTGACTGCTCTAAGCACTGCCTCATCAACAATAGGTTGTCCTGTCTCCGTGAACTGCTTAGGCTTCCAACCGTAGTACTGTAGGTGTCTGCCTATCTGCTGTCGTGAACCTAGATTAAACACTGGGAAGTCTATGCGGCTAAAAGGTGCTATAGCTGTTTCCCACTGCTCTCCTAGGAACTTGAGTCCGACAATAGAGATCGTACCATCTTTCTTAATCTTTGGTGTGACTTGTTTAATAAAAGTTGGCAGTGGTTTAAAAACTTCATGCACTTTATCTTCAAGGTCATACTTCTTCTCCTTTAATTCAGCTAACAATAAAAAACATTTCTCTTGGTCTAAGAGCCAACCTGTTTTAATCTGACTTGAAATAATACCCTGTACTTGATGCTCGAGATTAATGCATTCAGGCTCAAAACCCTTAAGCTCAGAAAGTAATCTCTTGTACACCAACGTATTAACTTTAACATCCTGTACACAATACTCCAACATATCATGCGAGAAATTATCCCAATCATTATAATCACCTTTTGGTTGGTTCAGTGTCTGTCCCCAACTCTCTAAAGAATGTCCACCGTCCCTTGAGGGATTCGCTAGTCTTGATAGGACTAGGGTGTCCGTAATCTTACATTTGCTAAAATCAGTACCTAATAACCTCTCCAACACTGGTATGTCATAGCCAATTATATTATGACCTATCACTTCACAGTTATCAAAGCCCAGAAGCCACTCATTGAAGTCAAATAAACTGAAGCCATGAAACTCAAAGAACTCTTCAGTGCCTACAATGTGAGCAACGATACACCACACCCTATCAGGGTTTAAACCGTTAGCCTCTATGTCAAATACTATTTTCATTAAAACTCCTCACACACCCCATGATTCACGAACTCGCCATGTAGTTTCTCTCGCGCTTTATGTATTACTGTTGTAGCTTCAAGCAGGGTGTTATAAAGACCATAGCAATGCCTCTTCCCATTGTACTTTATTTGCACGCGCCACTTGCTGCTTTCAGGGAACCAAGTAACGCCTTTCACGCCTGATGTGTTATCCTTTCGCATACCTGAGTTACACTGGTTCTGTGAGGGAGTAGCAGGTCTCAAGTTTTCTATGCGGTTGTTTAGCTTGTTGTTATCAATATGATCCAAACACGCGGGAAGAAAACCGTGGTGCATTAAAAAGATTATGCGATGGTTACGATACTTAACTCCTTCAATAGTGGTTAATAAGTAGCCACTTCCGTTTACTGAGCCAGCTTTGTCTCCTGCTTTGGCGGTGCCTTTATTGACTTTACGAATAAGATCACCAGTTTCCTTGTCATATCTAAACAACTTGTTTACTAAATCTAAATTTAACTCTTTCATATTAAAACTCCGTTTCGTTACCTACTGGACAACTGGTTTCTATCATTCTACCAGACTCCTTATCATAATACAGGTAACAGGCTAACCCTGTCAAGCCCACGAACCTATTTTTTAACACCCTTACTCCAGTTGTGTTACGTGTCTCAGGGTCTGCGTGTTGCTGATCTCGCTCTAAACCAATAACTATGTCGCTAAGTTGCGCGATTGCCGCTGAACCTCTGAGTTCTCCCAAGCTGATCTTACCGCCATCTTCATGTGCCTTTGAGCCGCTAGGTCTACGCAAGTGTGATACTAAAAATAGCCCTACACCTGTCTCTTGTACTAGCTTACGCAAATTGGTCATAATGCTGTCGATAGCTTTACGTTCGTCACCGTTGTCCTGATCGCTGACCACGATGCTGAGGTGATCCAAGATGATCCACTTGCAGTCCAAACCTTTAGCCATGTAACGTATACGGCCTAACAGGTTGTCCTCGCTCGTAGAACCCCAGTGATCAAACATATAGATACGTCCTGAGCCTAGAGTCCTGTCCCAATAACCCTTCTTCTCTTCCTGTGATACCGTCTTGTCGAGGTGAAGCTGCTTGTTAGCCTCTATGGACATGATGCCTAACGCTGTCTTAGGTATGTCCTCCTCTAACGCTAGGATACCAATGTTGTCCTCCGTAGCACCTAGCAGATAATGCTCTAGTTCTCTGACTATCTGGGACTTGCCCATGCCTGAGCCTGACGTAATGGTGACTAACTCCTTAGGTCTAAAGCCATGGGTAAACTCATTAAGACAAGCCCAGGGATAGTCAATTGACTTCACGTTGGACTGCTTAATAATCATGTCCCAAGTCTCATTACCTGCCACGATACCGTCAGGCTGATAGGTCTTAGCGTTCCACCACTCCTTGACAAAATCCTGCACCTTACGAGCCTTGAGCATGTCCCCTGCATCCTTCATGGGCAGTGTGACGTTCTTAGCCTTATTGGGGGTGAACAAGTCCAGTACTGACCTTGCGGCCTCTTGTCCTGCTTTATCATTGTCAAAGCATATGATCACATTGTCGAACGTCTCAAGCCACTCAAGATTAGCCTTGATGTCTTTAGCCGCACTAGCCGCACCTGACCTAATGGATACTACAGGCCACTTACCGTCAAACATCTCATTAACTGCCAGAGCGTCTGCCTCTCCTTCTACTACTGTTATGTACTTGCCGCCTGACTTGAATGCTTGCTGACCAAAGAGTCCTGCATTGTCAAAGGAGCCTGTCGCATAAAATTGTTTGTTCTCTACTATACGTACCTTAGTCCCTGTAGCCACGCCTGTATCTTTATCGTGGTAAGGGTAGTGGTGCTTGGTAATTGTCCCATCAGTACCGTACTCAACTGTGACACCATACCGCTTGGCTGTCTCTTGGTTGATTCTACGATCAGGGATTGCCGCTATTACACCTGTCATCTCTAATATCCTTGTAGGCTTATTGTTGCTTGCTAATTGACTGATCTGTCCGTTGCCATGTTCATAATGACCACAACCACCCGAAAAACAGGTGGCGTGGCCGTCTGAATAACGAGCCAGATTGTCGGATGAACCACACGATGGGCATGGTTCATGTCTAACAAAGGTTGACTCGACTGACATTAAAACTCCTCACCATCGTCTTGCTCTGCTACCTCTAAGACCTTGATCTTGTTAAGGTAGGTGCTAGTGCCATGTACTGGATGCGGTGCGCCTGATTCTGCCCACAGTAACCGTACCTTAGAGCCACGACCAATCCGACCAGTAAAAGGCATACCTTCTTTGTCATAGACAGGTACGTCATACTTGGTGCTGAACTTCCGTTGTTTGACTCCTTCATACTCTCGCATCTTAACGCCTAAGCCTGATAGACTACTAGCGGTGTCCTCATCGACACTAATTACGACTGAGTATTTACCTGTGGATTGACCCTGATACATCTCGTGGGTGTCTAGGTTCTCAAATGCTAATGTTCCTTCTACTACTGCCATAGTTACTTCCTCGCTTGTTATGATACTTAAGTATCGTTTGGTTAAACTTTAATTATAATCTTTAAAATATTCCTTTGCTTCTTAAGTATATTATACTGCTAATTGATTGACCTGTCAAGCACCAATTCATCTAATTTTATTTCAGTGCTTGAATCGTTCCACGCATCTTGCATTGCATCCATTGAATACCTAGCACAAACATTGCATAGGTCTAAATGGTGTCCGGTGTTGTGGTCAATACGCAGAAGCTCGTATTGGCTCAGAATAGTATCACATGCTTTGCATCTGCTCATTTAAATACCTCCTTATACTTCTTTGTCATATTCTCATATGAATTATTATAATACTCATCCGTCATCTGCTTGGTTACTCTCGCCATTAGTTCAGAGAGAGGCATACAGTATACCTGATACTCTATAAGCTCATTGACCATGTTCTGTGCCTCTGGCTCTATCCACTCACTAGGCTCATACTCATAGCCTATTAGTTCCTCTTTAATCTTGCTCATATACTTGTCCAAATGTGATTAATATGAACGGTAAATATAGCATTAAGCCCATGAAAGGTAAAGCCCCTACTTCCTCCGTCTGTTTGTCCACTGTCCACACTGCGCGACTATCTGCAATTTCTAAGAACACCCCACAACCATTAATAAGTTCTATGGTTAAATGTCTATTAAATATCAACATCTTTTTTGCTCCTTTAGTTTAAAACCATTATAAAAATACATTATCCAACATTTAGCACAATAGTGCTGTTTTTGCTCTGTTATCTTTGCACACTCCCCACACTGACACTTAGTCATGGTTTGCCCCTGCGTGGTACATTGCTTTGGCTTTGAGGGACGCAATAGCCGCGTCAATCTCCCATTTTTGCATTGGCTCATATTGATAACTGTCTTCCAGTTCTTCTTTAGCGTGTAGGTCGTCACCGTGTAGCCAATCCCGTGCGTCGTCATTCCAGTTATTCATAAATCACCTCAAATATTACAATAGTTTAAATTAAATCTGACTTGAACATGTACATAGCCGTCAGGGTAATTAGCATAAACGCTTCGCATTCCTTCCGCTATGTCTAATATTCTTTTGACAAACTCATCGCTTAAGTCTAAATCATTATGGAAAGCAAGCCTAGCAATTTGTTTGGTATCATCCTCACTTAGGAATGCATCAAAATATACTAGTATTTCCGCATCGTTTTGAATTGGATCATCACCACCTAGAACCGCAGGTAAATCTTTTGTCCATTTAGCACTCATAAGTCACCCCCAAGGACAACAACTGCCATTGTGTACACTATAAGGGCTACTACAGACGTTCCAACGCTTAAGAGTCCCCACCCTACCACATCGACTATAAACGTCTTACGCGCCTCTATGCGAGCTTCTCGCTTGTCCATCAATATCTTTGCTTTATTCATTTTTTATTCCTCTTATCGTGTTTTTCCTGAATAATTTGCTCTGACTCCCATACCGCATAGAAGCCGGATGCTATTAATAATATACTCATTACTGTCATTATGCTACCTCCTCATCTGGTATATAAAATATGATCTCAACTCGCGTACCCTGTAGATCAACGCTTTCCTCACGGTAATTACACGCTACATTTTCAGGCATTTGTGAAAGCCAGTGTGTAAATGCGCTATGTTCGTATAAGTCGTCAGTTTTCATGCTGTCACCTCATTAGTTAGGTTATCAATAAAACCTTGTGCTACTGCTTCAACATCAGACAGGACACCTTTTAACCAGTTATTAACGTGTTTTGTCGTGGTGACACTATATTTGGTGCTAGTCTTAACATATCGACCGCTTGGAAGCATTGCGGCCACTGGTGTCTCATAGCTAAAAAATACTACTGTACCGTTGATTAATAGTTCTGTTTGGTTGCTTCCTATTTGTTTCAGTTTCATCGTGGTGTTACTCCTGTTATGGTTAGTCTTTGTTGTCTTGATGGGTTCAGTATAGCGCCTAGGCTAACAATGTACAATGATTTAAACGCATGACCTTAATAAACTATATGCATCTAGTGCATAACCTACATGCTACCTTCTATCATGCGCGTGCGCGTAGCAATAACCATGCCAACTATTGTAGGGTTGTGTCATGCAAGAGTCATGCCAATGTTTACTAGTGTGTGCTATGGGTATCCACATGTACACTCACACTTGCCTCATGCAATACCCGTGCCAACTTAAGCACCATGCCCCGTGTATAACCTGTGTAGCCTGTGGATAACCTGTGTATAACTTATGTGTGCCTAAGCACAGGCCGCGTGTAGCCTGTGGATAACTTATGTAAAACCTGTGGATAACTTCGGGGGCGGGGGGGCGCGTGGCTGCTGTAGTATTGTTACTGTACCCTCCGGCATACAAAATAGTAGGAAATTAGGATTGACAACTGTATCCTCATGTGTACTGTAACCTTATGTAATACATAAGAAAACACAGGTCGCCCCTAGGGTTGACACAAGCAGTGCAAAGGGACATAAGAATAACTTAGATAATATAGTAAATAATGCTTGACTTCTGCTTAATAATATGCTATAATAACTAGTATACTAAAGAGATAAAGATAACCAAGCGCCTTAAGGGTACTTAAGAAAACTTTAAGAATTAACTTTAAAGAAATAATTAAAGTAAATACTAAAGCATACTTAAGTATACTTAAGATAACCAAGGGGTATATTTTGAGTAACGAAAAGCAGCCTGTAAAAAAGAAAGGAAGACCCAAGAAGAAAGATATTGTGTCAAAAACAACAGGCAATAGGAATAAGGTAGGTCGTCCTAAAGGTGATGCTTCAATCATCAACGACTATAAAGCTAGGATGCTTGCTTCACCTAAAAGTAGGAAGGTATTAGATTCTATATTGTCAGCAGCATTGGACGATGACCATAAGAATCAAGCAGCAGCATGGAAGCTATGTATGGATAGATTACTGCCTGTCAGTTACTTTGAGAAGGATAAGGCAACTGGCGGTAAGAGTGCAATTAATATATCAATTACTGGTGTTGGTGGAGAGACTACTATCATCTCTGGTAACGAACAAGAACCCATTGAAGGGGACTACACAGATGTATAATGTCAACAAAGATTTAGATTACTTTACTAGAGAAGAGTTTGCTTGTCAGTACACAGGCGAGAACGAGATTAAAGATACACTACTCTTAAAGTTAGATATGTTGCGTGGGCGCTGTGGGTTTCCTTTTGTCATTACTAGTGGTTATAGATCAGAAGACCACCCCATTGAAAAGAAGAAGGAGAGAGCAGGAACTCATGCCCAAGGTATTGCAGCGGACATTAAAGTCAGCAACGGAACACAGCGTTATAAGATTGTTGCAGAAGCTATTAAGATGGGCTTCTCAGGAATTGGAGTTGCTTCTAACTTTGTGCATGTTGACATCCGCAGCTTGGACACTAACGAGTCTCCTGTAATGTGGACGTACTAGTTGGCTGATTTAAAGGTTGAACTACTACCTTGGCAGCAAACAGTATACGAAGACAAGACACGCTTTAAGGTTATAGCAGCAGGTAGGCGTACAGGTAAGTCACGATTGGCTGCTTGGGCTTTAATACTTAACTGTTTGTCAGCTAAGAAGGGTCAGGTGTTTTACGTAGCGCCTACACAGGGACAGGCTAGGGACATTATGTGGCAGATGCTGCTAGAGCTAGGCAACCCTGTTATCTCTTCAAGTCATGTCAATAACTTACAGATCAAGTTTATTAATGGCGCACTCCTGACACTTAAGGGCGCGGACAGGCCGGAGACCATGCGTGGTGTCAGCCTTAAGTTCCTAGTCATGGACGAGTACGCAGATATGAAGCCAGAGGTGTGGGAGCAAATCCTACGTCCGGCTCTTGCGGATCAGAAGGGTGATGCAATGTTCATTGGTACGCCAATGGGACGTAACCACTTCTATGATCTATATTCATACGCAACCATTAGTGAAGATGAAACCTTTATAGGCTATCACTTTACAAGCTTTGATAACCCACTGCTAGACCCTGAAGAGATTAAAGCTGCTGAGAAGTCAATGTCAGCCTTTTCCTTCCGACAGGAGTTCATGGCATCCTTTGAGGCTCACGGTAGTGAACTGTTTAAGGAAGATGATGTCAAGTTTAGTGAAGATGAACCTAAAGACGGTGAGTTTTACATTGCAGTGGATTTGGCAGGTTTTGCTGACGTACAGAAAGTTACTACTAAAACAAATAGACTTGACCAAACAGCTATATCAGTCGTTAAAGCAGGTGTTAACGGTTGGTGGGTCGCTAATATCATACACGGACGTTGGGGCGTAGAAGAGACTGCCAGAAGAATCTTTGAAGCAGTTAGAGACTATGAGCCAGTAGCCGTAGGTATTGAGAAAGGTGCCTTAAAGAACGCTGTACATCCCTACCTAAACGATCAAATGAAGAAAAATCAACGGTTTTTTAGGATAGAAGAGCTTACACACGGTAATAAAAAGAAAACAGATAGAATTGTGTGGGCATTACAGGGTCGTTTTGAGCATGGCAACATAACATTAAACAAAGGAAAGTGGAACAGTCAGTTTTTAGACGAGTTATTCCAATTTCCTAACCATTTAGTCCACGATGACTTGATAGATTCATTAGCTTATATAGATCAACTTGCAAAAGTTTCCTATGCTTATGATTATGAAGACGAAGACTATGAATTCCTAGACAAATACGCAGGGTATTAACTATGTTAGAAAATAAAGATAATTTCTCTACAGAACAAGACCTAGAAGGTTGGGTAATGACTAAATGTGATGCTTGGAGAGATCACTATGAAGCTAACTACTCACAAAAGTTTGAAGAGTATTATCGCCTATGGCGTGGTATCTGGTCTGAAGAAGACAGAACACGCGCAACAGAGCGTTCTAGGATTATTACCCCTGCACTACAGCAAGCAGTAGAGTCCTCAGTAGCAGAGCTAGAGGAAGCTACCTTTGGACGTGGTAAATGGTTTGATATTAAAGATGATATACACGATCAAGATAGTCAAGACATTGAGATGCTACGTAAACATCTTGAACAAGACTTTAAAAAGAATAAAGTACGTAAAGGTGTAGCAGAGTGTCTTATAAACGCTGCTGTGTTTGGCACAGGAATTGCTGAAGTTGTATTATCCGAAGAAAAAGAAATGGCTCCTGCTACTCAGCCAGTTATGGGTGGTGAGCTACAGGCAGTAGGTGTAACCATACGTGACCGTACTTGTGTTAAGCTACGTCCTGTAATGCCACAGAACTTCCTTATTGATCCAGTAGCTACTGATATTGATTCAGCTTTGGGTTGTGCTATTGATGAGTTTGTTTCCTCACACTCAGTAGAGCAGCTACAGGAAAGTGGAGTATACAGGGACGTTGATGTTCAATTAGCGGCTACTGATTTTGATATTGAGCCGGATCAAGACTTGACTGTCTATAGTGAGGACAAAGTACGCTTAACTAAGTACTACGGTTTAGTCCCTCGTCACTTGCTTGAAGAAGCAATGAAAGATGAAGATGCAGAAGAAGAGGTTGTTGATTTAGACTCAGAAGAAGATTCTTCTTATTACGTAGAAGCAGTTGTTGTCATAGCTAACAGTGGTACTCTTCTTAAGGCTTCCGAAAATCCTTACATGATGGAAGACAGACCTATCATAGCATTCCCATGGGATGTCGTCCCTAGCCGTTTCTGGGGTAGAGGAGTATGTGAGAAAGGGTATAACTCTCAAAAGGCGTTAGACACTGAAATACGAGCTAGGATAGATGCTCTTGCACTTACTATCCACCCTATGATGGCAATGGATGCCTCACGTATGCCTAGAGGTGCTAAACCCTCCATACAGCCCGGAAAAACTATACTAACCAACGGCAATCCTTCTGAGATACTACAGCCATTTAACTTTGGTAATGTCAGTCAGATTACCTTTGCACAAGCGCAAGCCCTACAGACAATGGTACAGACATCTACAGGTGCTGTTGATTCCGGTGGTATATCAGGTGGTATTAACGGAGAAGCTACAGCTGCAGGTATCTCTATGTCCCTTGGTGCTGTTATTAAGAGACACAAGCGTACTTTAATTAACTTCCAAGAATCTTTTATTATTCCTTTTGTTACCAAAGCAGCTTGGCGTTATATGCAGTTTGAGCCTGAGATGTATCCGGTAGCTGACTACAAGTTCCATACATCTAGCTCACTAGGTATTATTGCGCGTGAGTACGAAGTTACTCAGCTAGTTCAGTTGCTACAAACCATGTCTCCTGACACCCCCATGTATCCTAAGTTGGTTATGTCTATCATTGATAACATGAACCTATCTAACCGTGAAGAGCTTATTAGAACACTTGAGCAAGCCAATACTCCTAACCCTGAAGCAGAGCAAGCTGCACAACAAGCTGAACAAGCAGCACAGCAAGCACAGTTGGCTTTCCAAGCTTCTCAGTCTGCTGCACTTAACGGACAAGCACAAGAGTCAGCAGCAAGGGCGCAGAAGCTTACTGTTGAAGCGCAGGTTATACCACAGGAGCTTGAGATTGATAGGATTAAAGCTGTAACAACTAACCTCAGAGCAGGTGACGCTGATGATAAAGAGTTCCAGAAGCGTATTGAAATGTCAAAACAAATGCTTAAGGAAAGAGAAATAGCTGTTAAGGAAGGAGTTAATATCAATGGCTAGAACTACTCCGGCAAAAGGTAAAGCTAAAGTTAAAATTACATCTGGAGGTAAGAAGGTAAGCTACGGACAAGCAGGTAAAGCTAAAGATGGTGGATCAAGGGTAAAGGCAGGTACATCTAAAGGAGATAGTTACTGTGCTAGAAGCCTTGGTATTAAGAAGGGTCTATCTAAAGATAAACAGAACGACCCTAACACCCCCAATAACTTATCACGTAAGCGTTGGAAATGTTCTGGTGCTAAGTCTAGGAGAAAGTAATGGCAGGACTATATGATAATATCCATGCTAAACGCAAACGTATTGCAGCAGGTTCTAAAGAGAAAATGAGAAAAGCAGGAGCCAAAGGCGCGCCAACTGCAAAAGCGTTTAAGAAAGCTTCCAAAACAACCAAGAGGAAATAAGATGCCATACGGTACAGGAACATACGGAACTAAAGTAGGAAGACCACCTGCTAAAAAGAAACCTGCTAAAAAGAAAAAAGTAAAGAAGTAATGAAGGGTCAAACTCACGGTGGTAAAGGAAGTACTCAAAGAAAAACAGACTCAAAGAAGTTTGGAAGTAATTGGGATTCTATTTATAAGACACCTAAAAAAAAGAAAACAAAAAAGAAATAGCTTGACTTTTACTTTATAGTATGGTATAATATATAGAGTAACTACCTTAATAACTGTCCTTATGGAGAAACAGTATATGATTGATAAAGAACTTGAACAATATTATAGCACATATCGCGACCTGTTTGCAAGCGAAGGTTTTAAACTTTTAGTACAAGACCTAACAAACAATGCTATGAATATTAATTCTATTGAAGCTACTAAAGATGCGAATGATATGTACTTCCGTAAAGGTCAAATGTCCATTATCGCAAGCATTGTAAACTTAGAGCAGCAAATAACTGCCGCTGAAGAAAGCGCAGAAGCAGACGAATCAGAAGAAGCTTAATGGCTTTACTTTTTGATTTTAAATGTGAAAACGGCCATGTGAACGAACGCATGGCTTATACCGACTGCACACACATGCCATGCCTTGATTGTAATGCAATGGCTAAAAAACTCATATCTCCTGTTCGTTCTGTCCTTGATCCCATCTCTGGTGATTTTTTGGGTGCTACAGCTAAGTGGGCAAGAAACAGAAAACAGAAGTTAGAGCAAGAACGCAAGGCCAACTCTTAATTTAGAAGCTTTGTATAATACACCTCCATAATGAGAATACTCACGGAGTTTAATAATGGCAACACTAATAGACGAGCGTCCTGAAAAGGAAGAAGAAAAGACAGAAGAACAAACAAGTCAACTTACAGCGGAACCTGAGTTACAGGAGACTCCCCAAGAAGACGCTATCCCTGACAAGTATAAAGGAAAGTCAACTGCTGACATTGTAAGGATGCATCAAGAAGCTGAAAAGTTACTTGGTAGACAAAGTAGTGAAGTAGGGGAGTTACGTTCAGTTGTTGATAACTACATTCAGACACAACTCGACACAACACCGCAAGCAAGCCCAGAACCTGAAGAAGACGTAGATTTTTTTACTGATCCAGATAAGGCGGTTGAAAAGGCAATTAGAAACCATCCGTCAATTAAACAAGCTGAAGCAGTATCTCAGCAGTATAGACAGTCAGCAGCTCAAGGTCAGCTACAAGAGAAACATCCTGACATGCAAGCTATCTTGACTGACTCTAAGTTTGTTGATTGGATCAAAGCATCAAAAATCCGTACACAGCTTTTTGCACAAGCAGACTCACAGTATGATTACGAAGCTGCTGACGAGCTTTTCAGTAATTGGAAGGAACGTAAGCAAGTAGTGACTAAATCTGCTGCTAATGAAAAAGCAAGCCGTAAGACCGCAGTTAAGGCAGCCTCCACAGGTAACGCCAAAGGCAGTGGTGAGACAGCTTCACGGAAAATCTATAGACGTTCAGACATTATTAGACTTATGAAGGACGACCCTGACAGGTATTTATCCTTGAGTGACGAGATCAGTCAAGCGTATCAAGAAGGTAGAGTCCGCAACTAAAACTCTTTAAGGAAGTATTATCATGGCAACATCAGTATATCCCAATATGGGCGGTGCAGTAGACAACACTAGCGCAGCTAAGTTTATCCCAGAAATCTGGAGTGACGAAGTAATTGCAGCTTATCAGACTAACTTGGTTCTAGCTAACCTTGTTAAGAAGATGAGCATGACAGGTAAGAAGGGCGATGTTATTCACGTACCTAAGCCTACTCGCGGTTCTGCACACGCTAAAGTAGCTAACACTGCAGTAACTATCCAGAACTCTGTTGAGTCAGAAGTTTTGATTAACATTAACAAGCACTTTGAATTCTCTCGTTTGATTGAAGACATTACCGAAGTACAGGCTCTTGCTTCTTTGCGTCAGTTCTACACTGGTGACGCAGGTTATGGTCTAGCCAAGCAAGTAGACGATGATCTGTTTGCTCTTGGTAAGTCTTTTGGTAACGGTGATGGATCAGCTTGGAACACAAGTGCTGCTTTCCAAATCGCTGCTGACGGAACTTTGGAAGCGTTTGACATTGATGGCGCTGCTGACGTTAACTTATTCAAAGACAACTCTTTCCGTGCTTTGATTCAGAAAATGGATGACGCAGACGTACCAATGGACGGACGTAGCTTTGTTGTTCCTCCTTCACTACGTAACGAGATCATGGGTATTGATCGTTACTCTTCCTCTGATTTTGTAGATGGAAGAAGCACTCAAACTGGTAAGATTGGTGAGCTTTATGGGGTTGACGTTTTTGTTTCTACTAACGTTCCTATCATCGACACTACTGGCGGTGCTACTGTACGTGGCGCACAGTTGATCCACAAGGACACCAATGTTCTTGCAGAGCAACAAGCAGTTCGTTCACAAATCCAGTACAAGCAGGAGTTCTTAGGCACTCTATACACTGCTGATACTCTTTATGGTTGTCAAGTTATGCGACCAGAAGCCGGCTTTGTACTAGCTGTAAACTAAGTTAGGTAGTAAACTAGGGGATTCCTTTCGGAGTCCCCTTTTCCTTTTGTTTGTTTCTGTAGGAGCTATTAATGGCTATATTTAGAGGTGATGGCGGTGCAGGTGATTCCAATACGGATTCCATGTTATCGTTAGTTACAGCACAAGCGGTAATAGCTACTACAAAAGCAAGCGATGCAGCCGCTAGTGAAGTAAGTGCTAGTGACTCCGCAACAACCGCAACAACCAAAGCAAATGAAGCAAGTACATCAGCAACTAACGCAGCTAACTCTGCAACAGGCGTAGCAGATTACGCAACAGCGGCAGCTAATAGTGCCACAGCAGCAGCAAGTTCAGCCAGTACAGCATCTTCAAGTGCTACAACAGCTACAACAGCTAAAAATAACGCAGAGACTGCTGAGACCAACGCAGAGACCGCTGAGAGCAACGCAAGCACAAGTGCAGCCACTGCTACCACTAAAGCTTCGGAAGCCGTTACAAGCGCAGCTACGGCCTCTACAGGGGCATCTACTGCAACGACCAAGGCTAGTGAAGCAGCCACTAGTTCCGGCAGTGCTTCTACTTCAGCAAGTACAGCAACTACACAAGCAAATAATTCAGCAAGTTCAGCAACAGCATCAGCTAATTCTGCAACTGCTTCTTCCGGCTCTGCAAGTGGTGCAGCTACTTCAGCATCTAATGCAAGTGGTTCTGCTACAGCAGCATCTAACAGCGCCACAGCAGCCAATAGTTCTGAGACAGCAGCGGCCACATCAGCTACCAACGCTGCTAACAGCGCCACAGCATCAGCAGGCAGTGCATCTACAGCTACAACTAAAGCTAGTGAAGCAGCTACCTCTGCAACTAATGCAGCCTCTAGCGCATCTACAGCATCTACTCAGGCAAGCAATGCAGCTAGTAGTGCAACTGCTGCAGCTACTGCTGAAACCAATGCTGAGACTGCAGAGACTAATGCTGAAACTGCTGAGACTAATGCAGCCTCTAGTGCTTCAGCAGCAGCCAGTAGTGCAACAGCGGCAGCTAATAGTGCTACAGCAGCGGCAGCGGAATTATCTACAGCAGCACTAAAGGCTAATAACTTATCTGACTTAGCTAATGCAGGAACAGCACGTAGCAACTTAGGCTTAGGTACAGCGGCTACTACAGCAGCTAGTGCATACGCTACAGCAGCCCAAGGCACAAAGGCAGACAACGCTTTAGTAGCATCTACTGTATCAGCCTATGGTGCTACGCTTATAGATGATGCTAACGCAGGTGCAGCTAGGACTACATTGGGCTTAGGAGACATAGCAACAACAGCAATCTCAGCATATGCTACAGCAGCCCAAGGCGCTAAGGCAGACTCAGCTTTACAATCCAACTCAACTTTAAACGCAGACAACATGACTTCCGGTACGCTACTAGGTGGAACATACTAAAGGTATATAACTATGGCAACAAAAATTGTAACTAAAAATAGCTCCACAGCAGGTAGCGCACCTTCAGCAAGTGATCTTGTACAAGGTGAACTAGCGGTAAACGTAGTTGACAAACGACTGTATACTGAGAACAACTCAGGCGCTATTGTTGAGCTAGGCACTAATCCTGCAGGTGCTGTAACAATGGCAAGCACTCTAGCTGTCACAGGCAACGTAGACTTTAATGGCGATTTAGACGTAGACGGCACAACTAACCTTGATGTCGTGGATATTGATGGCGCTGTGGATATGGCAAGCACGTTGCAAGTAGACGGTGCGGCTACGTTTAATTCTACCGTCACAGCCGATGGTCTTACTGTTGAGGGTGAAATTACTGGCCCTGCTACAAACAACTTAACAATACGCTCTAAGTATAGCGCCACCATAGATATTGACTCTGACAATAACCAGACTGATAGAAACTTTCAGGTTATACATGACGGTTCAAAGCTAATATTAAAAGCAGAAGAAAGTGGCGATGTGTCATTCTACGAGGACACAGGCACAACGCCAAAGTTCTTCTGGGATGCTTCTGCGGAGTATTTAGGTCTTGGTACAGCAAGTCCTGACACAAACCTACACGTTTATCACGCCACTAGAAACGGTATTGCTTTAATTGAAAGTGGAGATGCAGATGTAAGTCTTTACCTAAAAGACGGTAATAGCACAAGCATAAGTGCTGTAGGTATTGGTGCGACAACAGATGACTTGACTCTAAGAGCGGGCAACGCAGAACGCATGCGCATAGACTCAGCAGGTAACGTGGGTATTGGTACTTCGACATTTACAGGCGCTAATACTTTCATGGACGACTTAGTTGTGTACAACGCAACTGCGGGTACGGGCGCTGGGTTAAGTATCATAGGCAACGCTACAAACGGTTATTCTAGTATAGCTTTTGGCGACACTGCTGATTGGGACACGGGTCGCTTGCAGTATAATCATGCAGATAACAGTATGGCTTTCCATGCTAACTCAGCAGAAGCCATGCGCATAGACTCATCAGGCAACCTGTTGGTGGGTAAGACTAGCTATAACTCTGCTTTGCAAGGAGGCCAGATAGGGACTAATGGCATTGGTGCATTTACCACGGTTAATGCCTTCGCAGGTATTTTCAACAGGACAGGTACAGACGGTTCGCTTGTAGACTTCCGCAAAGACGGCGCACCCGTAGGTAGTATTGGTGTTGAAGGCAGTAGACCCTATTTTGCAAATGATGATACTGGTGGCTTTTCAATTAGTAGTGCTGGTTATATTATCCCTGCAACTTCTACAGGTGCTGTTTCAGACGCTACTAAAGACTTGGGTATTTCAGGCGCACGCTTCAAAGACCTCTACCTATCAGGCGGTGTTAAGAATACCAGTAGCATATATATGGGTCGCACCGACTTAAACACCTCAGTTTGGATTGGTAACTCTACTGTAAATGCAGGCACTAGCGGTGGCGCCGCTAGAGATAATGCGGTTGACTTAGGATACTCAGGCTCTCGCTGGAAAAACCTCTACCTATCAGGCGGTGTCTACCTAGGCGGCACAGGCGCGGCTAATAAGTTGGATAGCTATGAGGAGGGAACTTGGACACCTACGTTATATGCGGCAACAACTGGAACAAATAGAGTTGTAGCACATACAGCTTCTACTTACACCAAAATAGGAAGACTTGTTATATGTAAAACATTCCTAAACAATATTAACGGGACAGCTTTAAACGGTGACTCAGGCACTATTACTCTAAGTGGCTTGCCGTTTACTCCCAGCGCGTATGGGAATTTACGTAGCGTCTATAACGGTCTAAGTACTGTAAACCCAACAGCTTATGTTTCTTCCGCAGCAGTAAGTTTACTTAGGGACGATACGCAAGCAACTCTTACACCTACATTTATCAATACGGGAACTGTAGGTATTATGCTTGAGCTTACATTTGAAACAGCCGCATAACAACCATACGCCTATCGGACGGTAGGCACAGACAGGAGCAACACAATGGCTTTAGAAAAAGTAATATCAGAAGACAAGATTGAAATCGTAGGTGACTACAAGACAGTACAAGTACGCACTTGCACCAAAGTCCTAGAAGACGGCGTAGAGCTATCCTCAGGCTACCACAGACACGTAGTAACCGCAGGACAGGACTACAGCAACGAGAGTGCAGAAGTACAGGCTATCTGTGCCGCTGTTCATACAGACGCGGTTATTGCCGCATACACCGCATCACTAGAATCAGGAGTTTAATCATGGCAGTAACTTGGACAGTAGCAACACTAGAAAGAAACTCATCAGACGACGGAGTAGTAGTCGCTCATTGGAGAGCTAATGACTCTGAAGGCGAACACTCAGGTAGTAGCTACGGCACTTGTGGCTTTACGCCCGACAGTACTGCTGAAGGCTTTACAGCCTATGCAGACATTACAGAAGCTCAGGCTATTGGATGGGTTAAGGACGACATGGGCGAAGACGCTGTAACGGCTCTTGAAGCCTCTATAGCCGCCCAGATTGAAGAGTCTAAAGCTCCTGCTGTAGCTGTTGGAGTTCCTTGGTAATGAGCGATAACACTATTTCAATTCCAACTTGGGCATTACCTTTGGTAGTGTCCTTGTTCGTTGGTGCTATCTCTTATGGTGCGGCACAGGCTAATGCTGAAGCTACCTCTAGTGAAGTAAAGCGTATACAAGTTATCGTTAAAGAAACTGCTGTTAAAGCACAAGCTAACGGTCAGGCTGTAGCAATAACAGAAACGAAGGTTGATGCTATTGTTGACTCTCTCGCTAGGCAAGAGAAGATTCAAGAGCAGACCAATGAGCAGATACAAGCTCTAGTCCAAGCGTTACTGGCTAAGTAATGAAGCTAGTCGTTGCCTTGGTGTTTCTTTTCAATGGTGAAATTGATCACGATAAGACAATGTATTTTCAAGAGCTAAATGCTTGCATGTACTACGCACAGAACTATAGTAGAGAACGAAGTTACTTTGAGCCTACTGAATGCAAATGCAAATTAGCTTGGGTCGATAGGAAGACAAAGGTACTAAAGTGAACACTCTTGTGTTTGCTTTAATGCTTGAAACTCTTGTTGATGGGTACGTTGATAAAGTTAGCCAGTTTGGATTGTTTGAAGATTTAGATCATTGCATTTACTTTGCGCGACGCTTGACCCTGCAAGGTGATCCACAATATGAAGTTCCTTATCGGTCTTATTGTCTACCAAAATTTGTTGATTCAAAAACTGTAGTAATATTTAAGAGGTAGAGATGAGCGAAGATTTTAAAGACCCTAAAGTTATTGGTGGACTTATACTGGCTATAATTTTATGCATAGCTACTGTTACAATAATAGTCGTAGAGAGATTCTAACAATGGTTGAAGAAACTAAACAAGTAATTGACGTAGCAGCAGCTTCAACAGCAGTTCTCTCTATGGCTGCTTGGCTACCACCTACAGCTTCCATACTGACTATTGTATGGTTAGGTATACGTATTTGGGAGTCTGACACAATCCAAGGTTTATTTGGTAGGAAATCTAAGTAAACTTTATCTTGACTTTTAGCTAAGGATATGCTATAATAATGAGTATATTAAATAGTTTGATAAAACCAATAACTAGTATATTAGATAAAGTTATTGAAGATAAAGATACTAAGAATAACATAGCTTTTGAATTGGCTACTATGGCAGAGCGTCACGCCCAAGAGTTAGCCAAAGGTCAGTTAGAAGTTAATAAAGTTGAAGCAGCACATAAGAGTTTATTTGTGTCAGGTTGGCGACCTGCTATTGGTTGGATATGTGGATTAGCTTTACTCTACTCTACAATCTTAGCGCCCATCTTAGGCATCTGGTTTACTGTCCCTCCTGTAGATAGTTCATTGCTCACTAGCGTACTTATGGGTATGTTAGGTCTAGGAGCCATGCGTTCTTATGAGAAGAAAAATAACGTAGCGAGAGATAACTAATGGCAAGGTTTCCACAAAGTTTTAATAGAACTAGCAGTCCTTTTGCTAGTACTTTTGACGAGCCTGAGTTTGAAGTCAGGCCTGCTCCTGCTGCTCCTGCTCCTACGGCACCTAAGCCTAAAGCCCCTGCGCCTTATGATGACAGCAATCCTCCTTATCCTAGAGCAACACCTAAGCCTCCTGTAGCTCCTGTAGCTCCTGTAGCTCCTGTAGCTCCTGTAGCTCCTGTAGCTCCTGTAGCTTTGCCAACAAGAACAACAGACGGTTTGTTTTCAGACCTTATACCTAAGCCTACAACTCCTACAATAGACCCTTGGGATGATTCTAATATTTATGATCCTAAGCCTTCTCCTACAATTACGCCTACAATTACGCCTACAATCACGCCTACACCTGCTGAACCCTCTGATGAACCTGTTACACCTGAAGAGTGGACACTACCTGAGTACGCTTATGGTATTAAAGTTTCTGATGATCCTGCATTAGCAGCGGCACTACAGCGTCAGCATGATAACCCTAACCAAAGATTCCCTTTACTTGAACACTACGAAAAATTATATCAAGCAAATACCTACGAGTGGGGCGAAGCAACACAGTATACATCAGCGGAAGAAGGTTTGTCTAATTATGGTACTGAATATGAAAACATGGAAGAACAGTTCCGCGAGCATACTGTTTTTAATAATGCACAACTATATAGAAACGAACAAGAACAACAAGAAAACTTAGGTTACAACCCTGCAGGTATTAACGCAACATCAGAAAGGATGCTTGCTTATTTAGAAGCAAACAACATTCCTTTATCTAAAGAAATAGGTGGTCAGACAGTTTACCTTAATCTTGGTAAAGATTTAATGCAAGCACCGGCAGACCAGATTTATTATGGTGATTCTGGTCTTGATCCCACAGACGACCAAGGTGGGCGCGGAGATAACTTAGGAAAGTTTACAAACTTTGGAGAAGTAGGTACTTATTCTACAGTTTACATAGCACCTGAGAGTGATTGGGACAACCCTTGGATGCAAGCTATGGGTGTAGTTTTCCCACAGTTCGGTGCTATGCTTGCAGCTATGAAGGGTTTGTCAGGTGAAACATTGCATGGGGATGATTGGCTTGCAATGACAGGTGCTTTTGAAGGCGCACCTAATTTTGGTGACATGTCTCCAGAACAAGTTAATAATTTAATTGGAGAGGTTCAAGATGTTTACAACGAATCTCAAGTAGAAGATGATGAACAAGACGAACTAGAAGCAGCTATACAGGCAGCTATACAGGCAGCTATAGATAGCGGATCAGAATCAATTTTTGATGAAGATGGGAATATAATTTATCCAACAGGAACTTTACCTGAAGGGCCAGATGATGGCCCTGAAATAGAACCTTATCCTTATGATGAAGAACCTATTGTAGCTGATCCTATTGTTGTTGGTGAAACAGATGCTGATGCTGCTGCAGATGCTGCACAAGCAGAAGCAGAAGCTCAGGCACAAGCAGAAGCTCAGGCACAAGCAGAGGCTCAAGCACAAGCAGAAGCAGAAGCTCAAGCACAAGCAGAGGCTCAGGTTGCTGCAGATGCTCAGGCCGCTGCAGATGCTCAGGCACAAGCTGAAGCAGATGCTCAAGCACAAGCAGAAGCAGAAGCTCAGGCCGCTGCAGAAGCAGAAGCAGAAGCAGAAGCAGAAGCTCAGGCCGCTGCAGATGCAGAGGCTCAGGCAGCTGCTCAAGCTGCTGCAGATGCACAGGCTGCCGCAGATGACGCAGCAATACAAGCGGCCTTAGATGCTGAAAATGAAGCTGCTGCTCAGGCTGCTGCTGATGCTCAGGCTGCCGCAGACGCTGCTGCTCAGGCCGCTGCAGATGCTCAAGCTGCTGCAGATGCTCAGGCCGCTGCAGATGCTGAGGCCGCTGATGAAGCTGAAGGAACAGGCGGTGAAGGTGGTGAAGAAGGTAACAATACAGGCGAAGATGCTGAGGATGAAGGTGAAGGAGTAGCAGAAGAAGAAGACCCTGAACCCACAGATGTAAGGACAAGACAAGTACCTAACCCTGATTTTAATCCTGAAGTACATGATAGCAGTATTCAACGTCAAATATATGAAGCTGTTTTAAACGAAACAGACCCTGCAATGAGGGAAGCTTTAGAAGCAGAATATGAAAACATGGGTGGGCATCACTCTGAAGAGTTGTCAAACAATCAGTCTTATGATGATACTTATGGTAATTACCCTCCTGACTACATACAAGAAGAATACGACTATGAAACTTTTAATGAAGACGTTTTTGCTTCTCAGTATCCTGATGGATTTTTAGGTGGTTCTTTTAATGATTTAGATTCTAATAATGATGGTCTTGTTAGTGAAGACGAGTTGTACGATTGGGAGCATAATGTTTCTGGAGAAACTGAAGAAAACATAGATGATATTTTACAAAATGTAACTAACAGTGTTCAACAAGCTCAAGCTGTTGCTGAGGCATTAGCGGAGGCACAGATAGAAGCTGACGCAGCTTTAGCGGAAGCTCAAGCACAGGCACAGGCTGCTGCGGATGCTCAGGCTGCTGCAGAAGCAGAGGCAGCTCAGGCAATTGCGGATGCTCAAGAAGCTCAGGCTGCTCAGGCTGCTGCGGATGCACAAGCAGTTGCGGATGCTGAGGCTGCTGCAGAACAAGCTACTGCAGATGCTGCACAAGCAATTGAGGATGCTGAGGCTGCTGCAGAACAAGCTGCTGCAGACGCTGCTCAAGCAGTTGCGGATGCTGAGGCTGCTCAAGCTGCAGCTGAAGCACAGGCTGAAGCTGCTGCTCAGGCACAAGCAGAGGCTGAGGCTGCAGCGGAAGCAGCTGCTGAAGATGCTGCAGATGCTCAAGCTGCACAGGCTGCAGCAGAAGCTCAGGCACAAGCTGATATTGCTGCTGCAGACGCTGCTCAAGCACTTGAAGATGCAGAAGCTGCACAGGCTGCTGCAGATGCTCAGGCTGCTGTAGAAGCAGATGCTGCAGAGGCAATTGCGGATGCTGAGGCTGCTGCAGAACAAGCTGCTGCAGACGCTGCTCAGGCAATTGCGGATGCTCAAGCTGCTGCAGATGCTCAAGCTGCTACAGATGCACAGGCAGTTGCAGATGCTCAAGCTGCTGCAGATGCTCAAGCTGCTACAGATGCACAGGCAGTTGCGGATGCTCAGGCTGCTCAAGCAGAAGCAGAAGCAGAAGCTCAGGCTGCTGCAGATGCTCAAGCACAAGCTGAGGCAGATGCTGCGGAAGCAGTTGCTGACGCGCAAGCTGACGTTACAGATGCTGAGGCTGCTCAGGCACAAGCTGAAGCAGATGCTGCTGCTGCCGCAGATGCTCAAGCACAAGCTGAAGCAGATGCTCAGGCTGCTACGGATGCTCAAGCACAAGCTGAAGCAGATGCTCAGGCTGCCGCAGATGCTCAAGCACAAGCTGAAGCTGATGCTGCTGAAGCAATTGCAGATGCTGAGGCTGCTCAGGCACAAGCAGAAGCAGATGCTGATGCTGCTGCAGATGCTCAAGCAAAAGCAGAAGCACAGGCAAAAGCGGCTGCTGAAGCACAGGCTGAAGCAGAAGCACAAGCACAAGCCGCAGAAACTGCTGCAGATAATTTAGCTGCTGAAGCTGCCCAGAACGCTGCTGATGCTGCTGATGATTTAGCACAGGCTGAGGCAGAGGCTGCTGAGGCTGCTGCTGACGCTGCTAAGGCTGCTGAAAAAGCAGCACAAGATGCTCAAGATGCTGCTGATGCTTTAGCTGAAGCAGAAGCAGAGGCTGCTCAGGCTGCCGCTGATGCTCAGGCTGCTGCTGAGGCTGCTGCAGAGGCTTCTGAAAAAGCAATAGCTGAAGCTGCTCAGGCTGCTGCAGATGCACAGGCTGCCGCAGAAAATGCAGCTGCAGAAGCAAAAGCCATAGCTGACGCTAATGCAGAAGCTGCTGCTGAAGCTCAGGCTGCTGCGGATGCTCAGGCACGTTCCGATAGTTTAGATGCCGCTATTAACGCGGTGGGTAACGGAACTGGTACTGGAACTGGTAGCGGATCAGGTTCAGGTTCAGGCTCAGGTTCTGGTTCAGGCTCAGGTTCTGGCATGGGAGGTGGCGGTACAAGAACTACTGATTCTTTATTTAAAGATATGCTTACTTTAAAAACAAAAGTAGCTGACACTCAACAAGCATTAGCTTTTGATCGTTATGTCCCACAAGAGCAAGCTGCTGCTTCTTCAGCACGAAATGATATTTTACAACAGTTTATAAACTCACAACAACAAACAGCTTCTCCTAGACGACAAGGTATGCTAACAGATGCTAAACCAACAAGAAGGTTCCCTTACTAATGACATACTTACAACTTGTAAACAGCGTACTGCGTAGAATTAGAGAAGATGAAGTCTCAAGTGTTTCTCAAAATAATTACTCAAAGCTTATAGGGGAGTTTGTTAATGATGCTAAACGTACAGTAGAAGACTCTTATGATTGGACTGCCTTACGTACTACATTAACTGTTTCTACTATTGATTCAGTTTTTAACTATACTTTGATTGGTTCTCAAAACAAAATGAAGATTCTTGATGTCGTTAATGACACATCTAACTTCTTTATGCAGTATAAGTCTTCTCACTGGATGAACAATGCTTTTTTAATTGATGATGTTCCTAAAGGAACACCTCAGTTTTATAGCTTTAATGGTGTAAACGCTAATGGCGACAATGGTGTAGATTTATATCCTAAGCCTGATAAAGTATATCAAGTAAGGTTTAACGTAGTATTACGTACACATGATTTTACAGCAGATTCAGACATATTAAGCATCCCTTCTTCTCCTGTAGTTCAAATAGCAACTGCTTTGGCTGCAAGAGAGCGTGGTGAAACTGGCGGTACTAGCGCAGCAGAGTTGTTTGGTTTAGCTGATAGGACACTATCTGATGCTATTGCTTTTGATGCAGCACAACATCCTGAAGAAACTATCTGGTACTCTTAAATGGCACAACAATTACAAAACATTACAGTAGCAGCACCGGCTTTCTTTGGTCTTAACACACAGGACTCTCCTATTGGTGTCAACCCTTCGTTTGCCTCTGTTGCTGACAACTGTGTTATTGATAAGCTAGGGCGTATTGGCGCGCGTAAAGGTTGGGATGTTGTTTCTACTAATGGTTCTTCTGTATTAGGAAGTAGCCGTGGTATAGAAACAGTGTTTGAGTTTGTAGATCAAAGCGGAACTAAGGTAGTCATATCTGCAGGTAACAATAAAATATTTAAAGGCACTAGTACTCTTGTAGACATTACACCTAGTGGTTATACCCCAACAGCTAATAACTGGAAGTGTGTTACCTTTAACAATCACTTGTATATGGTACAGTTAGGACATCAACCTTTGCTCGCTACGGATGAGTCAGGGTCTTTTGTACTAGAGGCTGTAGCTGACCACTCACATTCTACAGGTACAATGCCTATAGCTAATGAAGCCTTAGCTGCTTTTGGTAAGTTATGGGTTACAGATATTGTAGGTAACAAGCACACAATCTATTGGAGTGATACACTTAATGGTCATGCTTGGACAGGCGGTGCTTCAGGAAGTCTTAATCTAACAACTGTTTGGCCTACTGGTCACGATGAGGTAGTTGCACTAGCTGCTCATAACAACTTCTTAGTAATCTTTGGCAAGAAGTCTATACTTGTGTACTCAGGAGCATCTTCTCCTGCTACTATGACCCTTGCGGATACTGTAGAGGGCGTGGGTTGTATAGCGCGTGACTCAGTACAGCATACAGGGACTGATATTTTATTCTTGTCGGACTCAGGTGTGCGTAGCTTTGGTAGGACTATACAAGAAAAGTCTATGCCCATGCGTGACATTAGTAAGAATGTTCGTACTGATTTAATGCATTTAGTACCTTTACAAAATAATGCTATTAAGTCTATATACAGCGCAGATGAAGCATTTTATCTTTTAACATTACCGGATAGTAACTTAGTGTTTTGTTTTGACATGCGGTCTCCTTTGGAAGATGGGTCACAACGAGCAACAACGTGGTCTAGTCTTTTGCCTTTGTCTATGGAAGTGCTTGAGGATGGTTCAATATACTTTGGTCTTGTTTCAGGGATAGTCAAGTATAATGGTTATTTAGACGGAACAAATAAGTATCAGATGCGTTACTTTAGTAATCCAATGGACTTTGGTAACTCTTCTAACTTAAAGTTTTTAAAGAAGTTTAACATTACTGTTATTGGTGGTCAGAATACTAACTCTACTTTAAGTTGGGGTTATGATTATAGTACTAACTATACTAAACAAGTGTTTAGTTTAACAGGCACAAGTAATGCAGGGGAATACGGTATTTCAGAATACAATACAACCGCAGAATATACAGCCTCTGCTGTAATTAACACACCAAAAGTCAACACTAGTGGTAGCGGTGAAGTAGTGACTATTGGTATTGAATCTGAGCTTAACGGTTCAGCCTTTTCCATTCAAAAAATTGACATACACGCTCTACTAGGGAGACTCATTTAATGTCCAACTATACAAAGACTACTAACTTTGCGACTAAAGACTCTCTCAGTTCGGGTGATGCGAACAAGATTGTTAAAGGTGCTGAAATTGACACAGAATTCAACAACATTGCCATAGCTAGTGCTACTAAAGCCAACACAGCTGAACCTACATTTACAGGGACAGTTACTGCTCCTACTGTAGTTGTTACAGGCACATTAACGGCTAACACAATTACTGGAGGAGCGTACTAATGGGTATTTATGGAAATCCTAATCAAAATCCCGCAATAGGTTTTGGTGTTCCGTCTCCTGACTTAGCCCCGAACACACCGGCAACTGGCGGTTTTTTTGATAACTTTAATTTTGGGGATGCTTTGAGAGGAGGAGCTTCCTACTACTTAGGCTCTGAAAACATAGACGCTGCAAAACAGTTAGGAAGAGAAGCGCAAGAAGGTATGGGAGCTTTGGCTGCCACTGCTCAAGAAGGTACTGCATTTAAACCTTATACTGTAACTAGTGGTTTAGCTAACGTAGGCACAACTGCTGAAGGTGGTTATGGTATCAGCCTATCTCCTGAGCAAGAGGCTCTACAGCGACAGCTAATGGGTCAAGCAGCAGGTTTGTTTGGTCAAGTAGGTCAAGACCCTGCAGCACAGCAATCAGCTATCTACGAGCAACTAAGGGCTACTCAGCGGCCTGAAGAACAACGTCAGCGTTTAGCTACCGAAGAGCGTATGCTTTCTCAGGGTCGATTAGGTATGCAGTCTAATGCTTATGGGGGTGCTTCTCCTGAACTATTAGCACAGGAAACTGCTCGTCAGGAAGCAATGAGTCGTGCCAATATAGGAGCAAGACAGCAAGCTTTAGCAGAGCAACAGCAAGCTTTAGCCGGAGGACAAGGGTTACTACAGGCAGGCTACTCTCCACAACAGCAAGCATTAGCTATGTTGCAAGGAAGTGCAGTACCTGCAGGATATGCAGATATTGGACGTAGAACAGGTGCAGAACTAGGTTCTCAATTAAACTTGGGTGGTTTAGAAGGTCGTTTAGGTGCTGAAGATTTAGCAAACAGATTACAACTACAGCAGGGACAAGGAGTCCTAAACGCTCTACTAGGGCAGTCTGTTAACCCTATGCAGCAAGCTCAGTTAGATAAGATTTATGGAGAGTTAGGAATACCAACGCCTGACTTAGGTGGTTTGTTTGGTAGTATATTTGGAGGGGGCTAATACAATGGCAAATAGAGATTTAGTAGGAATGCTTACAGGCATTAACTCAGCACAAAGACCTAATCCAAACGCAAGCTCAGATGATTGGCGTATGCAATTTGGTGAACAACAGGCTCAAAACCTTAACGTTGCAACAGGAAAACCTACTCCTGAACAAGCTATCCAAATGGGCATGGGAAAGTTAAACCTAAACACAGTTGACGGTTTAAAAACTATGGCTCAGATGCAACAGCTGCGTGGTGATATGGCAGGAGCTGCTAAGACTGCTTCTATGATTCAAGCTATGAGGCAAGCACCTCTTGATGCTGCTGAAAAGAAGCGGATAGATGAACGTGATTATGATTTAAGAAAAAGGGAAGTAGAAGTTAAAGAAAGAAGCCCCGATATTAAAAACCCTGCGTTAATTCAGGAATATAACTTTGCTAAGAATGAAGGTTACGAAGGTACTTTTATGGAGTTTGTAGCTGCTAAAAAGTCACCTCTAGTTTCTACTCAAAACACCCCTCAACAACAAAGAGACACCCAGAGAATAGCTGCTCAAAGTAAGTTATACGAGAGGACACAAGAACAAATACCTGCGGCTCAAAAAAACCTAGGAACAGCAAAAGGTATTTTAGGTATTGTTTCTTCAGGTGAGGCCACTGGGCAAGCAGGAGCAACTGTTGCTAGTTTTGCAACATCTATACAAAGCACCTTAGAAGTTCTTGGTATAGCTGTTCCAGAAGAAATAGCAACCAAATCAGGTACTTTGGCACAAATGAAAAGGTATGCAGGAGAAGCTTTAATGCCTTTTATTGAACAACAAGGTAGAGGCTTCACTGACACAGAAAGAGAATATTTTTTAAAGAATGTTATTGCAGGTTATGACCAACCTTGGCAGTTTAATGATGCTTACGGTACAGTTTTACTAAGCAAGTCTTTATCGGAAATAGAACAAAATAATTTTGCTTATGCAGTTTCTATTTCAGATGATTTGTTAGACAAACCCCCTCAAAATCTATGGTCAGATTATGAACGAAAAGTGCCACGTTTAAAAGTAGGCACTAAGACTAGAGGCGGTAAGAGTTATGAAGGTGCGATTGTTATTCAAGATAATGAAAACCTTAGCCAATACTGGACTAAAGAGTCTCCTAAAGGATTTAAAGTCGCTAACGGAGAAAACCCTCCTATAGAGTATGCTTGGGAAGACTTAGAAAAAACCGCTAAATATCGTAATCAAACTGTGCGTGAACTGTTAGTTGATTTTTCTAGGGGCGGTGATTTAATAGGGGGCATATACTAATGAGTATGGTAATACTTCCTGATAAATATAAGAATCCGAACAAAGAAACTGACAGTAATGGTAGAGTTATGCTGCCTGAAGGGTATCTTTCTTATAATCAAGAATTGCAAAGAATTGCGATTCAAAAAGAAACTGATGCTATAGAAGAATATAAAAGCTCTTTAACCCCTTACGACCCTAACGAACTACCGTCTTTACCTCTAGAGAGAGAAGCTTTAAACCAAGGGCTGAACAGAGATACTAAAATAGAGGAAATAATTAAAGACGTTAAACTTAGAACTTCACCGTTGACTAACCCTGTGTTAGAAGTAATGAATGCCATAAACTCCGGCATTATAGGTAGTGCTTGGGACTTAGCTGTTGCAATCCCTCAAGTTGGTATAGGAATGTACAATAAAGCTACTACAGGGGAGTTTGATTACCCTTCAATTGAAAAACCAAAAGCTTTAACAAACCAAACGTATGTAGCTAATGTTGATGACGCAGAAATCTTAGATAAAGGTGCTTTATACGTTCAACTTGGTGTGGGTATGAACTTAGCTGCGCGTCAGTTGGTTGGCAGTTTAGGGCGTAATTTTGCAAAAGACATTACTATTAAAGAAGTAGGAACAGGCACAACAATTAAAAAGGCCAAATCAATGCCTTTTTTAGGTGCTGAAAACGCTAGACGCGGTGTTGTAAGGGACATAGCTTCTACTCCTCTTTCTACGGAAGTGGGGATAGGTCTTGCTATGGTAGCTTCAGGTGCCGTAGGAAAAGCACAAGACGTAAAAGTATTAGGAGTAGACCTATTAACCTTACCTTCTGAGTTAGCCGGTGGGGTTTACGCTGCTGCTAAGATGGCACCAAAACAAACATCAGCCGTTTTAAATGCATGGGAACAAAAGTTTGGTAAAGAGCCTGTTTTTGTTGCAAGTAAAAAAATAAGAGGACAGTCTGTAAGCCCTGTGGAAGCTAAACAAGCGTTAGAAGCATCTACAGGCGAAGAGGTTTTATCAGTAGCTGTTAGAACAGAAGACTCAGGTGTTTTAACATTGGAGCGTTCTCTTGCTGCTACAGACCCTATATTTAAAACAAGGGTAGATGAAAGTATAGATTTAGCTCAAGGGTCTTTAGCTGACGAGTTAAGTAAGCTCACAGACCCAACTACTGGTTCCTACAATTGGGAAGCTTTTAAAGAAATGCTCCCTAAAATACAACAAGACTTGAGAAGTCAGGTAGATGATAGAGTTAATGTAGCTCAAGAAGAGTTATCTTTTATAGTACGTGCTTTTGAAAACGATCCAGTAAAGGCATCAAAAGAGTTTACAAAATCTTTTGATAATTTAATGTCTGATCTTACAGTTCAGGAGCAAAGATTGTGGCAACCTATAAATGATATAGTAACAGTCCCCACTCAATCTTTAAAAGCAGACGTAGCTAAAATTGTTAAGGATGCCAATAAATCTCAAAATTTACCTGTGGCTGAAATGTCTGAAATACTGGGAGTTGGTATACAAAGAACAAGCCAAGGTTGGAGAATAACAAATAACAAAAAACAAGCTACACAACCAACAGTAAAAATGTTAGATAAAGAAGCGCCTATAGTTTTGACCACACTGAGATCAAATCTTAATCAAACTAGAAGAGCCTCTGCAAGAGCTACAGATTCAAAAGACCGTTACGATCAAGAAATATTGTTTAAGCTACAAGAAGCTGTTTTAAAATCTTTAACTAACACTGCTGATACTGTAAATCCAGAACTGAGGAATAATTATTTAGCTGCTATAAGTTTTACTAAGAAGATGCACGAAGTCACTTCTAATGCTTCTTTAATACCTAAAGTAATTAAAGCAGAGCCTGAAAAGAAAGCAGCCACGTTGTTAGGAGGTAAAGATCAGGCAGACATGGCGATAGCTGCTAGGGAACTAGAGGAACTTTTTGGTATAATAGCTAACGATAACCCTGCTGCTAGTTCTCGTCTTTTAAAACAATCAGAACAGTTTATTTTTAATAAATTTGCTGACCAAGTTGATCCAACGGACTTGGCTTCTTTTGATCTTTTTATTGCTAAAAACCAAGACTGGTTTAGAAGGTTTCCTGAGGCAGGTAGAGTAATTGAAGCAGCAAGACAAAAAGCTAAAAATCAAGGAGTAATAGTAAAAAGCGCTTTAAAAGCACAAGAAGCCGCAAAAGCAAAAGAGTTTTGGAATATTTCAGGTAAAACCCCCGAAGCAGCTATGGATATTATCTTAAATGCCGCCAACCCTACTCAAGTATCCGCGCAGTTTAGAAAGTTATTATCTAAAAGCCCTGTTGCCGTACAGGAGTTTAAAGATAACATAGCTAAAAAAATAGCAGCGGAGTCTATGTCTATAGTAGATAGGCAAATTGCAGGGGCAGGGAAACAACAAGTAATACAAACAGTTCCTTTTGAAATAGCCTTAAAGAAATATGCCCCTCTAACAGGAGTATTTAACACTAAAGAGCTTAAAGGTTTAGAGTTGTTACATAAAAAATCTGTTCAAATAGCTAAATCAATACAAGCTAAAGGAGGAACAGAACATCTAGAAGGAAAAGGAACAAACCTAGCAATTCTTTTAACGGCTAAAGTTGTAGCCTTGAAAGCAGTTAGTGCGATAGCGGGATCACAATCTATTGTTTTGGCTAACAGTGCTTCTAACATAGCAGCTAAAGCAGTTAGAGGGTTGACAGATGATGTTGCCAACAATATTCTTAAAGAAGCTTATAAGAACGAAGAGTTAATGAAGATATTGCTGACTGAAAACATAACCCCTTCACAACTGAGCGTGTTAAACAGTAACAAGTTTCAATCAGGACGTACTTTGTTCAAAGCTTTGACAGAAGGTATACTACAAGAACCTGAACAAGAGTAACAAAAAGCCCCTTAGGTCTCCCTAGGGGGCTTTTGTATACTACAGTATACATTGTAAACTATAAGAAACACTTTAACGTACATATAAGTGTTGGCTAACTACACTATTTCGCATGTA
>Ga0307488_10000460_pt1 | contig 33389 bp, 29 predicted proteins | sample SB02metaG_FD_202248 | JGI IMG/M metagenome (GOLD analysis project Ga0307488, IMG submission 202248) | Sea-ice brine microbial communities from Beaufort Sea near Barrow, Alaska, United States - SB 0.2 | ecosystem: Environmental > Aquatic > Marine > Coastal | place: USA: Alaska | collected...
TGGTTGCTGAGTACCAAGGAAGTGACGAGCTACGGCGCCACGAAGTGAGTGCGTGTTGGGTGGATTGTGAACAAGAAAAAGTCGGTGGTACTTAACACGAGTCGCACTAAAACGCACCAGTCGCGACATTATGCACGTCTCAGTCTACGAAAAGAAAGTACCGTGGTACTGACGGTACTGGTACCGTACGCAACGCACTGGTACCCGGTCGTTATCCACCCTTATAATCACTCATTCGTGTTTCTCCGCCCATACCCGCGCGTTTTGGAACATCTTGAGCCACGGCCCCGGTCCGTCCGCGGTGAGCCCGACGTCATCCGGGAACCACGGCATCTGCCACCCCAGAAACGCGCGTTCGGGGTGCGGCATCATGGCGAGGTGTCTGCCGTCTGTGCTGCAAAGCGCGGCGACGCCGAGGGGCGAGCCGTTGGGGTTCAAAGGGTACTGCGATTGTGAACGAAAAGGGTCAGTCTTGTGAGTCTTCCGAAATAGGTATGAGGTATGGGTGTACTGTATGGGCAAACAGTCGTGATTGTGATGTGTTTGATGGGTTTGTACCAGTACTGGTAAGCGTTACCAGTGTCGCACTCAAATAGTCAAAGAAGAGGGTCCGTAACCAGTGTCTGGATTTGGGAAAGCCCCATGACGAACCTGTTCCGTGGCGTCGCCGTTCGGGTCGACGTACCGAATCGGCGCGCACCCGGCGTCCACAACGGGTTGCAGCCGGGTAGGGTCGGGAAACGTAACCTTCCCCTCGCCGTGCGCGATCCAGACGCCTAGTTTGCTGCCCTGCATTCCCTCAAGCATCACCGCCGGGGTGTTCGCGTCCACGCCGACGGTGACCCACCGGGATTCGAACCTTCCGCTTTCGTTGTGAATGAACCGGGGTTGTTCCTTGTCCGCCACGCTACCCAGCCCGTCCTCCGCCGGCACGAACCCGAGAAGCGCCATGAGCTGGCACCCGTTGCAAACCCCCAAACTGAAGCTATCCTGCCTGTCGTAAAAGTCCCTGAATTGCTGCCACAGGCTTTTGTTGAACTTGATGCTCCCGGCCCATCCCTTCGCGGAATCCAGCACGTCGGCGTAGGAGAAACCGCCCACGAACACGATCCCGCGGAAGTCGCTCAGGGAAACGGTCCCGGCGAGCAGGTCGCTCATGGTCACGTCCCACGGTTCCATCCCCGCGCTGTGAATCGCCGCGCTCATCTCGCGGTCGCCGTTGCTGCCTTCTTCCCTGAGAATGCACACCTTTACTTTTTTGGTCTGGCTCATGACTTCGGGGGAGGTTACCTCCGGTTGGTAGGTGAGGTTCCATTTGGGCATCGCGCGGTCGCGCAACCCGGTTTGCTCCGCCGCGACGGTCGCTTCGGACGATTGAAGCCTTTCAAGCGCGAAGGAAGTGGCTTCCCAGGTGTCCCGCAAGTCCTTGACGGTGGCGTCGATGACCAGGCCTTTGTTACCCACGGAAACGGAAACCAACCCGTCGTCGTTAGTAGTGCCGATTTCAGTCACGGTCACGCCGGCATCCGCGTACGTTTTCACGACGCAAGACAAGTTCGCGTCGCTAACCTCCAAAACAATTGCCAGCTCCTCCGCGAACAACGACGCGTTTACGTCGCCATCAGGTGACACGGGAAGGGCCACCGTCACCCCCGCGCTTGGGTGAGGAAACGCCATTTCAATCACCGCGGTGACGAACCCGCCGTCGCTCACGTCGTGGCCGCTCGCGATTTTCCGGTCCGCGATCAACACCTGGGTAGCTTCCCAGGCGAGTTTGAAATAGACAGGGTCATCCATGTCCGGGGTTACGTCGCCCATCTGCCCGTACGCCTGCGCCAGGGCGCTGCCGCCTAAACGGCGCTTGCCTTCCTTGGACCCGAACTCCACCAACAAAAGCTTGGACCTTTGTTTGCTTAGTTTCAAATCCGGGGTCACCGTTTTCGTCACGTCAGGCACGGTGACGTACCCCGACATGACCACCGACCCGGGCGCTGATACGATTAACGCCGAAAGTGTCAGTCTCGGGGGCCGTGTGTATAGCCGGGATTGGTATATCCGGTATTGGAAAGGGTAGGCCCTGTACTCCATAGTACGCGGGATTGGAATAACCGTCCCTTCTGGTCGTAAGACGTCCAGGACGCAGGACGAGTATGGGCAATCAGTCGTCTCGTAACGTGAGAAAGTGGGAAAGTTCCGTACCTTTCACGACCTCGCCGTCCGCCCGCGCGGCCATGGAAAGCGAGTCCTTCCCGCCGTCAATCGCGACGTCAAGTTTCTCCATCGCCGCGCACAGCGCAGTACACGCGTCGAACATGTGCGCGCCGTCCCCCGGTAGCTTCGCCGCGTACATCCAGTTCCCCGAGTACTTCACGTCCTTCAACCCGGTGGTGTTGGCGAACACCAGGTTGGTGAGTGACTCGCCTAAACTCATCCTGGCCATCGCGGCTGGGTCGATCATGCCCTTCACCGGTTGCTCGCCGATGCAAGTCGCACCGCCCGTGATTCCGTAGTGCGTTTGCGAAATCACCGCGACGTCCGCGATGGGAATTTGCAGTGGCCCGACGCATTGTTGCTGCGCTACTAACCCGGTTACGCTGCGGTCAACCTTAGTGGTGAGGAACCGCTTGCTGCCCACGGACGGGAGCCTTAGGACTCGGTCCAAGGCGGAGGCGGGGGTAGCGCCGGTGGGTAACGAAACAGGGTCGTTGGGGAACTCCATCCTTTGCAAGTCGTACGTCTTTTTGGGCATGTCCCCTAAAACTTTTTCAAGGTCCAGGTCTTCGGGAACCGGTGACCCGGGCGGCGCCGTGGGGTCGATCAACTTCACCCGGCCGCTGCCGTCGATGGATCCCAAAACGCTGAACGGACACCGCTCCCTGGCGCATATCTTTTCGATCACGGAGAGTGATTCCGGGGCGATGAGCATGGCGCTGTTTTCCTGGTACTCCGCGCCCCAGATCTCCAAAACGGACAGCGAGGTGTCCCCAAGCTTCACTTGCCGGATATCCAGCGTACCGCCTTTGGGGTAAATAAGCTCCTTGCACACGTTGCAGTTCCCACCCGCGCCTTGGTCGTGGATTGACAAAATGGGGTTACTCCCCTCCAACTCAACACACGCTTTCACAACCCGGTTCAGTTTGTTGCTCATCTCCGCGTCGCCGCGTTGCACGGCGTTGAAATCGAGATCCGCGTTGGCTTCGTCTGAGTCGTGGAAAAGAAAGCAAAGAACGGGTCAGTCGGAGACTCTTGTGTTGGGCGATTTACGCACAGTGGGTACGCAGTCTTGTACTAACGGTGCACTTATTGTAGCGGTAAGACGTTTGCCGTAACTGCACTCCATACATGGCAAGTAAACGGCCGGTGTCAGGATTTGGGAATTAACCACGAACCTTCGCCGCCCGCTTTCGACGACGCGGCGCCTCCGCCCATCCCGATTCGGTACGCCGGTCCGCCTGTTATTGTAAAAAAATAGTGGTTAACGTCTTTTGTAATGCGAGTGAGTAATTACTCTGGACAATCGGCAAGGACAAACAGTCACCAGCTTCGGCAAAACAGTCGTCTCTTGATTTGGTGAAACCCCCGTCCGGCCGTACCTATTTTCACCACGAGCATCCCGATGTCGCCTTCCGTTTTCTCCAGGTTGGCGTGGTCGATTTGGCCGAACCCGCCGCTGAACATGATGGGTTTGATCCACTCCCGCCGTTCGCCGTTCTTCAACCGCTGGCCGAAGGTACGGCAGTACCCCGCGATGAGGGGTTCGCCGAACTTGTTCCCGTAATCGCTGGCGCCGTTGCTGGCGTCCACCAGGATCTGCAGCGGTTTCGCCAAGTTGCTGGGGTACTTGAAATCCTTCACTGCCGTTTCCAGTTCGAAACCCATGTGGTTACCTTCCATTTGAAGGTTACCAACGCAGTACCCCGCGGTACCCGCGGTGAGCAACGAACCGGTGCCAGTGGCGTGCGTGTCCCGCATGCGGCCGCCCGCCCCGGTCTCTGCGCCCGGGTACGGCGCCACGCCTGACGGGAAGTTGTGCGTCTCCGCTGCGATAGGGAAAGAAAAGTGTCAGTATTGTATTGGGCGTGTATTGGGCGATGTATGGACAAACAGTCACCAGCTTCGGTAAAACAGTGTACGTACGGCCAATCGGCAAACAGCGTGTCCCCGGATTTGGGAAACGCAGATACGTACCCGTGAGCAACAAATCCAAATCAACCGCTCGAGGCTCAAGCTTGGACGGCCCACCCGCGCGGACCGGGCGCAACGGCGTGTTGACGTACCCTCGAATCGCACTGGAGTTGTCCTTGAACGCGATCACGCTGTTGTGTCCGCGCTCGCCCGTTATGGTGTCCTTGACCATCCTGAAAAGGGACTTGGGTTGAGGCACGCCGTCCACGATTAGGTTCCCGCCGAAAAACCAGTGCCGCGAGTGTTCGCTGTTACTCTGTCCCATGTCGAACAGCTCCACGTTCGTGGGGTCTCGGCCGATGTCGTCCCTGAACAAGGTCAGGTAGAATTCGAAATCCTCTTCATCGAAGGCGAGGCCCATTTCCTTATCCACGCGCTCCAACGCCGCCCGTCCTTCTGCTAACACCGGGATGGTGTACGTCGGCTCGGGGACGGCGTTGGTGACGAACGTCGCCAAAGGTTCGTCGTACACGCACTCGGTCATGCGGTCGTGCACGTTTTGCGCGAAGGCAAGCTTAAGCGTATCACTCATTGCCGTGCCTTTGGTTAACGTGAGCTTGAACCGCCGGCTTCGCTCAAGACGGGTCACCTTCCCCAAGCCGCAGTTGAGGCACACGCCGACCGCGTTCGTGCTCCACGCTGATTGAAACGCCAGCCTCGGGCCGACCTCCACCACGGAATTTTGATCGCTAAACGTGCTGGTATCCGAAAACTGGTCAGGCTCGAAAGTTTCGCGTAACAGCCACTGTAACGTCTCCAGCTCGTCGTTAGTTAACGGGCTCGTGGTTTCCACGTTGAAACACTGTTCCGTTTCGATGGATTCAATACCGCCATCCACGCCGGGCTTCCCATTCGCCTTGCGAAGAAGCGTCGCCGTGGCTTCGGGTGACAGAAACGGCCTGCGGAAAAGCTGCAGCACGGTCCGTTCGGAAGCGGCGGCCGTCTTGGAAGCGGCCGGGCCGGTGGCGACCGCGGACGGGGTCGCGACGCGGCGAGCCGTGACGCGGGCGCGGCGATCTGTTTTGTTTTTTGGGCACAAAGGGCCAGTAGTTTTTTTTTAAGATGTGTCAGTTTTGAACCGAGTTGGGATGGGTCAGCGGGTGCGTGCCACAGAGCAGGTTCTGTTTTTACGTGACCCGTGTTCCGTGTTCTTACAGAGTTCGAAACAGAGAACACCGAACGGTCACCGCGACGCGGTCGTAGGGTTTCGCACGACCCACAGGTGGAAGGTGAGTTTGGTCCATCTGTAGGGTCCGAGAAAAAGATCGATGGTTTTTTCGCAGTGCGATCGCGTTGGAAACAACAACCTCATGGGGTTCCACCGGTTGGCATGCCTATCCCGATTCACTTCGAGTGCGTATTTACACGGGAGTTGTCGCCAACAAAACACGGCCTTTCGCACGTACCTTTCATCCCCAAGCGGTTCCCGAGCGCGGCCGCGCTGGCGCGCTGCGCGAGAGGCGCCGACATGACGACGAGAAAAAGGTAAAGCTCTTGTCACCGACAACAAACGTGGGTCGTTGCGTTGATGCGACCGGGAGTTCAGATGGGCTCTGGTCGGTGTGCTCGAGCGACACTGGAGTGCCTTTGACACTGAGAAGGCGCCAGGAGTTGTGCGGGACGGTGGGACGGACAAGGGAAGGGGAAGGCCTGGGGCACCCTCATCCAAAATATTTCGCCGCCAACCCAACCAGCCGACTTTTTTTCCCATTTCCGCATTCCGACGACTGATTGCCCATACGGGACTGACACTTTTTTTTGAACTGTTTGAAATCGTCGTGACAAGTGCAATTTTCAGTTTTGCGTTTTTCTCGTTTGGCCCGAAAGGATGAAGCGACGCGCGTCACAGCCCGAGGCACCGCCACGAAGTCGTGGCCAAGCCCTTTCCGACGCTTCGTCAGTGACCGTCGCGGTTTCGTTTCCGACCGGGTTTCCGTTACTTGAACGCCGCTCGTGACACCGTCGTTACCTTCTCCACGTCCTAGACGACAGAGAGTTCGGAAAGAGACGGTGCCATCTCTCGAGATTCGAATCTCGCCAAATCTCAACGCTTGTCACTCAAAACACCTTCCCCACAACATGTCCGTCATCGACGCCCTGAAGCACTCCGTGCACAACGTGTTCAAAGCGGGCGCCGAGTCCGTAATGCGCACGAGGGTCACGAGCGCTTTCGTGGAGAAGGGGGTTGTGACTCCTGAAGAGTTCGTGCTTGCGGGTGATTTTTTAGTAGCGCAATGCCCGACGTGGGCGTGGCAGTCGGGCGATGCGAAGTGTCAGAAACCGTACCTACCCCCAACTAAGCAGTTCCTGGTTACGAAAAACGTGCCTTGCCGCGAACGCGCTTCCGCGATGGAGAAATTCGCGGGCCGGGAAAAGCACCTCGAGGGCGAAGACGACGGGTGGGTCGAGGCGGGCGGCGACGGGATGGGCGGTGGTGACGACGACGACGAGGATGTCCCGGACATTGAAATGAGCGGCTTGAGCGTTTCACCACCCAAAACACCTTTGACTGTTTCACCCCTGGAAACGCAGAGCACCACTACTGACGAGACCCAAGCAGAAACGCCAGCCAGCAACGCCTCCAGTGATGACATCCCCGACATGGACGATTTCGTGGATCTCGGGGCGGAGGAGGGGGAGGACGAAGCGGCGCTTGCGGTCGTTTCGGGAACGAAGAAAACAGAAGAAGACTCCGAGGCGCACATTTTGAAAACAAGAACCTACGACCTTTCCATCACGTACGACAAGTACTACCAAACCCCGCGGGTGTGGCTCTGCGGGTACGACGAGCAGTACCGTCCATTAGACCCTAAAAAGACCCTACAGGACATCAGCGCGGAGCACGCCCGGAAAACGGTGAGTATTTCCCATTTACCACATTTCGCCGACTGATTGCCCATACACGACTGACATTTCTTTTTTTTCAATCAGGTCACGATCGACCCGCACCCGCACACGGGAACGCCGAGCGCGTCGATTCACCCTTGTAAGGTACGCGTTGGGGCTTTCCCAAATCAGGCGGCACACTGTTTACCGCCCCATTCGTGACTATTTACTGTGCACTACATACATCACACGTGCCCTGTTTTATCTCTCAGCTGGTGACTGTTTGTCCATACATCGCCCAATACACGACTGACCCTTTTCGCGTACCAATCGCCAGCACGGAGCCGTGATGAAGAAACTCATCGACAACGCCACGTCCAACTCGGGCGAACCGCCAATCGTGGAGCACTACCTTCTCGTGTTCCTCAAATTCATCGCGTCCGTGGTGCCCACGATCGAGTATGACTACACGCTGGCGATTTGAGGGATTCAGTTACCAGGATTTAGTTGAGGGATACGCAACCAGGAGGTACCCTAATCCCGGTGACCTGTATTTGTACAACGAACAACGTACTTACGAGTATTTTTTTCTACGAACGTCGACGTATCACAAACGCGCCCGCGCTCGCAAACGCCTGATCGTCACGATCCCACTCCTCGTCCCCCCCCCCTACCTCCCCCCCCCGGTTTCGGTTTCGATAACGCCTTTTCAATCGCGTCCCGGACCATCGTTTCGCCTTTTCTCGTAATCTCGGGAGTCGCGCCGATTATCCGCACGGTTTTTTTTTTGTTGTCATAACTCATCACGCACTCGGAGTCTTTTTGTAACCGAATGATGGTGCTCCCGTTGCGTCCGATCACCACGCCCAGGTCCGCGCCCACGTGGAGTAACAAATCACACCCCTCAGCAGCGGTGCCTTCGAAACCGTTTGGTAGCGAATACGTCTTACGATAGGTAAAAGAAAGTGTCAGTGTTGTGTATCGCGACGGCCTGGTCAACAGTCACCGGCGTTAGAGGTAAAACGTGTACGGCGGGGTTTGGGAAATAAAATAAGGGCGTCGCACCTTCACGCCCGCCACGAACCGGAACTCTAGGTTCAGTTTGGTCAATTTCCCGGTGAACTCCTTGTTCGCGATTTCGACGAGCAAAGCTGCGGCGACGGCGACGGCGGGGAGGGTTTTCGTGACCAAGCCGGTTTGAGATATCGTCACCGTTAGAGCGTCCTCGTTCACATTGAACGAACACCCGGTACACTCGCAGAGCATGTCGAGATGTTTTTTGTCGGCACCGCCCACGACTCGGCCGAAACCGAACGGCCCGCCGCAGGTCACGGTCGCGGCGGCGACGGTGTCTTCGGCTCCGTCGTTTGACACTGACACTTTCGCGGACTCCGTAACAGTGGCTTTGAATTCGTCCGGGACGTTGTTGGGTTCGCGTACTAAAGGCGGTGACACTTCACCCACTCCGTTCGCGGGCAGGCGTTGTAAACGACTTCGCAGGTCACCCCCGTTTGTTTGCGGAACTTGGTGACTACCGCCTTGGTGACTACCGCCTTGGTGACTACCGCCTTGGTGACTACCGCCGCGTTCAAAACCGGGCGCCTCCGCCGAAACCCCGCCGCCGTGCCACCCGTCCCACGCGATGTTCTTCTGCGCCAACGATTTTTCAATCATGTGTCTCGCCTTGTCCACGTTTTCCGGGGTCCCGGTAACCACCACGGTTGTTTTATCGGTCTCAACCAAAACCTTGGCGCCCGTCGTTGATTCGATCCGCCGCACGTGTTCCCCCTTAACCCCAACCACCAAGCCGTTGTTTCCGCGCGTGTCGATGACCCACCGGCTTTCGGTTGTTTGGTCGTGTCTGGAATCGTAGTCGTGGCCAGGGTTCCGCGGCGGTCCGGTTCGATCCTGAGGCCTCTCACCCACGCGTTGTCGTTGCGTCTCGGGGTGGTCGTGGTACGCATCATGGCGATCCGGTGCGTTTCGTTTCTGCCCAACAACAGATGCGGCGTACGACCCGAACTCGCTGCCGTCGTACCCTCCAACCGTGTTTCCTCCGCGAACCGGCATGTCGTATTGGCGACCGGCGCCGGAGCCGTCGGCGCGGAACAGCCTTGTCCGAGTAACGCCGAAAGTGTCAGTCGGTCGGTCGTGATGTGTGTGTATCCGGGATTGGTAGTACGTAAACAGTCGTGGAACCGTCCTCCGGGAATGCGCCCTTCTGGTGGTAACAGTCACTTCGTCAAAACGCGTATGGGCAATCGTGGAGGCGTGGGTGTGGGGTGGGAAAAACCCGTACCAATCCAGCGCGTCCCGCACCAGTTCCACGTCCCCCACTCTGGGCGGCGGCGGCCCGTTGTTGCGTTCGGCCGCGTTTTGACAAGCGGTTAAATAAGTATCCCACTCCCGCAAAGCCGGGACGGTGTTCGACAAATCCCCCAAGTTCGCGGGTTGTTCGAAAACACGCCCGCTCCGGTCGAACGCGCGTAGGATGAACACCGCCGTTTTTCCGCCGCAAACCGTTTTTCCATCAGGCAACGCGCCGCCCGCCAGCTCCGCGATTTGAAACACGCCTTGGCCAACCCCGAGCCGCACAACCGCGCCCCGTGCTCGTCGTAATGACTCACACGCGAACCTCGGGTCATACATCAGTGAATTCGTCACGAAACCTACGTCCGGGTTTACCGGGCCGGGACCGAACTCGTCGGCGCATACGAGGCGCGCCAGGTCGTTTCTGGTTAAAAAAATAGTCGCGGCGTCGTCCAAATCGGCGGGCAACGCCCGGTCCTTGAACCGCCCTGAAGGGGGGGCGTGGTAGGCAGACCGGCCGAAAGGGCCGTGAGTTGTGCCCACCCCTCCAACCGGGCCTCCACTGGGAGGGTGCGGGTACCCAAGCCTCGGGGCGGCGGGGTAATCGCCGAGCGGCAACGGCGGGTGAAACAGATCGTGCGGTCGAAACTCTCCAGCCTCCCACGGCGCGCCCCCAACCGACCGCCGTTGCTCGAACCCCGCGTTGTCCACCCCCCGCTGGCCTTGCCCGTTCGGGGTGCGCACCGGGTACGCGCCCGCCCCGGCCAGCGGTGCGAGGGACTCACCGTGCCCGACCCGCCCGGCCCGGTGGGAGGTGTTGTCGCAAGGCGGAAACGACTCACGCGCAGCGGTGCCATTGAGTCCGCCGCGTCCGCCGGCCCGGCCTCGGCCCGCGGAACCGGCGGACCTGTCTCTACCGCCCGCGTTAATCCCGGCCGGTCCTAAGGCGCCAACAGAACCGGGCGCATCTCCGACACCGAAAGAACTCGTGGCGTCGCGTCGACCCGCGGGCTCAGCGGCGGTACCGTCGCCACCATCGCCGACGCCGATGTCATCGTCGCGTTTATGCACCGGTCGTCTCCGATCGGCGTCGTGTTCGGATTCGGAATCGTTCCCACCGTCGGTCGCGCCCGCGTTCGGGGCTAAGTCGCCCCCCAAACCAACCTCAGGCGACGGCGACCGCAACGGGCTTCCCTCGCTGAGAAGATCCGCCTCGACGTCCGGGGAGGCGGGCATCGCGGGGGCACGACGGTGGCGCGGACACCGAATGGGAGATGAGTGTGATGAGATCGCGCGAACGAGAGACGAGCCAAGACAAGAAACACCTTACAAGACGAAAACGCAAATTCCACGAAACCGATGCGACCGGCCTGATTCGTTTTTCCCGTAAGTCTCGCAAACAACCGCCGACTCCCGTAACTTCCAACTACCTCTATCAAACGACCCAAACCCAATTACAGCTTCTCCAGCTCCACCGCGAGCTCCTTGAACAGCCCGTCCAGTTTCTTCCGCGGCTCCGAGGATGGTGGCCCGGCTTCTTTTTCCCACCGCGTTTTAAGCGGCCCGAGGATGTACGCTCGTCGTCGTTTGAAGTGCTCGAAAATAGCATCCGCGAATTGCAACACCGGCTTGCGAAGCTGCTCGAGCATCGCGTACCGCACCACGTACTCCACGATCTGCACGTTGTACGCGTCGCTTTGTTTCGTGCCGTCCACCGTGCCCATCGTGCGCTCGTACCCGGGCTCGTTGAAAAAAGGCTGGTTCACGAAAATCAGGGACTGGATTGAAATGATCACCTGCGTGATCGTGCTCACGGACGCGTCCCAGGTTTCGCCTTGCGCGCCTTGCCACGTGCCCAACAAACTCAAACAGACCTTCCCGTCTTTGTACAGGTTGGGATTGAGGCGACACCGGCCGCCGCCCGTGGTTTTGAATTTGATTTTCGGCGCGCAGGTCGGATACCCGCTGGGAAAGAACGTATCGAACGTGAAAAAACCCGCGTCGTATGGCGTCTCCTCCGGTCCCGTGATGCCCACGCTCCAAAGCACGCTCCTCTCTTCGTCCACCCTGACCAGCGCGGTGCTTGATCGGCTCAACGGAAGCGTCGCGGTGAGGCCGGCCATCTCCCGCGCTACCCTGACTAAGTGCGGTCCCGTTTTCAAGTCCCGCGTGGCTTCGTCGAGAAACGCGTGTTTCCGTCCCGTACCGCCAGAAGAGGTACCGCTCGGGCCGGCGCCGGCGTCTCCGTTCGTGTCACTCGCTCCCGGTCCGTCCCCGTCCCCCGACACCACCCCCGAGACGTCGAACACCAAAGGCCGCATCGCGACCACGTACGCCGCTTCCGAGACGAACTCCTCCGAGTCGTTGAATGACGTGGCTCCTTTTTTGCCCAGCCTTCCCCCAGGCTTACCATTGCTTTTTCCAGGTTTGGCAAGGTCTTCCCCGGGTTCTTCCTTGCTGCTGCCCGTCTTACCCGCCTTGGCAGTAGTCTTCGTGGTCTGCTTCCCTTTCTCTGCGGTGTCCCGTTTCGACCTCCGATTGGGAAGTTCCGCCTCCGTCTGCGACGTTTCCGGAAAAGTGTTTCCCGAAACGCTCGCCACAACCGCGTCGCGCGCGGACAAAATGCGCCGCGCCAGGGAGATTTCCAACCGCGCGGTTTTGTGCCACTCTTGATTCGAATCGATTGCTGAGCTCCCGGCGGTGAGCGCGTCGTTCGACTTGACAGTAACAGGAGGCGTTGCAGTAACCTTGGCAGTCATCCCGTGCTCCGTCACCGTTTCGTCCGTCACAGCAGGTGTGTGCCCCTCGCTCGCCTTCATGCTGCGCAGGTAAATCTCCGCCTGCGCGGCGACTTCCGTGAGCGACGACGCGATTGAGGTTTCGGTTTTTTGGGACGGACGCGGGTTTTTTTGTTTCGTTTTTCCCCCGCTCCTTCCGCCCGTCTCGGCCGCGTGTTGTTCCACCAGCAAATCCGCGCACCCGCAGTCCACCAAGGCGAACACCGCGTCTAGTAAACAACCGAAATACGTAGCCCGTTCCGTCATGTCCATGAACGCGCACCCGATTAACTCGCGCGTGATGAACGCCACCACGCATGACCGGCGGAGCACGCGCTCCGTGGTGGCGCGCGAGATTTCCGCGCGCCTACCGAGCTTGGCGAACTCTGATACCGATAAAACAAAGTGTCAGTCTTTCGTAATGTGTATAAGTAAACAGTCAGAGGTAATCGTCCCTTCTGGTACGAGTATATCGCGATGTATAGACAACAGTCACCAGCGTTAGAGGTAAAACGTGTACGGCGGGATTTGGGTAACTGGAAAGGCGTGTACCTTTGGTGAATCGATTCGTCGTCGCGGTCGCGGGTTGGTTGTCGTGCACCGCGGACGCGCGCGCGTCAATCGCGCCGTTACCAGAATAAGACGCACCGCCATCCTCGCCTCCAGCCATTGCAGCGCCTCCAACCATTGCAGCACTCCCAACCCCAACCCCAACCCCGATGCGAATCAAACACACCGTCTCTTCAATCAACGTTCGCACCACCCCGTCCTCCGCGCTCTGCGCCACCCGCGCCGCCGTGGCGTCCCAGTTCCGAACCGGCGCGCCGTCGCCGTCGCCGGTCCCAGTCCCGCCGCTCGAAAGCTTCCCGCTCCCGTCGTGCCCGTACCCCGTGCCTTTCGCCCAGGTTTCCGATTTCTTGTCGGCAATCTCTTTGCGTTGGGTGTTTAACCGGACCGCCTCGCTGTCCTTTTCTGTCGTTGTTAAGTCGACGTCGTCCTCGCCGACATCCCCGAAGGCGTTTGTGGTAGAAGTGTCCGCGTCCATTCCAAACTCGACGTTTTCCACTGTTTGTCCGTACATCTCTTCGTACGCCGCCGGCGTGATCGGGTTCCCCTTTGACGTGCCGCACGCCGCAAGCTTGGCGAGCGTGCTTTCCAACAAACTGGGGTGGTCGCAATACGACCCTTCCAGGGAGGTTTCGGTCATGTCCAGACAGTTCAAGTCGCACTCCAAGTCCACCCGCGCGTGTTTCTGCAAAAAGTTTTGCAGAAAAAGAAGAACCCCACTCGTCGCGGTGAAGGGCTGCCAGTTTTTCAGGTGCAGCGTGGGGTGCGCGGCTAAGGCTTGCGGGGTTATTCCGGCTAACCGCGGTCGAACAACCCTTACTCGCGGCGGGTAAAACGGGTACAAATCGGGTTTGAAGCTTATCCGTAACTGCACGTAGTCGTACCCGTTGACTAGCTCCAGGGTCTCCAGGTCAGCCTGAAGGGAGGATTGATGAGTTTCGCGGTTGCTTTTGTTTTTCTTGGAACGGTTCAAGGACGAAACCGCCTCCGACAAAAAAGAAAGTGGTTAACGTCTGTCGTGACGTGTATTACGTAAACAGTCACGGCAGAGGGAAGACGTCCCTTCGCAGGACGAGTATGCGCAATCGCGTAGGCGGAGTGTGGTGCTTGGGAAAGGTCCGCACCTCAAACGCGCTCGCCGGGAACCGCACGTCCCACTCGTACACGTCGTGCTCCACGGCTTGCACTTTGCACGTTCGAAACGTGCCGTTGACCCATATGCCTTGCGTTTTCTGAAGCGAAAACAGCTCGGCGTATAAACGCTGAAACGCACCTTCGGACGAAAAAATCTGATCCCGCGCGCACCGCTTCATCTCCCAGGTTTCCGTCTCCGCGTCGGATTTGGTGCGATTTTTGGTATCCTCAAAGCTCCGGGGCGCGTCGCAGTCGTTCGTGTCCAGCCTCGCCAGCCGCGCCGCTACCCTCCGCTCCTCCCGTTCCTCGCACTTGCGTTTGTTCTGGTAAAGAACTGTGATTTCGGAGGAGGAGAGGTTTTTGCTCTCCAACCCGTGGTGATCCAAGTCGGCGTCGTCGTTTGAGGGCGCGTCGTTTTCGGAGCCCGAGCCCGAGCGCGCGTCGTCGTCGTCGTCCTCCGAGTACCCGTACCCCGACCCCGAGTCGCTTCGCCCTTCCACATCCCTTGAAGGCGCTTTGAATGTTTTGGACGGATTCGGGTGCTTGGTGTCATCGTGCGTGGGGGTCACGGTGCGCACGTCGAACTCGCTCGCTCCGTGGTCTTGTTGCGCGTTTCGCGACGCTTGCCTGGCTCGACTCGCGACCGGCGCCATCTCGTCGGCGCACTGAAACGCCTCGCCAACCCAGCAAACAGTCTTGAACAAATCCGTCCCCTCGCCGCCGCCGCCAGCGCCGAGCTCCAGGGAGGTATTCAGCTCGCGTACGTGCGGTGTGGAATGCGAATCGTCGCTGGTCGCGAGCACGGTGCCGCGCGGGTACCCGTCCTGGGAGGTTGGGGAGGGAGGAAATTGGAACAGTTCGTCAACCACAGAACTGACGTGCTTCCGCTTGCCGAGATCTGGTTTGAGTAGTGATGGTAGGTCGTCGTACTCGCAACTGGAGCGAGGGGTCAGAGCTTCGGTGGCGCCGCGACGACACGCACCTCGAACATCAGCACCAAAGATATGTCCCGTCCGCCGTGGTGCAACCGCAACGTGACGCATATCCCGTCCTCGTCCGTCTCGAATCCGCGCAACACGCCCGGAGGAGAGGCGCGCGTTTCCGTGGCCAGCGATTCGGCGAGCGCGCGCGCGTGGTCACGAAGCCGTGACCCCATCGCGAGCGGAGGTACGCAGCGCGCTCGGGACTCTACTGGAGCGAGTGTGGAGAAGGGCCGTGCAGACCCGCGGAGGCGGGGCGAACAGGCACGGCGTCACGGCGCCGCAGCGTTGTGTGGGTAGTGGATCTCCGTAGTCTATCGTGTTTTTGTCCAAAACAGGAGATGAGGCCCAAAATCACCGCTCAACCGAATCTGGAGCAATCGGTCGCTGGTGGTTTCTTCCCGACGCCGCCCTGTGTTTCACACCGTGCCGCGCGGCGGGCGCGTGCCTTGAGGCCATGCCGACCCCCTTGCTGAAACGTGACCCGCTGGAGACCATAATTCGCGGCGCGGAGTGGTTGGGACGACCGCGGGCGGGTTCCAACTCCAAAGATGGAAACTCGCGGGTTGCGACGGCTTCCGCTTCATCCCCCACGGAACGCGAAGGCGGTCGCGGGCGGGAGTTCGACCGGCAGCTCGAGCTGCGCGGCGGGGTATGGCTGGGGCATTTGCGGGTTTGCGATGACCCGTGGGGTCCGGTGATGAGCAAACGACGAACCCTGATGCGGGACGAACGCGCAAGGCCGCACGAGCACGAGAGCTTGGCGAACTTGTCGCGAGCAGACACGTCGGTTTCGGACGACGGCAGCGGCGCCAGCGATGGGAACGACGCGGACGTGACGTTGGACGAAAACACCAGCGGGATGGAACGGGGCGTCGACCTGATGGGTTCGGGACAGGCGGCGGTTGTTGATTCGCGCGCCCGAACCTCCGAAACGAAGCACGAACACGACGAACGCAGCGGCGGCACGTTGATGCGCGATGCCGCCGCGGGAGAAACATCTGCAGGAGAGGCTCGTGATGTGCAATGGAGCGGTGTCGACGGCGCGCTCGGCGGCGCGGAGGATGGAGTGGGGCGACGAAGGGGACGGCTAGGTTCGGATTCGTCGCGATGCCACAAAGGGTCGTTTCGCGGCAGCGACAGGGAAGGCTTCGCGAATTCGGAAAGTGTGAGACATGTTCCGCGGAAGTGGAGCAAGGGGCACCAACAAGTGACCACCGGTAATTCATTTGGTGAACACATTCTGTGCGGCGTCATCGCGAAGCCGCCATCCGCCGGGTGCGGCGTTCCGGGCACCGCGAACGGCGAAGGGCACCAACGCGCGCTGGCGGCTGGGAGCACGTTTCCACTAGTGTTGGACGGCCGGTTAATCGCACCGGGAAACCCGGGGTGGCCACACCAGTGGAACCCGGTGGCGCTGCTGCAGCTGTTTCCCACGGCGTCGCGCGAGACGAGCGAGGAGGTACGTTTTGCATTTCCCAAATCCAGCGACTGTTTGCCCATACAAGACTGACACTTTTCGGGTAAAACTCCAAGGAATCGAAAAAGCAGTTTGCCGAAATCGTGGGAAAACTGACGCCGGTTGAACCGGGCTCTCGTTCAGGTGCCGAGAAAAATGTTCCACAAAACCGCACAACAGAAAAAAAGAACGGAACCCGGACTGCGAACCCGTTTAGCCCTAAACACAGCCACGAAGCCGTCGTGGGTAACGGAAAGCGTGCGTACGCGGAGGAGGGCGAGGGGGAGGTAGGTGTTCCTACGGTTCGATCGACGCGGGCGCGAGCGGCGGCGGCGGCGAGCGCGACGCGAAAAGAACCGGAAAAGAAACCGGCCGCTAAAAAACGTAAAGACCGTAAAATCACACAGCATGCCCCGATGCCGACCGACGACACTCTGTCCATACACAGCGGCGGCGGCTTGCTGACCACCTCTTCAGCAGACTTCCACGAAGGTAACTTTTCCGCGTCGAGAGCAGATTTGAAAGGCTCCCACCGGCAGCGCGCGTTGAGAGTGGATTTAGAAGGCGGGTACTGCGCGTTCATCGTGTGCGACGCGGGGTTACCAACAGAGCTGCGCCAAAGGGTTACCGGTACTGGTAACGGATTGAATGAAACTCCAGTACCTAGCAGTACCAGTTCTGAAATGCCTTCCACAACGTCAAATGGAATGGACGTGTCAGGAATATCTTCCTCGATCACAAACGGGTCCCACGCGACGCGGGTTCAAAACACTTCAGGTCAGATTCGTGACCCCGAAAACAAAGACGATACCCAGAATCGAACTGATGCGGATGCGTCACCAGCGGACTTACCACTCGCGACAAGTCACCAACCGTCCTTGTGGGTCATCGTGCAAAGCGCCGAGGTTGACGAAACCGGCGCCGCGCACCGCCGCGGGTCGGCGCAAACCCCGGTGCCCGGAGCGCACGTCCAGCCGTCGCGCGGGATCCTGCGACACCGACACTCCAAGCCGGTTTTGCGGCCGCGAAGTGATTTGCTTTCTTTGGTCAGGGATTGCGTGATGGGCCGCTTGATTGGGGGTGGGGGCGGTGTTGGTGTTCACGGTGGCGGTGTTGGCGTTGACACTAAAGCGGTTGACGGTCTGGGGCGCGAAATTGCCCGCGCCTCGGTTGACGGCTGGCCGGCTGACGCGCGTGCGTTGCCCTCGGCCACGGCCACGAGGGTTTCACAGGCGGGTCATTCAGAACCAACGCCTTTCTTCGGCGCCGACTTCCACGCAAGCCACCAAAACGGCGACGGCGACGTCTCCTTCGACGACAGCGAACGCTCGCCCGACGCGCACTCGGGCGCGAGCAGGTACGTATTGGGCCTTTCCCAAATCCAGGCACCTACGTTTGCCGACTGTCCCAGAGTAATTACTCGTATCACTCACATCACGAAACACTGATACTTTCTGTTCACAATCAGCGGCGAGTCCTCGGGGGACGAGGGTTTCTCGGGCGACGAGTCGGGCGACGACTTTGTGTCGGGGGCCGAGTTGGGTGCGATGACACCGCAAGGACAGGTGTTGACCACTGACAGAGGTTTGAATGTTTCAGGGCACCTTTTGCACGACCCGCCCGGGTCGACGCCGAGGGCGGGTGAGACGCAAACGCAAAGCAGCGAGCTCGTCTGCGCAAGTTCCGAATCGTTTCCCACGTCAAACCCGCCGCCGCCAGACGAGTCACGCGACGACCAAGGCGTTGGTATTTCGGGAGTTAGTATTCAGGGTATGGGTATTAGGTCAGGCACTTTCCACGCCCCGCCCGTGCCTCTTGACGGGTTGCGGTTTTCGTTGTTGGGGTTCGAGTTGGAGCACCCCAAGGTGTCGCGACTTCTGCGCGCCGCGGAACAGCGAGGCGCGGTGTTCGTTCCCCACCCCACCCCGGATTCCGTGGATTTGCTCGTAGTGCACCCGCCGTTCCTGCCGATGCTGGGCTCGCCGAAACTGCCGTTCGCGGTACGGGCCTTTCCCAATCACCACACACCGCCTCCCTGATTGCCTATACTCGTACCAGAAGGGACTATTACCTCTGACTGTTTGTCCATACATCGCGATATACAAGACTGACACTTTTGTTTTACAATCAGGTGTCCGCGTTTTTGCGACGGCGAAACGTGAAGTTCGCGCTCGGGTTGAGGCACCTGGAGCTTTGTCTGGAACTGGTGCGTATTGGGGCTTTCTTCAAATCCAAAGACTGCGCACAGCCCCTATGTGACTGTTTGTGTTTACTCCTAGTAACAACTGTGTCAACTACATACAACGCAAGTGCACTGTTTTACCAAAGCTGGTCACGGTTCATACCGATTACCCTGACTGTTGTCCATACATCGTCCAATACATCGCGATACATGGCACTTGTACACTCAAGACTGACACGTTTCTTCAACAATCGCAGGAGCGCCGCGTGGACCCTCGACGGGAAACCCTGGAGGTGTTCCCCGCTGGGGTTTTGCTTGTCGTTGATGAAAGCGCGCTGCTTTCCTCGGACGGGGTTACTGAGCGGCTGGCGAAACTTTTAGGACAAGCCGCCGCCGCCGCCGCCGCCGCCGCCGCCGCCGCTGGGGAATTCCACTACGGCACTAACGGTATCAGGTGGGTATTTCCCAATCACCACGTTCCGCCTCCCTGATTACAGCCCCTACTTGACGTCCACTCATCAAAAGGAAGTGCACTACATACATCACAAGTGCACTGTTTGCGGAATACAAGTTACGAACAATTTGACCGACTGACACTTTCTTTTTTATCGTATCAGGGAACCCCCTCCGTGGCCGTGGGCGATCAAAGTGCACCAAGGAATTTTTCACACCCTGATGGTCCAGAAACTGAAAGCGCAACGCGCGCCGATTTTGCCCACCCCCGAGGCGAACGCGGCGTGCGAACAGGCGGTGTTTCGTATCGAAAGCGCGTTGAAAGCGCTTCACGCGTTGCGACAACAGGGCGACCGGAGCGTTCGCGGGGCGCGGTTGTTGGGCATAACCTGGGAAGAGAGCGATAGCTCACGCGTGGATAATCAAACCACGGTTGGGAACGTGGATGGGAATGAGAATGAGGATGGGAACAACCCGGACAACAAGGGTACGGCAGATGATGATTCAACCCGGAACAGGACCCCATCCACCGGACTCCCTCCGCAAGCCGTGCGCGACGCGGTGAGGATCGCGGCGAAGCACGCGGCGCTGTGCCGCGTGGTTTTTCTGGTCACCGAATCCAAAAAAACGCTGGTTGCGGCGCGGGCACAGCGCTCAATTTTAAGCTCCGGCGTGGACGGCGCAGCTGGTTTCCTGGAGGAGTTGATTCAGGAGATGTGGGGCGAGACTATCGCCGCTTCGTTGAAGCCGTGGGCGAACGGGGTCGGGTCCGTGGCGCGGAGAACGGAAAGGGGAGACGCGAACGATCCGGATGAAAGACTGAATGAATTCGAACACGTAAGCGAGGGAAATACCCGTGGGGGAAGAGGCGGTGGAAGAAGTGGACGTTTGGGAGGTCCGCGAAGTACGGATGGAAACGCCGATACTGACGACGAAAACGCGTCAACGCGAAAGAAACGCGTCGCCATCGCGGACCCCACCCCGGGGTCGCCCGATTCAAGGGCGGCACGCGCGGAGGGCGACTCCGAGGGTAATCACCCGTCCGATTCGAACGGAGGGGCGGGGTCGCTCTTGTCATTAGGCGGCGGCTCAATCGCGGACGGGCCGGTGGTTTCGAGCGGCGACGAAGCCGGCGGCGGCGCGTGCGTGTCGAGAGGAGGGACGCACACGCCGCGCGTTGTTTACAACACTGATAGGGATCACAGGTACGACGCTAATAACGATGAAACCGAAACGGCGCTCGCGCTTGAAATCGGGACATCGGCGACGCCGCCCGCGTCGCAGGCGGGGTCGGAGCGGGGCGGAGATTTGGAGGGAACGCCTGCGGCGTCGGAAGGAGACTCCGGGGCAATTGGTGTTGATAGAAGGGGTGTTTCTTCCACAGGAAGATTGGAGCGCCGATCAAACTCTGGGGACGACGGCGGCGTGTCGGGCGGCGGCGGGAGCACGGCGGGGGATTGGGGGGGCGACACCGGCGCCACGACGTCTGGGAGCAGAGGCGGCGACGAAGACCGTCGCGGATGCGAGTCGGACGTTAATCACCGTACTTCATCAAAAGTACGTCATACGTCATCGGAAGTGCATCACACGTCAGGGGAGGAGTATGTGACGCACCACCAAACGCACGTCGACGCCGGGGGAAGCGGGATTCACGGCGGCGGCGGCGAGGGCGACGACGAGGCGAACGAAATCACTACGAACGAGGGTGACCACCGCATGGGCAACTCCAGGCACGTCACGCCGCCGGCGCACCCGACTGGGTCGTTCTCGGGTGTGATTTCTGGTGTCACCGGCGGCGGCGGCAGCGGCGGGCACGGCACCACGGTTTCGTCCGGGTTCGCAGGACCCTCTTGTGAAGTGCACCACAGAGACAACGTGGGTGAGCACCGCGGCCGGCGCGACGGCAGCGCGTCGTCGTCGCACCGGTTACACAAATCCGTCCGCTTCGCCACCACCATCGACGACGGCGGCCAAAGAACGGGCACCAGAGGCCGGTACTCCCCGCCGCCGTCGCCGCCGCGTTCGGGTTTAGGTTTAGGTTTAGGTTCCGGGCACCCGCACCGAACTCCGAGCCGGGAGCAACGCGAGGACACACCGCCTGGTCACGTCTCGCGTGGTCTCAGGGAAGACACACCGCCCGCGCCTGGCGGAAACTCGGTGGATTCGCACGGCGGAATCAGTGGAGACCCTGTGCTGCTTGGTGGGCTTCAAAACATATTAACCGACAATGACGTCGGCGACGATGACCTGACCCTGCCGAACGAGACGCAGCTGGCGGCGTTGCGCGCGATGGGTGAAACGCGCCATGTGGCGCCCGACGGCTTTTCGGGGTTGATACACGCGCCCGTGGGAGGTATCCGTGTCGATTCCGAAATCGAGGAGCCTGTCTTGGTCGCAAAAAGTGTGTTAGGAAAGCGAGCCGGCGATGGCCTCGATGACGCAAACGGAGCGGGAGCGGGACCGTCAAAGCGAACCGGAAGGAACGCGTCGCCGCCGCCTCCCGTGTGATCAATCCGAAGGATGTTATTATGTAGTCATAGAGTATTTAGTCTCATTCACGGTCGGCGTCTTTATAAACTAATATTCCCCTCGTTCCAACACGGTCAGATCAACCGTCGCGTTGAGTTGGTGCAGATACTCTCTGCGCTTTCGATCGTCGTCCTTGTTCGCACCCTCCAGTTTCATTTTGATTTTTTCGCCAGAAACGAAATCGCGTTCGCCTGAATCGGACGACTCGGAATCGCTATCACTATCGCTGCCCCGTTTGCGGTTCTTACGTCGCTTCTTCGCATCCTTACCCTTGCGCTTCTTCGCGTCCTTCTCCCGTTTCCGTTTCTTTCCCTTGTCGTCCTTCTTTTTGTCCTTTTTCTTTGAACTCTTTTTCGATTTGCTCTTGGCGCTTTTCTTTCGGCCAGAAGATGACGACGAACTCGACGAATCGTCGTACGCGCTGCTGTCCGAGACGTCGCCATCGCCAGCGCCGGCGCCGGCCGCGAGTTTCTTTTGACTCGCCGCCATCGCCATTTCCAGCTCCAGGTGTTTATCAAGCGCGCCCGACCCTCGGGCGGCTTCGCTTAAACCTCCCCCGCGAATCGGTTCGCCCGCGACCACCCAAAGGCTCGTGGGCTCGTCACTTTTCTCGTTTCGTCGCCACTCGTGCACGGGCGCTTTCGCAATAGCCGCCGTCGCGCGCTCCAAGCCTTTCGCCAAACCAACCTGCGCATCCGTCGTCGCGGGTATGAAAACGCTCTTGTTCCCGACGTTCCACATCGCGCGCGCCACTCTGGTGGCCACTTCGGGGGTTGCCGAAGCCCCCGCCGAAATCCCGAAATTAAAATGATAAAATCGTTTCGACAATCAGATTGTCGTCAATTGTCGTTCGCCTCCCGAACCCAAACCACAACTCGGGCCGCGCAAGGCACGCGTCCGGAACATGTTTTCGGGCGGAGGTCTCGGCGGGATGTTCGGCGGCAGGAAGCCGCGCGGTGATGCCGGAGCAGACGCGTCGAGCACGCCTGCCGTGAAAAACAAAGGATTACCAGGCAATTTGTTCGGGACGTCGAGGTCCGGGACGGTGCCTTCCCAAACGAAACCGCCTCCCACGACACCCACTAAACCCGAATTAGCGGACGATGACCTCGCGGGGATGTTCAAGCGAGCCAGCACGTTGCTTGAAAATATCACACGCAGGGTGTCCGCTGGGCGAGTGCCAGATGACATAGCCGCGACCGATGATGACAGTAGGCAATTCACGCGACTCAACGAAGTCAAGCGTTTGGCGACCCGGATACGAACCGGGGTGGGTAAACTTCCGGATGCCAGTGAGCGAGTGGCGTGGGAGGCGCAGTTGGGGTTTCTGGACACAGAAACCGCAAGTGCGGTGGACGCGGTGTTGCGTGCGGCGTCACCGGCGCCGAAAGCGAACGGGTGGTCGAGCCGAGTTGCGATTTCGACGACACCGGTTGGAAAAAAAACCGAAACACCAAACGCGACCGGCGCCGGTGATATGTTCGCCGGACTGACCATGACGCCGAATTCGGCAGCACCGGTGACGGGCGGACCGATGACGGGTGGCCCGATGTCTATGCCTCCGACACCAACCGGTAATCAAGTATCCATGAACGCGGTTCTGGTGTCTCCCGCTTCGGCCAATCCGCCATCGGCCGTGAATGCATCGGCCGGCGGGTTGTTCAGCGGACTCTCCGTGTCGCCGTCGCCGAGCGGCGCGACGACACTGAATGCTCTCGAGTTATTAGACCGTCAAGAGTCACTGAACGCTCATACGAATGTCGACAATGCCGCGCCGCCGGAAACTAGCGCGTGCGCGTCGCCTGGAATTTCCCTGGAACCGCCGCCTCCGCCGTTGGACGTGAGGGTGTTGGATGTTGGGACGACGGTTGTGACGAACGAAGCACGCAAAGTGGAAGAGACGCATAAGCACGCTTCGAACGAAACCGAAAATGGAGAAACATCGCCGTTGCCCACGCGGAGGCCCCGCGTGCGTCTCGGGTACGCGCGGGAAACAGATGAGGGAGTTTCGGGTGCGGCGGGACCGTCGGCGGGACCGTCGGAAGCGGAAGCGGAATCTACGGCGAAAGCGAAAGCGCAGGCTGAAAACGAGGCGAAAGCGCGGGGTGATGAAGAAGCTGGTGAAAAATCCAAAGCCGAAGCTTCCGAAGCCGCTCGTGTTGACGCGGCGGCTCGCGCTGACGCGGAAGCGGAAGCGGACGCGTTGCGATTGCGAGCTCAAGCAACGGCTGCGGAACAAACCGCGTTGAGTGAAAAGAATCGCCAAGAAGCACACGTGTTGATGCGCTGGCAAGCCGCGGTGCGGATTCAGTCGCACCACCGAGGCCGCCGCGACCGGATGGCGGTGTCAAAAATGCAAGCCGCCGTGGCGCTCGCGCTCGCCGCCGTGGCGAAGGCGGATTTGGAGCGCTCTCTTAGCGAATCAAAAGCCGCGAGCCGGATACAAGCCGCACTCCGAGCGCGAGTCGCAAAGGCGGAGGTTGCGAAGATCAACGCGAACGCGAAAGCGGCGTCGCTCGCCGCGGTCGCGGCGGTCGCGGAAATCCGAGCCGCGGAGGCTGAGGAAAGCGCCGCGGCGGCGGAAAAGCAGGCTGCCTTGGCGGAGGCGCAGGAACGCCGAGCGCAGGAAAGGGCGGCGTTAAAAATACAAACCCTGCTGCGAGGACGAACGGCGCGGCTACAGGTGAGCAAACGACGCGTCGCCGCCGCCGCCGCGCGCGACGCCGGGCGTCACGCGGAGGATGAGGAGAAACGCGCGCGCGACGCGGGCGCGCGTATAATTCAATCGCGCGTTCGAGCGCGGAACGCGAGAGAAACGAGTTTGCTGAAGAACCGAGCCGCGACGATTGCGGCGGATACGCGGCGTGAATCGGCGGGCGCGACGATTGCCAACCAGCGAGGGGTTCGGCGCGCGACGACGAAAACGGCGAACGCGACGGCGGGGTTGGCGACGCGAGACACGGAAAAGGGAGAGGATGGGTGGGCACCGAAATCGGTGGGTGGCGGTGAAAGAGACGGCATCGATACGGCCACGGACTCGTCGTCGATTGACGTGAACGACGAGGCACTCGCGACGGCATGCGCCACGGCGCGAACCGCGATGCGAAACTGTTTGGAGACGTTTCGCGGTGATTTGACATCTGAAGGTGCGATTTCGGGTTTGGTGGCGTGTCTTGAAACCGCGTCGGCCACCGCTTTGGCGGCGGCGATTGAGGCGCGGCGCCTGAGCGGCAAAACTCCTGCCGCCCCGCCCGCCGCGCCGAGTTTCGACCTCATGAGTTTCTGATCGAATGGGCGCGTCACAACTGTATCCGTGACTTTTTTAAATCGAACATGGAGCTCACTAGAACCACAACTGCGGTGTTTGCTTGTAGGCGCCGAACTTGACGCTCATTTTGTTGGTATTTTCCCTGCCAGCCTCAGCGCCACCGCGTAGGCTTGTTTCTTTTTAACCGAAAGAAGCTTGGCGCACCGTTTCGCGCACTCCGACGGCGACACGCCGTCCAGAAGCATCGTAGAGATTGTCTCCTCCAGCGCGTCTTGTGAAATTTCAGTTTTAGTGTCAACCCCAAACTCGCCCGAATTCCCGACGCCTTGCACCACTAAGGTTATTTCTCCCCGGGGTTTCCGGTTACTGAACTCGGCCACGGCGCCAAGCAACGTGCCGCGCCAGAACTCCTCGTGAACCTGACGGAAGGGATGTGAGAAACAATGGGCGTCAGCGAAGGGATTTGACGCGACATGAACCGTTTCGCAACCGCTACTTGTTGGATTCTAAAAAAAAAAACGTAAAGAAAAAAGGCTCATACTTTGGTGGTGATTTTTGTCGTCACCGCTCCGGGTGTCGCCTCGCGGCGACGATCGGAATATCGCTCGGAAGCAATAGTTTCGATAAGGGTATAATCAGCGCCTTTCTCGGGTGGGGATGTGTCGAGGGACCTGAAAAGAGCGCATGCGCTGTTTTCGGGAAAAAGAAAAAAGAAAAAGCATAGCTTACCTTTGTCATTTCCCGACACACCACGCACTTCCGTTCCCCCCCGAGGGCAACCGCCGCGTCTTCAAGCGTGCGGACGAGCTTGTGCGGAGGCACGAACGCCACGACGCTTCCCGGGGCGTTAGCGAACTGGCCGAAACGTTTCACCCGCGCGCCGCTTTTCGGGGGAAGGAACCCGATGAAGGAAAAGCTGTCTTCGCCGTGTGTGAGGTTCCCCGCGGCGACAATCGCGGCGGCGGGGGCGCACGGTCCGGGGATTGGAATCACGGGCAACCCTTGCTCCGCGCACGCGGTGGCTAGGTCCGCGCCAGGGTCTGACACTGCTGGTGTCCCCGCATCGGACACCAACGCCAGCGCGGCGCCGCTTCTGATGTAATCCACTAGCGAGTCTCGTTTACTAAACTGGTTATGCGCGTGGTAGCTCACGAGCTTGTTGTCGATGCCGTACCGCGTTAAAAGTCGCTTGGTGTGCCTGGTGTCTTCGCACAAAATGAAATCGGCGCTTCGCATGACGCGCAACGCCCTCAACGTGATGTCCTCCAAATTGCCAATAGGCGTGCCCACTAGGTACAAACCCGGGTCTAACGGGGGGTCGTCTTCGGAGGAATGCGTTTTTTTTTTACCCGACGCTTGTTTCGCGAGCGCCTCCGCCTCGCGTAAATCGATATTGTCGCCGCCCCAATCGAGTAACGCATCGTCCCTTTTATCGTCGGTGTCGTCGTCACCGAAAGCGCCTTCCCATTGTTTTTCTATGTTCCCTAAATGATCAAGACTTTGTCTCGAGGTTTCGTCGTCGTCGTCTCCATTTCCCGATTCCGTTTTCGTTTTCGTCCTAATCGAATCGTTCGCCAGATCGTCATTCACCATCGCGTCTTCAAACGCCACGCCTTTGCGTTTGTACTCGCGGATTTCGGTTTCATAACCTTCGTACTCCGATCGCGGCGCGCCAGGTTCCTTGCCGTACACGGAGATGGACCACCGGCTGTGGTAATGGCGGTGGTGGGGATGAGGAGGCGAAAAAAGCCCTCGCCCGAATGCGGGGCGGCGGTCTCTTCGCCCTCCGCCTTGGTTGGTACCGCTCGCGGAACAAACGGCGGTCGGGACGTGTCGCCCCACGCGACCGCGCGTGTCCCTTCCCACGCCGCGCGCCACCTGCGCAGCGGACACGGAACCGCGACATGCGAGCATGGCGACTTGCGACCACCGCCGCATGCAGTCCGCCGCCGTCCACACTGGTGAGGGAAACGTAAACCTGAAAAGTTTTTTCGGCGCAGATGCACTGCTTTGAGTTCACTCTGTTATCCATCACAGAGAGAGGGAGCCTCAGTCCTCGGCCCCTGTCCTCGTCATCACTGTTCCCGGCGCCGTCGCATGCGCCGCGTCGCGATTTCGCTCGTTTTGCGCGTTTCCGGATCGATACACGAACCTTCACGCGCGATGGCGATGGCGCGCGTTCACACGGCCGGGCCGTTGGTGGGGAGGCGCGCGGCGATTGGCGGGGCCACAAACAACACGTCACCTGCTTTTGCGTTTCCGCCGACTTCGACTTCGGCCGCGACGAGACAACGGTCGTGCGTGCCATCCGCACGCGGTTTCGGTGGATTCGCGCGCCCCGCGGTGTACACACAGGCATCAGGCGAAGCAGGCGAATCAATCGAATCAACTCAGACGACGTCGCCGTCGAAACCACTCTTTAAAAAGCGCGTGCTGTCCGGCGTCCAGCCCACCGGGTCCATCCATCTGGGCAACTATTTCGGCGCCATCAAAAACTGGGTCCAGATGCAGGACGACTTCGACGCGTTTTACTGCGTGGTTGATCTGCACGCCATCACGGCCGGGGGGCACGACCCGAAGGAGCTGAAAGCGTCAACAAGGTCGTCCGCGGCGCTTTACCTCGCCGCCGGGCTGGATCCTGAAAAAAGTAGTGTCTTCGTGCAGTCGCACGTCAAAGCGCACTCCGAGCTGTGCTGGTACGTGTTGCCTTTCCCAAATCCAGGCACACTGTTTACCGCCCCTCTTTGAGTACACGGCCGTCATTAAAAGGAAGTGCAGTACTGGTAACTCTTACTAGTACTGGCCTCTCTTACAAATATATCACAAGTGCACTGTTTGCCCATACAGTACACCCACACTCGCCGACTCAAGACTGACACTTTTCGTTCACAATCGCGCAGGCTCTTGAACTGCGCCACCCCGATCGGGTGGCTGGAGAAGATGATCCAGTTCAAGGAGAAGTCCCGGTCTCAAGGGGAGGAGGTGAGTGTTGGTTTGCTTGATTACCCGGTGCTGATGGCGGCTGACATTCTGCTTTACAACGCGGACGTCGTGCCCGTGGGGGAGGACCAGCGGCAACATTTAGAGCTAACGCGGGACATCGCGGGGCGGGTGAACAATCTGTACGGCGGCAACAAGTGGAAAAAAATGGGAGGGAAGGGCGAAAAAGCCCCGAGTGGGAAGTTCCGGGGCGGGGACATCTTAGTAGTGCCGGATGCGTACATTCCGAAACAAGGCGCCCGGGTCATGTCGCTAACAGGTACGTATTGCGCCTTTTCCAAATCCTGACACGCTGTTTACAGCCCCGTTCGTGACGTCCACTAGTCATTAAAAGGGAGGATACTACATGACAAGTAGACTTTTTGCCCAAACAGTACACCCCTACTCAAAACTCGAGACTGACGCTTTTCTTTCCCACTCGCAGACGGCGCGGCGAAGATGTCGAAAAGCAACCCCGCGGAGGGGAGCCGGATAAACCTGCTGGACACCCCCGAGGCCATCGCGCAGAAAATCAAGCGGTGCAAAACAGACACGTTCGAGGGTCTCGAGTTTGACAACCCGGATCGGCCTGAATCTCAAAATTTGCTCACCATGTACCAGCTGTGTACTGGTATGAGTAAGGCGGAGGTGTTACACGAGTGCGGCGCCATGCGGTGGGGGGATTTCAAACCCGCGCTAACGGACGCCGTGATCAACCACCTGCACCCGATTCAACTTCGGTACAAGGAAGTGATGGAGGAACCCGGGTATTTAGACGCCGTGCTCGCGAAAGGCGCGGCGAACGCGAACTCCGTGGCGGAGAAAACCGTGGCGGACGTGAGGGACGCCATGGGGTTTTTGGAACGCCCGTCAGCTTTATGATGACTGTCAGACTGTTTGCTCGTACAAGCAAATCCCGCACTGGTTGGAACGACGACGTTATTTTTATCGAAAAAATATAAAACACAAATCGGTCACGCTACTGTGTTTTCAATACCAAGTATCACTCGGCCGGATCGCCTCCTTCATTGCGGCCAAGGCTGTTTCCCACAGCCTGGGGGATTTCGTTTGCACGCGCGCCACGACTAGTTTCTGAAACGAACGCGCTTCGCTGTCTTCGCCGTCCAATTCCACGCGCAGCCGATGTATCGTGTACACGAATATCATCGACACGTACAGCCCAAAGTTGGAAAACAAGTCATTCCTGGTGCACATTTCAACCAGCGCGTGTGTCACTTCATTGTACAACGGGGATGACACACAAAGCTCGGGGTCCGCCACAAGCGCCAACGCGACGTCTTTGTGCCACATGCCGAGGGTCAGCCACGTCACGCCTCTGGGTATGAACCGGCCCTCCATTGCCTCCTCTGTTTCCTTCTGTGATGGACTAAGGTGTAACTTGCTGCAAATAAATGAAGATGTAATCATGAACCCAACGCCCTAAGCTTGGGTGATGGCTCGGTGCGCCATACGAATGCACGAGCCGAAGCACCCTGCTTTGCACAAAGCCAGGATGTTAGCGCGGTGCATCCGCTCGGTGTCCGCGTCGTCGCGTTGCGTCGTTGAAATAAACCACAGCCCAATGACCCAGATACTCGGGAGTTTTCCTGGGTAAGGAATAGTGCTGCGCGCGAGGTCCACGTTGATAACCCTGAATTTGGCTTCCGCGAGGGGCGCGAGGATAGACCGAGGTAGGTCGTCGCCTATCCACCTGCTTTAGAGCAAAAGGTGAAGCCTTCGGAAGCGTCGGTGGAACCCGCCGAAGGTGCCGCCGGCGAATCCCGTGGTGTCGCCGAAACCGCCGGGGGCGAAATCGCCACCCGGTCGTTCCAGGCGTGTGTCGTCCATACGCGTCAGGACGTATGACACGACGTCGTCGTCGCGGGCGTCCACGATGTTCGTTTCTTTGACGTACACTTGCGTGTAGTTGTCGCTTTTAGAGACAGAAGAACAGGGCGAGACGCAAAAACGTTTTCGCTGCAGGAGCCAGTCTTCCACCCGGGCGAGCTCGCCGTTGAGGTGAACGCTTTTTGGAGACACCAGGCCGCGAATGAACACGAAGCGGGTAGGAACGCGGGTGGGGGGGGAGGGGGTCATGTTGGCGTGGTGCCAAAGTGAAGTGGGAACTGCAGCGTCGTGGCTTTCGAGAAATATGAAATAGGTTCAGATCAGCGAAGATCGGGTTTTTCGAGAAGAAAGGACTTCGGCGCGACACGCGCGTATCACGGAGTTGATTGAAACACACGAAACTAGTCAAACACGCAAACCATGACGCGCGTGTTCAGTTACACGGTTCGACTCCACTAAAGTCGTCAACTAAACACCCTTTACAGCTCAGCCTTGGTCTCCGCATCCGTCTCTTCAGTCTTCGCTTCCGTCTCATCAGTCTTCGCATCCGTCTCCTTGGTCGTCCCTTCTGTCGCCGCATCCGTCGTCTCCGCGCTCGCGGTTTCGTCATCCGCCAGGCCGGAGTACGGCGGCGGCGGCGCGGGCGGCGCGACGTTTGAATCGTCATCGGGCCATCCATCGCCGGTCGCTTCGCCGCCGGCCGTCGGGTCATCTACAATAACATCCCCGACGTCCCCAACCCCACCCGTCGCGTTCTCCGTGACGTTCATCTCGTTCCCCACGCTCCCCCCCAATCCCTTCGGGGTGTCGTACAGGTCGAACAAATCCAGAATGCTTCCGTGCGCCCTGGTGATTGACTTTATGGCGCTTCCCTTTTCGGGGGCGACGCGGTACAAAATCGCCAAAATCGCAAACGCGGTGGACGCCGCCACTAGCCGTTTCGCGGTGGGGATCCTTGCGATGGGTAAAACAAAGTGTCAGTCCATTTGTGTCAGGCGTGTATTGGACGATGTATGGACAGCAGTCAGGGTAATCGGTATGTGTATTGGACGTGTATTGGACGATGTATGGACAGCAGTCACCGTAATCGGTCTGAACAGTCAGAGTAATCGGTCCGAACAGTCACCAGCTGAGAGATAAAACAGGTGTTGACGGATTTGGGAAATGCACCACGTACCGCCCCACCACGTTCCCGTTTGCGTCGAGGTCGTCAAACGCCCACATCGGCGAGAACACCTCGTCGATTGGAATCTCGTCGCTTGTTATGTTGGGAAGCACCCAGAACTGCCTGCCGACCGTGATCCACACAGCCGCGAAGACGACCACCCGGATGACGCCTATCACGAAGAACAAACCGAGAATCCCGAGACACACGTAGAGGATACATTTCTTGAACCAGATCGGGCTCAGCGGAAACAGGCACATCAAAATCACGGCGAACGCGACCAGCACCGCGATGATCACGAACGTCCAGGACATCGGCGCGGCGTATGTCCAGGCGTAGAACCCTTCGCCGTCTTCGGTGAAGAACTGGGAGGTTCGCGGTTCTTTGGCCAGGAACTTTGGGAACTTGACTTTTTTCGTACGGCCAGGCCTCGGGGTTTTGTAAACCCGATCGCACTTCACGAAGTACCCGCGCTTCAACATCTCCTGGCCGATTTGGGTTATTTGTTTGGCAAGCTCGGCTTCGGTTGGTGGGGTGCCGTTAGCGAGCTGTGTTGTTGCGTTACCGGTAAGCTTCCCGTAGAACTCATCCACGATCTCGGGCCGTTGCCGCAGCACTTTGTACAGATCCTTCCCGCGAAAGTAATCAACGCGCGCATCTTCAAGCCTCGCGTTCCTCGTTTCCGGGCCTTTCGTACCCCGCAACAGGTACGCCAGCGCGCGGCTCACGTCGTGATCCGCGTCAGTTTCCTTATCCCGCGAACTGGAAGGTTGTTTGGGGGTTTTCTTGGCGCTCATGCTGGCGCCGAGAGTCCCGGGGGCGCGGCCCGAAGTGGCGCTCGAATTCCAGATCTCACTGCGTTCGGTGCCTCGAAAAGATCAATCACGCTTTTTTTTGCCGATCACGTTTTATCGATTGCATCGTCCTCTTCCATCGGCCCCATCAGTCCCCATCGCGCGTCGTCGTGTGTGCTCCCGGAACGCACGGACGCGTTGTGGCACGACGAGACCGATACACGCCCTACGCACGTCACGTCACTTCCCGCACACGTCGAGTCCGCGAAATGTCGGCCGTAGATGAGGTCACCGCGGGTCTCACGACGGCTTCTTTGCACGAAGCCGCCGACATCGACACCAAAAACAACACCGGCGCCGAGCAAATCGTGACTCCGTGGGACGTCGCGGGCGGCGCGGACGGTAAGATCGACTACGCCAAGCTGGTGAACGAGTTCGGGTGCCAGGTGATTGACGAGGTTTTGATTGCTAGGATAGAAAAAGTGACGGGAATGAAAGCGCACCCGTTCCTGCGCAGAGGCATGTTCTTCGCGCACCGAGAGCTGGATCAGATTGTCACGGCGTACGAAAACGGCGAAAAGTTTTACCTCTACACGGGCCGCGGACCGAGTTCGGAATCGTTACACTTAGGGCACTTAATCCCCTTCCACTTCACGAAGTGGCTACAGGACGCGTTTAAGGTACCCCTGGTGGTGCAACTAACCGACGACGAGAAGTTCCTGTGGAAGGATTTGAAGCTCGAGGACGCGCGGCGGCTGTCGCGCGAAAACGCGAAGGATATAATCGCCTGCGGGTTCGACGTGCGGCGGACGTTCATCTTCAGCGACGTGAACTACATGTGCACGCCGTTCTACGTGAACATGTTAAAAATCGCCAAGTGCGTGACGTTTAACCAGGCGAGGGGGATTTTCGGGTTCGCGGGGGAAAGCAACATCGGACAAATCGTACGTATTCCCTTTCCCAAATATACATCACATCTAGACTGTTTGCGCATACAAGGACTGACCCTTTTATTTCCCGAACAAAACGCAGGGGTTTCCCCCGACGCAAGCCGCGCCCGCGTTTCCCGATTGTTTCCCGCACTTGTTCGGGACGGATAAGAAATCCCTGCGGTGTTTGATTCCGTGCGCGATTGATCAGGACCCTTACTTCCGGATGACACGGGACGCGGCGCCGCGGATAGGCGGACACAAACCCGCGCTCGTCGAATCCCGGTTCTTTCCCGCGCTGAAAGGCGAATCCGGAAAGATGAGCGCGTCCGACCCGTCCAGGTACGTATTGCATTTCCCAAATCCCGCCTCCCTGTTTGCCGAGACAAGGCTGACACTTTCTTTTCTTTACACCAGCGCTATTTACGTCACGGACACCCCAAAGCAAATCAAGGACAAAATCAACAAGTACGCGTTTAGCGGCGGCCGAGAGACGCTGGAGGAACACCGGGAAAAAGGAGGCGATCTTGATGTCGATATTCCGTGGAAGTGGTTGAATTTCTTCATGGAGGATGACCAAGCCTTGGCGTCCATTGGCAGCGCTTTCGCGAGCGGCACCATGTCAAGCGGCGAGATCAAAAAAGAACTCATCGACTGCCTGTCGCCCATGATCGCGGCGCACCAATCGGCGCGCTCTTTGGTGAGCGAGGCGATCGTGGATCAGTTTTTTTCAACCGCTCCGAGGGATTTTCAAAGCATGTTCGGTGCGTTGGAAGGCCCTCCACCAACACCAACGGAAGGCGCCGAAGTTTCCTTCCAGGGAAGCGAAACGCGCGTCGCGTTCGGCGCGCCCACGGGCGAAGAAACCTCTGATCAAAATAAAAGTGATGAAGAAATAAAAGTTGACGCCGACGCGCCGCTTTCGAAAAACGCGCTGAAGAAGATCCAGAAGGAGAGAGAAATTTTGGAGAAGAAGCTGGCGAAAGCGGCGGAAAAAGCCGCGG
>Ga0307488_10000461_pt1 | contig 33388 bp, 31 predicted proteins | sample SB02metaG_FD_202248 | JGI IMG/M metagenome (GOLD analysis project Ga0307488, IMG submission 202248) | Sea-ice brine microbial communities from Beaufort Sea near Barrow, Alaska, United States - SB 0.2 | ecosystem: Environmental > Aquatic > Marine > Coastal | place: USA: Alaska | collected...
CTGCTCTTTAATAATTAAAAGTTCTTCTTCAATTGTATCTTTATGGATACACCAAGGATGGATTCCGATTGAAAAAGGCGCTGTAAAGTCTGAAGCATTTGGATATTTATTTACTATCGAGAAAATATTTTCCGATGCAATTTTATTATGTGTATGCACATCAAAAAAAGCCATACAAACTATTGTTTATTTTTAGAGTCGATAATAATGGTAACGGGGCCGTCATTTAATAATTCGACTTTCATGTTTGCTCCAAATTCACCAGTTTGTACCTTTTTACCAATTTCCATTTCTAAAGTTTGCACAAAATTTCCATACAATGGAATTGCAATTTCTGGTTTTGCAGCTTTTATGTAACTGGGTCTGTTTCCTTTTTTAGTGGATGCTTGCAATGTAAACTGACTTACAACAAGTACCTCAGCATCCATGTCTAAAAGTGAGTTGTTCATCACTCCTTTTTCATCATTAAAAATCCGAAGATTTGCTATTTTCCGAACTAAAAAGTTGATATCTTCTTGCCCGTCGGCATCAACAATACCCAAAAAGATAAGTAAGCCCTGTTCTATCTCTGCAACTTTATTTTCATGGATAGTTACACTTGCTTTAGAAACTCTCTGAATAACAATTTTCATTTTCTATTCGTTGTCTTCTTCGTCCCAAATATCGGTTCTAAAATGCTCTTTCTCTTCATCTCCACTTAAAATCTGAAGGTAACTTTTATACCGAGACCAAGAAACCCTGTCTTCTTCTAACGCATCTTTTACAGCGCAATGTGGTTCTTTTGTGTGTATACAATTGTTAAACTTACAATCTCTTTTTAAGGCGAAGAACTCTGGAAAATAATCTCCTAATTCGTATTTATCAATATCTACCACGCCAAAACCTTTAATTCCCGGCGTATCTATAATTCTAGCATCAAAACTTAAATCAAACATTTCTGCAAATGTTGTGGTATGTTTTCCTTGACTGTGCTGGTCTGAAATTTCTTTGGTTTTTAAATCTAAAGAAGGTTCTATGGAATTCACCAAGGTAGATTTACCAACACCAGAATGCCCTACAAACATAGACGTTTTACCCATCATTATTTTTTTAATTGTGTCTACGTTTTTATTTTGAGTAGCAGAAACCTCTACACATCTATATCCAATTGCTTCATAGATATCTTTTAAGTACAAAATTTCTGCACGCGCTTCAAGTGCATAAGAATCAATCTTATTAAACACTAAAATAGTTTCAATACTATACGCTCTTGAGGAAACTAAAAAACGGTCTATAAATGTGGTAAATGTTGGTGGATTATTGATGGTTATCAACAAGAAGACTTGATCGATATTTGAAGCAATAATATGTGTTTGTTTCGACAAGTTTACCGATTTTCTAACGATAAAATTGTCTCTGTCTAAAATGGTTTTTATAACCCCTACTTCTTCATCCCCATTCTTCTGTAAATCGAATACCACTTTGTCACCAACTGCAATCGGATTGGTACTTTTAATGTCCTTAATTCTAAATTTCCCTTTAATTCTGCATTGATGAAATTGGCCGTCGTCAGATTTTACTTGATACCAACTTCCTGTAGATTTATATACGATTCCTATCATTCCTACAAAGATGCAGATTTTTTAAATAAAAATGATTAAATGAGTTCTAATGATTTTCTTTTTTATTATAAATAATAATGATTCTTAACTAAAAAAAAAACTCCTGATATTTGAGAAGAATAAGCTGCAAAATCGAGATCTCTTGAAGTGACAATCTGATAATAATTGCCTTAAATTTAGTCATGATTGTAAATAAAAGAATTTACTTTTTGGAAAGCTATGTGGGTTATGGGTTGCAGGGGCATTCTTTTTTACTTTCAATTGGAGCTAATTTGTAAAGAATACACAAATTTATATCGCGAACAAAGTAAAAAAGAGATAGCGAAAAGCCTGACTTTATCCTGAGCTCTTTCAGGGTAGAGTAACGCATAAAAAATAAAAATATCTGTTATAAAAAAACCTCACAAATTTTAAAAATCTGTGAGGCCTAAGAATTCTATTGACTATTTTAATCCCTATAAAGTTATAAGAACCTTATAGAAAAATTACCCATTAATTACTTTTTCTTGATGATTAATTGATTCTTGATGAATTGCTTTAAACATTTTTAAAACAAACTCTTCACTTAAACCTTTACTTTCTCCTTCAAGAATCATGTTTCCAAGGATTTCATTCCAACGCTTAGATTGCAAAACGGCTACATTTTTCTCTTTCTTTAAGCCACCTATTTGATCAGCAACTTTCATTCTTTTACCCATCATTTCTATTAACTGACCATCTACAACGTTAATTTGAGCTCTTAAATTATCTAAAGAGCGTTTGTATGCTTCCTCTGTATTTGTCTCTTTTCTAATCTTTAAATCGTCCATGATTTGCTTCAATTTTGTTGGGGTAACTTGCTGCGCCGCGTCACTCCATGCATTTTCTGGATCAAAATGAGTTTCTATCATTAATCCATTAAAATTTAAATCTAAAGCCGTTTGAGAAACATCAAAAATCATTTCTCTGTTTCCTGTTATATGAGAAGGATCGCAAATTAAAGGTAAATCTGGAAATTTATTTTGAAACTCAATTGCTATTTGCCATTCTGGGATGTTTCTGTATTTTGATTTTTCATAGGTAGAAAATCCTCTATGAATTGCTCCTAAATTCTTGATTCCTGCTGTATATAATCTTTCAATCCCTCCAAGCCATAAAGCTAAATCTGGATTTACAGGATTCTTTACCAATACAATTTTGTCTGTTCCTGCCAAAGCATCTGCTATTTCTTGCATGATAAATGGAGACACTGTAGAACGTGCACCAATCCACAATAAATCTACATCATTTTCAATTGCTAACTTTACATGTGCCGCATTTGCTACTTCTGTACAGGTTTTCATACCTGTTTCTTCTTTTACTTTTTTCAACCATCGCAAACCAATTTCACCAACACCTTCAAACATTCCTGGTCTTGTTCTTGGTTTCCAAATGCCTGCTCTAAAATAATTTACATCAGAATCTTTTAATTCGTGTGCAATTTTCAAAACCTGTTCTTCGGTTTCTGCACTACAAGGCCCTGCTATTACTAGAGGATGTACTAAATTCATATCATCCAACCATGTTCTTAATTCTTTTGTATTCTTCATCTTTCTACTTTTTTTTTGGCCTTTAGTTGATGCCGTTTAAAATTTGCTTAATATAATTTGTGTTCTCCATTTCCTTAAAGATTTCAGAGAAATTATCTTCTTCCATCAACTTTTTAAACTGTTGTAAATTGCTGATGTATTCTTCCAATGTTTCTAGTATGTTTTCTTTATTCTGTTTAAAAATTGGTGTCCACATTGCTGGCGAACTTTTTGCCAAACGAACGGTTGAAGCAAAACCAGAACCTGCCATATCAAAAATATCACGTTCGTTTTTTTCTTTGTTGATCACTGTTTTACCTAACATAAATGCACTGATATGAGATAAATGCGAAACATACGCAATGTGTTTGTCATGAGAAATAGGATCCATGTACCGGATACGCATTCCAATGTCCTTAAATAGTTGCAATGCTTTTTCTTGAAGCTTAAAAGTTGTTTTTTCTACTTCACAAATAATGTTTGTTTTCCCTTCATACAAGCCAGAAATTGCTGCTGTTGGTCCAGATTTTTCGGTTCCCGCGATCGGATGACATGCTAAAAAATTTCTTCTTTTTGGATGATGTTCAACCGCTTTACAAATTGCTTCTTTTGTGGATCCTGCGTCAACCACCAAACCAGTATCAGGAATTTTATCTAAAATAGTTGGCAATAATTGTACTGTTGTATCTACAGGAATGGAAACCACTACTAAGTCGGCATTTTTGATATCTTCTAAAATTGCGGTATCGTGAATAACCCCTAATTTTTTTGCTTCCTTTAAGTGCTTTTCATTGGTATCAATTCCGTAAATAACCACTTCCGAATTGTTTTTTTTAAGGTCCATAGCAAAACTACCGCCAATTAAACCAATACCAATTATATATATATTTTTCATTTCTTTTTTTTTGCTGTTCGCTTTTCGCGCATACCTAATAGCTAAAAACCAAACCGTTAAAACCTATCGATCGCTTCTTTTATAACCTCTGAAGTTACGCACAATGAAAAGCGAATATAACCTTCCCCTTGACTTCCAAAAATAGTTCCTGGTGTTATAAAAATATCTTTGTCATATAAAATAGCATCGGTAATTTCTGCTGCTTTTTTTCCATGAGGTATTTTAGCCCAAACAAATAATCCAGTAGTATTTTTGTCATAGGTAGTGCCTAATTTATCTGCCAATTGCCAAATTAAAGCTCTGCGTTCTGCATAAATTTTATTTTGATTTAAAAACCAATCATCAGATAATTGCAACGCTTCTATTGCTCCTTTTTGAATTCCGTAAAACATTCCAGAATCCATATTACTTTTTACTTTTAAAATTTCATTAATATACCTAGCATTCCCCAAAGCCATGCCTACTCGCCAACCAGACATGTTAAATGTTTTACTTAAAGAATTTAATTCTAAAGCAATATCTTTAGCTCCTTCAACTTTTAAAATACTAATCGGATTGTCATTTAAGATAAAACTATACGGATTGTCATTTATAATTAAAATTTGATGCTTTTTTCCAAATGCAACCAACTTTTCAAATGTTTCTAAAGTTGCATTAGCTCCTGTAGGCATGTGTGGATAATTTACCCACATGATTTTTACCTTAGAGAGATCTTGCTTTTCTAATTCTTCAAAATTTGGTTGCCAATTGTTCGCAGCACTTAAATCATAAAAAAGAGGTATTGCACCTACTAACTTCGTAACAGAGGTATAGGTTGGATATCCAGGATTCGGAATTAGTACTTGATCGCCTTCATTTAAAAAAGCCATCGAAATATGCATAATTCCTTCTTTGCTTCCCATTAAGGGCAATATTTCATTTTCTGAATTTACATCCACAGAAAACTTGTTTTTATAGAAAGTAGCAATTGCATTTCTTAATTCTGGTAACCCCTGATAAGATTGATATTTATGTGCATTTACATCACTCAAACTTCCTTGAATTGCTTCTAAAACTTTTTTTGGTGGTTGCAAATCTGGAGATCCAATTCCCATATTGATAATTGGTTTCCCTGCGGCCTTTAAACTACTAACTTCTCTTAATTTCTTAGAGAAATAATATTCTTGAACCGTATCTAATCTTTTTGCTGGTTGTATCATGTTAGCTGCGTTATTTTCTACCGTTTTTATAGGTTCCCAAAACTTTGAACTCTTCTGCCATTATTTCTATAATTTTTACTGCTTTTTTGTAATCGTGATACTCTTCAAAAGTGACATCAACAAAAAATGAGTATTTCCAAGGTGTTTCTATCACTGGAAGCGATTGAATTTTAGTTAAGCTCATTTTACAATCACTTAACATGTTTAATATTGCTGCCAAACTTCCTCTTTTATGATCTAACTGAAACTTTAAAGAGGCTTTATTAATTGCACCCATACCGTTCGTTGGAAGTTCTGTTTGAACAATTACAAACCGTGTTGCATTTTCTTTAATCGTTTGAATTTCATCTTCAATAATACCTAAGTTAAAAATTTCTGCTGCAATTTTTGGTGCGATTGCAGCAATACCCACTAAATTTTGTTGGGATATTCTTTTAGCAACCTCTGCGGTATCTACATCTTCTACTAATTTTATGTGCGTATATTTTTTAAAGAACTCTTTGCACTGTAACAGCGCCATTGGATGCGACCAAACCTCTTTAATATCGTCAATACGCTGCCCTTTTAATGCCATTAAATGATGGTGAATGTTTAGGTATTTTTCACCAATAATATGCAAGTTATTCGCGTCTATTAATGCGTAGTTAGGAATAATAGAACCTGCAATTGTATTTTCTATAGCCATTACACCTATGCCTGCAGAATTATCTAATAGACTAGCGACCAAAGCATCAAAAGACATACATTCTTTCAATTGAATGGAAGCTCCGTAAAAGTCACGCGCAACTTTATGGTGGTTTGAGCCCTCTGCTCCTTGTATGGCTATTGTTTTATTCATTTATAAAAAATAATATCAAAAAAAAAGCCTCGAATAATTCGAGACTTTATATTTTATATGTGTGTTTTTAACAACATGATACAAAGTCTCTGCCTTTATAGTAGAAATAAAAGTAAAAATAGAAACGTGTCCAAATGTTGTTTAACATGTTAATTGTTCTTAATTGCTTCACAAATTTAAAGATTAAATTTAAATAAAAAAATATTATTCCACTATATCTAAAAGAATTGATAATTTGCTAAAATACATCCAATAAGATTAAAGATATTTATCAAATTCTTTAGGGATTTAGAAATCAATCACAAATATCAGAAAAAGGGAAATGTAAATTACTCATAATACCATAGTAGTTAAGCGTGTAAACGCTCTGTAAAGCCGCTAATTGAAGAGAAATATCTTGATGCAGGAATGAATTAAATAAAAAAATAGTATTATATTTGCAGCTTCAGCGAAAGAAATTTGTTGAAATACATAATAATCATTTAAAGAATATTGGCATGTACTTAAGTAAAGAAGGAAAAGAAGAGCTTTTCGAAAAACACGGTAAAAGTAAAAACGACACTGGTTCTACAGAGGGTCAAGTGGCGTTATTTACGCACAGAATTAACCATTTAACGCAGCATTTAAAAAGAAATCGCAAAGATTTTAACACAGAACGTTCGTTAGTTATGATGGTAGGTAAACGTAGAAGTTTATTAGATTATCTTAAGAAAAGTGAAATCAGCAGATATCGTGCGATTATCAAGGAATTAGGAATTAGAAAATAATTCTTACAAAAAGAGGTGCTATAAACGCGCCTCTTTTTTTTTACAACAAATTTAAAGTCTGATCTTCACAAAATCAGAAATCTATAAAAAGTCAGAATTACCAACAATAATTCTGTATTTCCATTGCCACAACAGAGAACAACACAACAACAAACAAATTAAAAATTTAGAATTAAAATTTATGATTCCAAAAGTATTCAAAGAGGTCATAGACCTTGGTGATGGTAGAGAGATTTCTATCGAAACCGGAAAGTTAGCAAAACAAGCTCATGGTAGTGTTGTTGTGCAATCAGGAAAATGTATGATGTTGTGTACAGTTGTTTCTAATTACGAACAAAAAGATCTTGGTTTTCTGCCTTTAACAGTAGACTACAGAGAGAAATTTGCAGCTGCAGGACGTTACCCAGGTGGTTTCTTTAAAAGAGAAGCAAGACCAAGTGATGGCGAAGTATTAACAATGCGTTTAGTAGACCGTGTTTTACGTCCATTATTTCCAAAAGATTACACGGCTGAAACACAGGTAATGATACAGTTAATGTCTCATGATGAAAATGTGATGCCAGATGCAATGGCTGGTTTAGCAGCTTCAGCAGCAATCCAATTATCAGATTTCCCTTTTGAATGCGCAATCTCTGAAGCAAGAGTTGGACGTATCAACGGTGAATTTGTGATCAATCCAACAAGAGCACAATTAGCAGAATCTGACATCGATATGATGATTGGAGCTTCCGCTGATTCTGTAATGATGGTTGAAGGTCAAATGGCTGAAATTTCTGAAGAGGAAATGGCAGATGCTATTAAGTTTGCACACGAAGCTATTAAAGTGCAATGTGCTGCTCAAATAAAATTAGCAGAAGCATTTGGAAAGAAAGAAGTTCGTGAATATGAAGGTGCAAAAGAAGATAAAGATTTAGAGAAAAAGGTGCATGATATGGCATACGATAAAGTGTATGCAATTGCAGAAGCTGGATCTTCTAAGCATGAGAGAACTGCTGCATTTAAAGAAATTAAAACAAACATTAAAGCTACTTTCTCTGAGGAAGAATTGGCAGATTATGGCGGTTTAGTTTCGGACTATTACCGCAAAGCTGAAAAAGCTGCAATTAGAGATTTAACCCTAAACGAAGGTTTGCGTTTAGACGGTAGAAAGACAGACGAAATAAGACCAATTTGGTGTGAGGTAGATTACTTGCCATCAGTGCACGGTTCTGCAATTTTTACGCGTGGAGAAACACAAGCGTTAGCAACGGTAACTTTAGGAACATCAAGAGATGCAAATAAAATAGACATGCCTTCTTTCGAAGGTGAAGAAAATTTCTATTTACATTATAACTTTCCTCCTTTTTGTACCGGTGAAGCAAGACCAATTCGTGGAACTTCTCGTCGAGAAGTTGGACATGGTAATTTAGCACAGCGTGGATTAAAAGGAATGATTCCTGCAGATTGCCCGTATACTGTAAGAGTTGTATCTGAAGTACTAGAATCTAACGGTTCTTCTTCTATGGCTACAGTTTGTGCAGGTACCATGGCATTAATGGATGCTGGTGTTCAAATGACAAGACCTGTTTCTGGTATTGCAATGGGATTAATTTCTGATGCTGAATCTGGAAAATATGCGGTATTGTCTGATATCTTAGGTGATGAAGATCACTTGGGAGATATGGATTTTAAAGTAACTGGTACTTCTGAAGGAATTACTGCTTGTCAAATGGACATTAAAGTAAAAGGATTAGGGTATGAAATTTTAGTGAATGCGCTAAAACAAGCTCGTGATGGTCGTTTACATATTTTAGGCAAATTAACTGAAACAATTACTGCTCCTAACGTAGAAGTAAAAGAGTATGCTCCTAAAATGATTAACAGAAGAATTCCTAATGAACTAATTGGTGCATTTATTGGACCAGGTGGTAAAAATATTCAAGAATTACAGAAAGAAACAGGAACTACCATTGTAATTACTGAAGACGCTGTAACTGAAGAAGGAATTATTGAAATCTTAGGAACCGATCCTGAAGGAATTGAAAAAGTGATTACTCGCATTGAGTCTATGCTATTTAAACCTGAAGTAGGAAGTGCTTATGAGGTAAAAGTAATTAAAATGTTAGATTTTGGTGCCGTTGTAGAATATGTTGAGGCTCCCGGAAACGAAGTTTTATTGCACGTAAGCGAGTTGGCTTGGGAACGTACAGATAATGTTTCTGATGTTGTTAAAATGGGAGACATTTTAGATGTAAAATACTTCGGTTTAGATCCGAGAACACGTAAAGAAAAAGTTTCTAGAAAGGCATTGTTAGAGAAACCAGAAGGCTATGTAGCAAGACCACCAAGAGACGATAAACGTTCTTCTGGAAGTCGCGATAACAGACGTGACGATAGAAAACCTAGAGCACCAAGAAAAGAAGATTAATATTCCTTTCTAATTAATACCTATAAAAATCGCCAATTAATTTTGGCGATTTTTTTTGTTTAAAACCCAATTATCAAAATGCTTTCATTTTCTTTGTAACTCTTTATGAAAATTCAACATATTACATATTTATCGCTAGGAACAAATCAAGGAAACAAAATTGAAAACCTACAAAATGCACTGCATTTAATTGCTGACGGAGTTGGTGCCATTCAAAAAATATCTTCCGTTTATAAAACTGCTTCCTGGGGTTTTAATGGCGAGAATTTTAATAATATTTGTATTAAAGTTGCTACGTATCAGTCTCCAGAAACGGTATTGAGTACTATTTTATCAATTGAGAAAGAATTGGGTAGAGAACGCAGCAATCAAGAAGGCTATCAAAATAGAAATATAGACATCGATATTTTATTGTTTGAGGACGACATCATTTTATCAAAAAATCTGATTGTTCCGCACTCAAAAATGTTAGAACGTAAATTTGTAATGGTTCCTTTAGCCGAAATTGCTCCAAATGCACTGCATCCGATAGAAAAAAAACAAGTACATATTTGTTTGCAAAATTGTAATGATTCCTCAGAAATAACAAAAATTGACGAACAACTCATTCGGCCAATACCTATTTCAGAAAAATACAATTACATAGCAATTGAAGGAAATATTGGCGCAGGAAAAACATCTTTGGCAAATCTACTTTCTAATCAATTTAATGCCAAGTTGGTTTTAGAACGCTTTGCAGACAACCCGTTTTTACCAAAATTTTATGAAGATAAAGAACGGTATGCATTTCCATTAGAAATGAGTTTTTTGGCTGATAGATATCAGCAATTAAGCGATGATTTGGCTCAATTTGATTTATTTAAGAACTTTATTGTTTCAGATTATTACATCTTTAAATCGTTGATATTTGCCCAAGTAACACTTTCTAAGGATGAATACCTGTTGTATAGAAAAATGTTTAATTTGATCTATAAAGAAATTACAAAACCAGATTTGTATGTTTATTTATATCAGAATACAGAACGATTATTAGAAAACATTAAAAAAAGGGGGAGAGTTTACGAACAAAACATTGAACCTGAATACCTTAAAAAGATACACGATGGTTACAAAAACTTTATTGAGACTCAGAACGATTTAAATTTATTGGTGATCGATGTGTCAGAAATTGATTTTGTAGACAACCCTGATGACTATGATTTTATTATCAATAAAATAAAACATACTTCATAACACTTGGTGTTGTGTCTTTGATGGAAAAAAAAAGGATGTCTAACAGCTACTAGACATCCTTTGTATCTTTTTAAAGATATATTAGGTATTTATTTCTAATTTCTCAGCAAAATAGGCACAAAAATCACGCATGGTTGCACCCATTTTTTGATCGTCTGTTGCACGTTCAAAAGTATCGGCCATAGCTACTAATGTTTCATGATAAAACTGCTTCATCTCGTCTACAGGCATGTCTTTTGTCCACAAGTCCATTCGCAGCGTATCCTTCTTTTTATGATCCCAAACAGATAACATGATGGCTTTAGAGGATTCATTGTCTATACCACCGTCTTTGGCAGTCCAAGAAATTTCTTCTGGAACTTTATTTTCATCTAAACGTATTTTAATATTTATTTCTGAGTTATGTTTTATTGACATTATTTTCTGGGCTTGTACTTAGATTTTTTAAATAAATCTAATTCGTTAATTTTTAATAATTGCTGCAAAGATACGTCATTCTGTTGCATATAAGAAGCTACAATTTGCCAACCAACCCAAACACCTACCTTGCCTGGAGATAAATTATCTTGTTCCATGTAAAACTTAGAAAACGGAGCCGTTTCTAGAAAACGCTTATTCAGTTTTGTATCTGTGCTAAAAAGTAATTTTTTTTCAATAAAATAACGCCAAATCTGTTCTTCATTTGATTGCAACCAACCAAACTTATCCTGCTCACAACCCATTTTTTCTTTGTTTGTAATTGCCGGTAAATACCTGTCTAATAAATACATTTTTTTTCCTTCGTGTATCATTTTTCCAACAAAACTTCTATCTCGAGAAGCAAGCACTTGCCGCGCTATAATTGCCTCTGCAACCGCTACTATAAGATGTTCTTTTGTATTGTTTTCTCTTATATACTTTGGGTAATCTGCATAAAATTCATGGGTGTTCCCCAAATAGACATCCAAAGAAATGATTAGCAAACTGTCTGCATAAATTACTCTACTGCTATAATCTATATTTGTTAACATGGTAACTACATCTGGCTCCTTAAATTTAGGGTTGTAATATTTAACATGCTTAAAGAGTGTAGTTAATTGCTTTTTAATTGGAGAAAAATCTTTGTAAATATTTTGAGTTTGTGAAAACAATTTCTGTTCCTCTTTATTATTTATTTTTGACAATGCAAGACTGTCTGTTATTTCTTCTGGAAAAAAATAGGGATATTCCATTTTTAAATCTTGTAACCCCTCTTTTTCTGAAGTATAAAAATCTACGTCAAACCTTTTTACCTCAAAATTTATGGCCACCTTAGAAACATCAATTTTATTTATAATATCTGTGCTACATGCACAAAAAATAAATAAAATCATTAGAAAAAATCTCATAAAATTTGTATCTTGTTATTGAAATTGTAAAATATAAAAATACTAAAAAGTTTCTATAATGAAAACAGAAAAGGTAGCAACTCATATTATTTCTTGGTTAAAAGAATATGCAGAAAGTGCACAAATTAAAGGTTTTGTTCTTGGTGTTTCTGGCGGTATCGATTCTGCAGTAACCTCTGCACTCTGCGCTAAAACTGGTTTACCAACATTATGTTTAGAAATGCCTATACATCAATCAGAAAAACAAGTTTCACGAGCAGAAAATCATATAAAATGGCTGCAAGATAATTTTAAAAATGTTTCAAAAACAACAGTAAACTTAACGCCAGTTTTTGACAGCTTACTTGATGTATTACCAAAAGTAGCAGAAGAGGAAAGTCGATTTATGTCTTTAGCAAATACTAGGGCTCGCTTGAGAATGACCTCTTTGTATTATTTTGCTGCTCTAAATGGTTATTTAGTTGCGGGTACAGGAAATAAAGTAGAAGATTTTGGTGTTGGATTTTATACTAAATATGGTGACGGTGGTGTAGATATAAGTCCAATTGCAGATTTGATGAAATCTGAGGTATTTGAAATTGGAAAGTATTTGGGAGTGCATAAAGAAATTATTGACGCTGCGCCAACAGATGGTTTATGGGGAGACAATAGAACGGATGAAGATCAAATTGGAGCTTCTTATGACGAGTTAGAATGGGCAATGCAGATGCAAAGTGAAAGAAAAACAGTACATAATTTTTCTGGAAGGGAAAAAGAAGTATTTGAAATTTACGACCAATCAAATAGAAGTAATCAACACAAAATGATTCCAATACCCGTTTGTAAAATTCCTGAAAATTTGAAATAACATACATAAAAATCCCAGAAATTACTTTGTAAGATTTTTACTTCTAAATAGTTCTAGAAGAAGCGCTGTAAACATCATTTTTAAAATTTTAATATCCGCTCTTTTTTAAGAATTATTAGAAGTTTCGTGGGGTAAAAAATAAATAATTGCACAATTTTTAACAGTTGTAAAATTATTTTCATGTAGGTTTTCCTTTAAAGCATCCGAAAAACACGAAAGACAGATTCAAACTTCGGTAAGACAGCTCTTTTAAACCAAGATTTTACCATTTAATCACTTTATACTACTCTATTTAGTTTTTCAAAAAGTCTAATTTTCAAACCTGTATAGCCTTTTATTGTTTCTAAATCTATCGCAGCTTCATCGCTTGCTTCTTTGATCAACTCTTCAATTTTCTTTCCGATTAGAACCCTTCTTAAATTAAAAACAACGTCGTTTACTTGTTTTGATAACAAAGCCATTTTAACTTCAATATGTTGCCCCTCCCAATCACTCAATTGGTATTTCTCCTCATCCTCATCCATTAAAATAGAAGTAACCGTGCTTGCGATTTCTTGATTTTGATGATTTACCAAATCGTTTATTTCTAATTTTTTAGACTGATTTAATTGATGAATTATTTCTGCGTAAATTTCTTGGAAAATAGTGTTTGTAAACTCCGTTTCATCGTCTTGAAGATGCACATAGATTTCTGCAGACACATTGTTATTGTATTTCCTTGAAGTAGTTATTAACTTTCCTTCTTCATCTTCATTTTCTATTTCTTCGGTAAATTCTGTTTCTTTATTACCGTGTAAAAGTAAGATTTTAATAATTTCTCTCTCAAAAATTGAAATTTCATCTATTTTTTCCGTTGAAACTAATCCACCTTTCACAACATCCATTTGAGCTTGTTCTTGGGCTAAAAAATATTCTGACGGTGGTGCATTTGGATCTTGTTGTGCTCTATTCTGCTGCTGTCTATTAACTTTACTTTTTTCTTGATCTCCTTTTTTAATAATCTGTGCCAATTCACTAAACAGTACACGCTCAGAAATCTCCATAATTCTTGCACACTCTTGCACATACACTTCTCGCTGAATACCATCTGGAATTTTAGAAATACTTGTTACAATATCTCTAATTACTCCTGCCTTTTTTACAGGATCATTATTAGAATCTCTTAACAACAGAGATACCTTAAAATTGATAAAATCCTGCGCAGTGTCTTCTAAATACGTTTTTAATTCTTGTTTAGAATGTGATTTCGCAAAACTATCTGGGTCTTCACCATCAGGAAATTGAACTACTTTTACATTCATTCCTTGCTCTAGAATTAAATCAATTCCGCGAATAGATGCTCTCATTCCTGCTGCATCGCCGTCAAAAAGTACTGTAATGTTTTTTGTAAGTCTGTTTACCAATTTAATTTGGTCTGACGTGAGTGCAGTTCCTGAGGAAGCCACTACATTTTCTATACCCGATTGATGAAAAGAAATAACATCTGTATATCCTTCCACCAAATAACAGTTATCTTGTCTTGCAATCTCTTTTTTAGCTTGAAAAAGACCATATAAAATTTTACTTTTATGATAAATTTCGCTTTCTGGAGAGTTTAAATATTTCGCAGCCTTTTTATCCGCAGTTAAAATTCTACCACCAAAACCTAAAATTCTACCAGACATAGAGTGTATTGGAAATAATACACGTCCTTTAAAACGGTCAAATTGGCGGTTTTCTTTTACAATGGTTAACCCTGTAGAGGCCAAGTATTTTAAATCATATCCTTTTGCTAAAGCGGCTTTTGTAAAACCATCCCATTGGTCTAAACAATACCCTAATTCAAAAGTTTTTATCGTCTCATCTTTAAAACCACGTTCTTTAAAATAGGAGAGCCCAATGGCTTTTCCTTTATTAGAGTTGACCATCACATCGTGAAAATAATCTTTGGCAAATGTAGAGACCAAAAACATACTTTCTCTTTCGTTCGTCTGCGCTTTTTCTTCACTAGATTGCTCCGTTTCTTCAATTTCTATATTGTATTTTTTCGCCAACCACTTTATAGCTTCAGGATACGTATAATGCTCGTGCTCCATTAAAAAAGAAATGGCATTACCCCCTTTTCCTGTTGAAAAATCTTTCCAGATTTGTTTCACAGGAGACACCATAAATGAAGGTGATTTTTCATCTACAAAAGGACTTAATCCTTTAAAGTTACTTCCTGATTTTTTGAGTTGAACAAATTCACCAACCACTTCCTCTACTCTTGCAGCTTCGAAAACACGGTCTATGGAACTTCTAGAGATCATTTATTTTTTGATTAAAGCGATATACAAATATAGTAAGAACTTCTTTTTATAAAAACAAAATCCCACAGGTTTAAAAAACTTGTGAGACGTGTTCAAATATTTGGTTATTTTAAGAAGCTGCTTTTAATTTTTTTAACGTGGTATTTGTCAATTTTGCTTCCGCATATTCTTTGGTCACATTCAATATTTTTTCATCAGAACTTGGCAATTCAAACATTGCATCTGTAAAGATTGCTTCACATAAAGAGCGCAAACCTCTTGCACCTAATTTGTATACAACTGCTTTTTCTACAATGTAATTTAAAGCGCCTTCCTCAATACTAAAAACAACATCATCCATTGTAAATAATTTCGAATATTGCTTGATTATAGCATTTTTGGGCTCTGTTAGAATCGCTCTTAGAGTAACAGCATCTAAAGGATTCATGTAGCTTAAAACCGGTAAACGTCCAATAATTTCTGGAATTAAACCAAATGCTTTTAAATCTGATGGAATAATATATTGTAACAAGTTTTCTTGATCTACTTTATCATCATCTAAAGAAGCACTAAAACCAACAGCTTGCATATTCAAACGCTTGCTAATAATTCTTTCAATACCAGAAAATGCACCACCAGCTATAAACAAAATCTCTTTGGTATCTATTTCTACAAATTTTTGTTCAGGATGCTTTCTTCCACCTTTTGGCGCAACGTTTACAACCGTTCCTTCTAATAGTTTCAATAAGGCTTGCTGCACTCCCTCTCCAGAAACATCTCTTGTTATAGATGGATTGTCTCCTTTTCTGGCAATTTTATCAATTTCATCAATAAAAATAATACCTTTTTGTGCTTTTTCTACATCATAATCTGCAGTTTGTAATAGTTTGCTTAAAATGCTTTCAACATCTTCACCAACATAGCCTGCTTGTGTTAATACAGTTGCATCTACAATAGCAAAAGGTACATTTAGCATTCTTGCAATTGTTTTTGCTACTAAGGTTTTTCCTGTTCCGGTTTCACCTACTAAAACAATATTAGATTTTTCTATCTCTACATCATCTTCTTCGTTGTCTTTTGTCTGCAGTAATCGCTTGTAATGATTATATACTGCAACAGACATCGACTTTTTTGTTTCATCTTGACCAATGATATATTGGTTTAAAAACTCTTTAATTTCTTTTGGCTTCTTTAAGGTTAAGTCTTTAGACAAACCATCTGTTTTTGTACCCGACACTTCTTCTTCTACAATGCCATGTGCCTGTTCTATACATTTATCACAAATATGGGCATCCATACCAGCAATTAGTAAGTCAGTTTCTGCTTTTTTTCGTCCGCAAAACGAACATTCTAAATTTTCTTCTTTCGACATTATCTTTGATTTTTGGTTACTAATGAGTAGTTCTGTGCTTAAACAACAACTACCCATTAACAACTAAATACTTTACTTCTTTCTTTCTAAAACTTCATCAATCATCCCGTAGAGTTTAGCTTCATCAGCTTTCATCCAATAATCTCTATCAGAATCACTGTGCACTTTCTCTATCGTTTGTCCAGAATGTTTTGCAATAATTGCATACAATTCATCCTTTAATTTCAAAATTTCTCTTGTTGTAATTTCAATGTCTGATGCCTGCCCTTGTGCACCACCTAAAGGTTGATGTATCATAACTCTAGAGTGTGGCAACGCAGAGCGTTTTCCTTCTGCTCCGGCGCACATTAAAACGGCTCCCATTGAAGCAGCCATACCTGTACAAATAGTTGCAACATCTGGTTTTATAAACTGCATGGTATCATAAATACCTAAACCAGCATACACGCCTCCACCTGGAGAATTGATATAAATTGAAATGTCTTTATTAGCATCTACACTTTCTAAGAATAACAATTGTGCCTGAATAACATTTGCTACTTGATCATTAATTCCTGTACCTAGAAAGATAATTCTATCCATCATTAAACGCGAAAAAACATCCATTTGAGTAATGTTCATTTGACGTTCTTCCATAATATATGGTGTTAAACTACTTGTAATTTTACCAAAATGTGTGCTATTAATTCCGTGATGTTTAGTAGCGTATTTTTCGAACTCTTTACCGTAATCCATTTTCGTGTCTCTTTTAATATTTGTTTTGTAAATATAAGAACTATTTCTTACTATTTTGCTTCAGTTAGTCGCTGAAAAAACCTGAATCTAACAATTCAGGTTTTATATTTTTATGTCTGTATGTGCATTTAAAATAAAAGCACAAGACACTAAAAATAGCCTAAGACTATTTGTAAACTTCTTTTGTGAACTCCTGATACGAAAGTTCTTTTGTTTTAAAGCTCATCTGTTCTTTATAAAAAGCCAATAATTTCTGGCTGATTAATTGAGATTGTAATTTCTGTGCTTCTTCTTTGTTCTGCAAAATTCTATCAGCAATTTCATCCAATTCTTTTTCTTCTGGATTCGTGTTGCCAAATTGCGCCATTTGCGTGCGAATAAATCCTTTTGCATATGCAACCAATTCTGTATACTCTATTTTGATGTCATTATCTTTCATAATCTTTCCTTCGATTAATTGATAACGTAAACCTTTCTCAGACCTTGTAAATTCTGCTGCAGCTTCTTCTGCTGTTAATGGTTTTTCACCAGCAGTTGCTAACCATTTTTGTAAAAATTCTGCAGGTAAATCAAAACTTGTATTTTCTACTAAATGCTCTGTTATCGCATTTAATAATTGTTGATCTCCTTGTTGCTTAAATTGTTTTTCTGCGTCTTCCTTAATTTTTTCTCTTAATGCTGATGTCGTAGAAACACTTCCATCAGTAAATAACTTATCAAATAATTCTTTGTCTAAGTCTGCAGGTGCCGTTGTTGTAACTTCTGCCACGGTTAGAGAAACAGTAATGTCTAAATCGTGCGTTTCATCTGGAGAAACTCCTAAAATATGCTCTAATTTATGGTCGTCTTCAAATAACTTACTGGTTTCTAATTCCAGGATATCTCCAACTTTAGCACCAATAACTTTCTTTTCGTTCTTCTTTCCTTTCAGATCGCTTACTAAAAAAGTTGCTTTATTATTGATTTTTCTTTCTTCATTTACAAAATCGCCTGTGATACTAGATTTAGCTGTAGCCTCTGGTACTGGAGATACTTCCCCGTATCGTATTTGAATGTTTCTTAACTCTTCATCCAATAAATCTTCTGTGGCAATAATATGATACTCTGTTACTTTCTTTTTAGATTTTAAATCTACATCAAATTTAGGTGCTAAACCTAACTCAAATTCGAAAGACAGCGTTTCTGAATCCCAATTAAAGTCTTTTTGAACTCGTGGTAAAGGGTTTCCTAAAAGATCTAGCTTTTCCGCTGCTAAAAATTTATTTAAAGATTCTTGTAAAAGCTTATTTACTTCCTCCATCAAAATGGATTTACCGTGTTGCTTTTTTATCATACCCATTGGTACTTGCCCTTTTCTAAAACCAGGAACATTTGCTTTTTTACGATGATCTGCTAACAAAGTTGCTACTTTTGCCTGATAGTCATCTGCAACAATATCAATTTTTACAACTGCGTTTAACGCATCTATGTCTTCTTTTTTAATATTCATTTCTTTGTGATTTTATCTTAAAAAATAGAGTGCAAAATTAATCAAAAATATTATGCTTAACAAGCAATTAAGTACTTCAATTTCAGTAGAAAATACCTTGTATCATTGACGTTAATTACACTGATTTATATACCTTAAATTATTAATTAGTATTCTTTCCCTCCTTTAGCAATGAAAATAATGCAGCTCTAAAAATAGATAGTAATACACTAAAAACAAATGCTACAAAGAACCCTGAAACCCCAAAACCATCGACTAGCGCATCTGCCATTAAAATTATTATTGCATTAATTACAAAAATAAATAAACCAAAAGTTACTAATGTAGCAGGCAAAGTAAAGAAGATTAATAGCGGCCGTACCACCATATTTAATACCGCAATTACTGCCGCAACTATAAGTGCAGAAGCATAACCATTTACCGAAATTCCTGGTAAAACAGCAGCTAAAACAAGTACTGCAAAAGCCGTAAGCAAAATTTTTAAAAAGGTTTTCATTTCGATCGCTTTTAATTCTAGTTCCTATTTCCATAAAATAACAGTTTATGAAATGGTTTCGTACACTTTAATAGCATATAATCACACTAAAGCTAAAAGTGTACCAAATTAGATTGTCTGCATTTTTGGCAGGTTTTGAGAGTCAATTCATTTATTTCTAAACTTTAAAAAGTTTTGGAACTAATGGTACTGCTTCTTAAAATAAGGTCATAAAAGTACTTTTGTGAAACACTTAATAATTCAATTATTTTGCATCTCGGTAACTTTACGCTCCAACACTACTTGAAACTCTTCCATTACCGGCTTTACCGTACTTTCTGGAATGTCTGCCACCTTAATATACATTAATCCATCAACTGCATTGTTAAATTTCGGATCTACATTAAAAGCAACTAAACGTGCATTTTGTTTTATATATTTTTTAATTAAAACAGGAATCCTTAATATTCCTGGCTCAATTTCATCAATAATTTTATCTAACTTTTGCATATCTGCTTTGGTTGCGTCCAACACAAAATCCTTATCATCTTCTTTTAATTTTACCTTATATTCTTTCTTTGGACGAATATATTGCGCAATATTTGAATCGTAATAATGAGATTTCATAAACTCAATCATCAGTGATTTAGAAAAATCAGAAAACTGATTGCTTATAGACACTCCGCCCATTAGATATTTATATTCTGGATAACGCAGTGTTACGTGCACAATTCCTTTCCATAATAAAAACAAAGGCATTGGTTTTTGTTGATATTCGCCAACAATAAAAGCTCTGCCCATTTCTATGGTATTTTTCATCATTTGATGCAACTCAGGCTCAATTCTAAATAACGTTTGCAAGTAAAAACCGTTGATGCCATATTTTTTATAAATGTCCTTCCCAAACCCCATGCGGTAAGCTCCCACCAAACAGTTTGCAACCCGGTCCCACAAAAATAGATGGTGGTAATACTTGTCGTAGCTATCTAAATCAATATCTTTCTTAGTCCCTTCCCCAAGAGCTCTAAACGTTATTTCTCGCAATCGACCAATTTCATGCATTAAATTGGGGATGTCTTTCGCGTTGGCAAAAAACACTTCGTAATTTTTACTTTCTAATAATCTACCATCCTTTTCTCTTAGAGCAGCGACTTCTTTTACAAATAAATTGGTATTTCCTTGCGCTGTTATCTTTCTTGCAGATTTTTTAATTTTAATATTTTGAGTAGAAATTATGCGATGTGCTTTTTCAAAAGGATTGGCCAACATATAAGTTTTCTTTCTTATGAATTCATAAAAAGCAGGAATCTCTTTGTACGCATCTTGGTCTTTTACAGAAATAGGCTTTCCTATTCTTACTCCTATAACCCTACCTTTTTGAGACATTACTTCTGAAGGTAATTTAGCAGTTCTTAGCGTATCAGATATTTTAGACATTACGTAGAACAACCTACTATTCTTTGCATGGAAATAAATAGGAATTACGGGTACATTTGCCTTCTTAATTAACTTTATAGCGCTTTCTTCCCAAGGTTTATCTACTTTTAATTTTCCATCTTTATAAGTAGAAACTTCACCTGCAGGAAAAATACCTAAAGGCTTCCCTTCTCTTAAGTGTACTAATGCATTTTTAATGCCTGCAATACTAGATTTTGCATCCTTTCTTGTTTCAAAAGGATTTACAGGCATCACATAGGGCTTTAAAGGTGCTATTCTATGCAACAAAAAGTTAGCAATTATTTTATAATCTGCTCTTTTTTCAATCAATAATTTCAATAATAAAACACCGTCGATACCGCCCAAAGGATGATTGGAAACAGTAATAAAAGGACCTTCTTTTGGAATTCTTTTTAAATCTTCTTCGGGAATATCGAATTTAATCTTGCAATCATCTAAGATTCCGTTTAAAAAATCCAAATCAGTCTTATGCTTGTTATTTTCGTAGGTCTTATTGATCGCTGATATTCGAAGTACCCTTAGAAGAACCCAACCAACAAAAATTCCTAAAAACCCGAGCTTTTGCAGACCAATTACTTCTGAAACCTCTTTAGATGTTACTAATGCCATAATTTACGTTAAACCACAAGTACAAAGATAATGGAAAAAACAACTATTAATTTATGGACACAACTATTTGAATCGTTTCTTTATTTACTTGTGTTAACAATGATTTTCCTTTTTCTTCGATGCTTGCAACTGCTTTCTCATTAAAATGACGCACGGTATATAAGTCTACTCCTTTATGAACTTCTATTTTAAACTCTTTTTTTAACACATTATAAAAAGCATCAAAATTCTTGAATTTATTATCAATACAAACAGAAAAACTAATGGCCGAATTCTGAATTAAATTCACTTTTAATTGATAATCATGTAGTTTTTGAAAAATATAACTAAGATTATTTTCTACCATGAAAGAAAAGTCTAGAGCAGAAATAGATACTAAAATTTGATCTTTTTTCACAATAAAACAGGGAACAAGCGGCACTAAGTTTGTGCCCTTCGTTACCCTAGTTCCTGTTCCTTTTGGATTGATAAAAGAACGCACCAATAAAGGAATTTCTTTTCGCTCTAATGGTTGTAACGTTTTAGGATGAATTACAGAAGCTCCGTAAAAAGCCATTTCAATTGCTTCTTCGTAAGAAATTTGCTCTAGTAAAATAGTCTCTTGAAAAACCCGAGGATCTGCATTTAAAACTCCAGGGACATCTTTCCAAATAGTTACGTTTTCGGCAGCCAAACAATACGCAAAAATACCTGCAGTATAATCTGAACCTTCTCTACCCAAAGTTGTGGTATTTTCTGTATCATTTGCAGCAATAAAGCCTTGTGTAATATTTAATTTAGAAGCGTCTAATTTGGTGCTAATTAAATTTTGAGTTAAGTCCCAATCTACTTTAGCATCTCTATAATTACTGTCTGTTTTAATATAATTTCGTACATCAAACCAATTGTTTTCCAACCCAATTTTAATCAAATAAGCACTTACGATCTTAGTTGACAAAAGCTCTCCAAAACAGACAATTTGATCATATACATAATTAAATCTTTGCGATGTATTTCGTGCTAAAAACCAGCTTAATTCTCCTAAAAGAGCATCAATTTCTTTATAAATTTTATCGTCTTCTTCAAACAGACCAGCCATTAAGTTTTTATGATCGTCTTCAATAACTCCTAATCTCTCTGATAACGCATCTGTCTTATTATAATATGCATCAATTACGGCTTCAAAAGCATTTGTGTTTTTTCCCATTGCAGAAATTACAACTACCGTATTCTCGGTTCCTTCGCTTTGTAAAATATTGGCTACATTTTTAACCCCTGCTGCGTCTTTAATAGAAGCGCCACCAAATTTAAAAATCTTCATTTTTAATTATTTTGAATAAATTTCTCTAAATTTTCCTTGTTCATCTGCACCACAGACCAATCATTTAAATACGTTGCGCCTGTGCTTTTATAAAAATCAATGGCATTGGTATTCCAATCGATAACTTCCCAAGCAACTCTCTTAAAATTATGATCATACGCATATTTTAAAACTGCAGCGTACAACGCTTTTCCAGCTCCAATTTTTTGTTTACTTTTTGTAACTATTAGATCTTCCAAATGAATTGCCCTTCCTTTCCAAGTAGAAAAACGCTCATAAAACAAAGCAATACCAATAATATTTTTTTCTTGTTCTGCCACAAAAACTTTAAACTTCGGGTTTTCAGAAAAACCATCTCTCACTAAATCTGCTACAGTGATATCTACAGCTTCTGGTTCTTTCTCAAAAACGGCCAATTCTGTAATTAAATTAAAAACAGCTTGCATGTCTTTTTCTTCCCCTAATCTTACTTTAAAGTCCATCTTGGTTAATTTTAACCAAAGATAGTTTTTTAGATTTCTCTCAAAAATAATTACCTGTTTTACACGGTAATTTTAAAATTGTGTAAAAACAAACAAAATAAGACTCAAAATTGAGTACGAAATCGTTGTAGGTAGTTAAATAAAAGAGCATCTTTGTGCAAGCTTTTTAAACAGAGAACATGTCAAATAAAAATCAAACTTTGGGAGAATTTATAATTGAGAATCAAGACTCTTTTAAATATTCTTCTGGAGAACTTTCTAGATTAATAAATTCTATTAGACTGGCTGCAAAAGTTGTAAACCATGAGGTAAACAAAGCTGGATTGGTAGATATTACTGGCGCTGCTGGGGATACAAATATACAAGGTGAACATCAGCAAAAATTAGATGTATATGCAAATGAAAAGTTTATCCAGTCACTTACAAAAAGAAATATTATTTGTGGTATTGCAAGTGAAGAAGAGGATGATTTTGTAGCTATTAATAGTCATAATGAAGACAACCAAAATAAATATGTCGTATTAATAGATCCTTTAGATGGTTCTTCTAATATTGATGTAAATGTATCCGTAGGAACTATTTTTTCTATTTTTAGACGCGTAACTCCCTTAGGGACTCCTGTACAACTAGAAGATTTTTTACAAAAAGGAAATAAACAAGTAGCTGCTGGTTATGTGGTGTATGGAACTTCTACAATGTTAGTATATACTACTGGAGACGGTGTAAATGGTTTTACTTTAAACCCGGCAATTGGGACGTTTTATTTATCGCACCCAGATATAACCTACCCAGAAGATGGTACTATTTATTCTGTAAATGAAGGAAATTATATGGACTTTCCTTTAGGAATAAAGAAATATATAAAATACTGTCAAGAAGAGGAAGACAACAGACCTTATACAAGTAGATATATTGGTTCTTTAGTTTCAGATTTCCACAGAAATATGATCAAAGGAGGTATTTATATGTACCCAAAAGGTTCCAGAAATCCGAATGGCAAGTTGCGGTTGTTATACGAATGTAACCCAATGGCTTTTATAGCAGAACAGGCAAATGGTAAATCTTCTGATGGCTATACCAGAACAATGGATGTTGCCCCTACGGAATTGCACCAAAGAGTTCCTTTTATCTGCGGAAGTAAAAATATGGTAAATAAAGTAGAGGAATTTATGCAGAAATTTGGCGAATAAATGTTGCTTATACTGTTATAAGCTAACAAAAGGCTAATATTTTGTGCAACTGTATCAGATTGAGTAGCTTTACAACAATATATAATACGAACTTTAAAACCTATACAAGATGGCTTTTCAATTACCAAAATTAGACTATGCATATGATGCATTAGAACCTAATATTGATGCGAGAACTATGGAAATTCACCATAGTAAACATCACAACGGATATACAACAAAATTAAACGGAGCAATTGCAGGAACTGATTTAGAAGGAAAATCTGTTGAAGATATTTTAACTAATTTAGATATGAGCAATGGTGCGGTAAGAAATAATGGTGGTGGTTTTTACAATCATTCATTATTTTGGAAAATAATGAATCCAAAAAATAAAGGAACCTTATCAGGAGAATTGAAAGAAGCTATTGAAGCTGCTTATGGCTCTGAAGAAGCTTTTATGGAAAAATTTTCTAATGCTGCTGCAACTCAATTTGGTTCTGGATGGGCTTGGCTATGTGTGCATAAAGGAGGAAAAGTAGAAGTTTGTGCTACACCAAATCAAGACAATCCTTTAATGCCAGGTGTTTCTTGTGAAGGAACTCCAATTTTAGGTTTAGATGTTTGGGAGCATGCGTACTATTTAAATTACCAAAACAGAAGACCAGATTATATCAATGCATTTTTCGATGTAATTAACTGGAACGAAGTTGAAAAAAGATACAACGAAGCAAAGTAAGCAACCCTGTTGTTATTCATATCCAATCAGTAAAGTGAGAAGATAGCAATTACTTTCATTTAAAAGATAAAAAAGCATCCAATAACTTGGATGCTTTTTTTATGGGTACACTTATAGAATGCTAATAAGCTCTCTTATCACTTTCTTCATAGAAATTAATAAAGGCCTGATTTACTACTCTATTTCCTCCTGGAGTTGGATAGTCTCCCGTAAAATACCAATCTCCTAAATTGTCAGGACATGCGATGTGTAAATTTTCTACTGTTTGATAAATAACTTCAACCGCTGCTTTTATATCTTTTGTTTTCAGCATTTCAGCAATTTTTGCTGAAACTTCTTCCGTAGTAAAGGGTGCATAAATTTCTTTTACAAAGTTCACTATTTCGACATCCTTCTTAGATTGCTGCGCTATCGACTTTTTATAAACCTCTTCTAGAATACTTTCTTGCTTGGTATCTTTCAATAAGGCTACTGCGGCTTTAAAAGCAATAAAAGCCTCTATTCTTGCCATGTCAATTCCATAACAATCTGGATACCTAATTTGTGGTGCAGAAGAGACTACAACTATTTTTTTAGGACTTAATCTATCTAAAATTTTAATAATACTTTTCTTTAAAGTAGTTCCTCTAACAATACTATCATCTATAATAACAAGATTATCGGTAGGTTTTACAACACCATAGGTAATATCATAAACATGCTCTACTAAATCATCTCTACTACTATCATCTGCAATGAATGTTCTTAACTTTACATCTTTAATTGCTATCTTTTCAAAACGAGGTCTTTCAGATAAAATTTCTGTCACTCTTTCCGCAGATAATTTTGTTCCACCCGCTAAAATTTTTGCTGTCTTTTGTTTATTTAATAAATCTTCAGCAGCTTCCGTCATTCCATAAAAAGAAGTTTCTGCTGTGTTTGGTATATAGGAAAAAACCGTATTAGAAATATCTGAATCAATAGAATTTAAAATTTTTGGAAATACTAATTTTCCTAAATTTTTACGCTCTTCGTAGATACTAGCATCACTTCCACGAGAGAAATAAATACGCTCAAAAGAACACGATTTCTTTTCTCTAGGCGCTAATACTTCTTCTATAGAAGTTTTTCCGTTCTTTTTGATAATTAGTGCATGACCTCTTTCTAATTCTTGAACATCTTCTATTTTTACATTGAAAACAGTCTGAATTACAGGTCTTTCTGAAGCAACAACCACTACTTCTTCATCTTCGTAAAAATACGTTGGCCTGATTCCGTTTGGATCCCGCAGCACAAAAGCATCTCCATGACCTACTAATCCTGCCATTGCATATCCACCATCCCAGTTTTTTGCAGACCTCTTTAAAACATTTTGTAAATCTAAATGCTGTTCAATAAATGGGGAAGCATCTTTTTTATTGAATCCTTTTATTTTTGCTTGTTGATACAAACTAGAGACTTCTTCTTCTAAAAAGTGGCCGATTTTCTCCATCACAGTTACCGTATCTGTAAACTCTTTTGGATGTTGCCCTAACTCTACCAATTCTTCTAATAATTGTTTCGAATTGGTCATATTAAAATTCCCAGCAACTATTAGATTTTGATGACGCCAATTACTCTGACGTAGAAAAGGATGCACGCTTTCGATACTGTTTTTACCAAAAGTACCATAACGCACGTGTCCTAAAAATAAGTTCCCGATATATGGCATGTTTTCTTCTTGCCATTGAACATCATCTTTTTTATCTGGATTTTGTTCTAAAACACTGTTTAAACGATCATTAATTTGAGCAAATACATCTTGTATCGGTGTAGATTTATTAGAACGAACCCTACTAATATACCTAGTTCCTGGTGCCACATTAATTTTTACACTAGCAAAACCAGCACCATCTTGACCCCGATTGTGTTGTTTTTCCATTAATAAATACATTTTATTTATTCCGTAGAAAGCTGAACCGTATTTGTCCTTGTAAAATTGCAAAGGTTTCTTTAATCGAACAAGTGCAATTCCACATTCGTGTTTAATAGCGTCACTCATTGTTATTTGTTGTTTTTTGTTGTTTGTTGTTTGTTGTTTGTTGTTTGTTGTCCTTTTTTCAATAAAGTTATTGGATCTCCACTCTTAATCAACGTATATTTTCTTTTTTTATTTAAGAAAAAGGTTTCAAAATAATGATATGAAATTGAGGATATAAATATTGTGATTGTTAATATTAATGAATAGATTAGAATAATACTGTCAGTTTCTATTTTTGAAGCGAACACTAATACAGGTATTAAAACTATAAAATGATACATATAAATGCCGTATGAGATTTTACCTAAATAATTAAGAACATTCCATTCTAAAACATTTTTAAGTTTATCATTAACCGCTAAATTTAAAACAATAACACCAAAAAGTATCGCATAAACTTGGTAATGAAAATGAGGAATTTTTATTGCTAAAGCAAGAAATAAAATAACAATAAAAGAAATAAGGTAAAAGAATTTAATATTTAATATGTATTTTAAAATAGCACTTTTATCAATAAATAAAATGGCGAAAATACTTCCTATAGCTATAGCGTCTATATTAAAATGAACCCAAAATCTCTGTAAAATTTCTCTTTCTGGAATTTGAATAAAAAACTGATCAGATAAAATTACTCTTACAAAAAAATGTAAAAGAACAATCCCTATCATAAAATAAATTCTGTTACTTTTTATTTCTCTAAGCAAAAAGGGCCATAATAAATACGACTGTTCTTCAGTACCTATAGACCAAGCTTGAGCTATATAAGGTATGAAACCAAAAATTGCAGTAGCAAAATTAGGTATAAAGAACAGGTGTAACAATATTATAGGTGTAAAATTTTCAATCAAAGGGTTTGCTAAATCAGGTATTTCAAAAAATGAAATATAGGGTATCACAAAAAAAGCTAAAAGAATTAATAAAGCATACAAGGGAACGATTCTTAAAAAACGCCTTATATAAAATTTTTTAACATGTATTTTACCAAATGTTTTTTCTTCGGTTAACAATAAATAAGTGATTAAAAAACCACTTAAAACAAAAAACAACATGACACCTAGTTTACCTATGTTGCGTGCAAAATCAGAAACTCCATCTCCTATTTTGTAAAAAACTTTTAATTGTTCTGTATGATTTATAATAACAAAAAACGCTCCAATAAACCTTAAACCATTTAGGTTTGGGAAATATATTTTAAGGTCTTTGCTTGCAATCATTTCTAATTACTTAGCTCTATATCAAATTGTGTTAGGTCCCTAAAAGCTTGCAATCGTGTTTTAATTTCCTCTGCGGTAAGTTCTTGCATGCGTTCTGTACCAAACTTCTCTACACAAAAAGAGGCTAAATTAGAGCCATAAATTATTCCATTCTTCATGTTTTCAAAAGAGATATCTCCCGTTTTTGCTAAATACCCACAAAAACCTCCTGCAAAGGTATCTCCTGCTCCTGTTGGATCAAAAACTTCTGCCAACGGCAAAGCTGGTGCAGAAAACATTTTCCCTTCGCTAAATAGCAAAGCGCCATGTTCACCTTTTTTAATTACTACGTGTTTAGGACCCATAGAATGAATCTTTTTTGCCGCATTGACCAAAGAGTATTCTCCTGACAATTGACGCGCTTCTTCGTCATTTATAGTTACCACATCTACTCTTTTCAAAACAGTATGTAAATCAGCTAGCGCAATATCCATCCAAAAATTCATTGTATCTAGAACCACCAACTTTGGTCTTTCACTCATTTGATCTAACACAGAAGCCTGAGTTAATGGGTGCAAATTTCCTAGCATTACAATACCAGCATCTTTAAATTTTCCTGGCACAACTGGTGTGAAGGTTTCTAGCACATTTAACTCTGTGATTAAGGTATCTCGAGAATTCATATCATTATGATACTTCCCACTCCAGAAAAAAGTTTTTCCGTCCTTTACGACTTCAACTCCCGCTGTATTAATTCCTTTAGAATTCATCATTTCTAAATAGGAAGCTGGAAAATCGCCTCCAACAACAGAAACAACACCTGTTTCTACTCCGAATTGAGAAGCTGCCAAACCTACAAAAGTTCCAGATCCTCCTAAAATTTTATCTGTTTTACCAAAAGGGGTTTCAATAGCATCAAAAGCTACAGTACCAACTGCTAATAATTTACTCATTTCTTAAATTTTATGCGTAATTTTGCGTTATACAAAACAGCTTTTTGAAAGCACAAAAATAAGTTTTAAAAATGACTATCAAAGAAATACAAGAAGAAATTATTGAGGAGTTTTCGATGTTTGATGACTGGATGGAACGCTATGAATATATCATAGATCTTGGTAAGTCTTTACCAATTGTAGCAGACCAATATAAATTAGAAGAGAATTTAATCAAAGGTTGCCAATCTAAAGTTTGGTTGTACTCTGAATTAGATACGGATAAAGTCAAATTTACTGCAGATAGTGATGCTATTTTAACCAAAGGAATTGCGGCATTATTATTGCGCATCTTTTCTGGGCAAAAGCCAGCAGATATTTTAGCTGCCGAGACTGCTTTTATAGATAAAATTGGTTTGAAAGAACATTTAAGTCCAAACAGAGCAAATGGACTGGTTTCTATGGTAAAACAAATAAAAATGTATGCGATTGCGCAACAAGTAAAATTAGCAAATTAAGAACTCACAAAATGACAGATAAAGAACTAGAAGAAATTGGCGATAAAATTGTAGGAGTATTAAAAACTATTTATGATCCAGAAATACCTGTAGATATATACGAATTAGGTTTAATTTATGATGTTTTTGTATCCGAAGATAGCAATGCAAAAATATTAATGACATTAACGTCTCCTAATTGTCCTGTTGCAGAAAGCTTGCCAGTAGATATTGAAGAAAAGGTAAAGTCTTTAAAAGAATTGCATAGCTGTGAAGTGGAAATTACTTTCGATCCAGCTTGGACTTCAGAAATGATGAGCGAAGAAGCAAAACTAGAATTAGGAATGCTTTAGACAGTTCTCAATTTTAAACTTAAATAAAAACTAAGCGGATGTAATCTCTACATCCGCTTTTTTTCTTTCTGATTGAAAACTCTCAGAGCAAGATTACATCTAGCTAATGAATAGTCTAAGAATGTCAAAGACGCAAACTACAAAATAAAAGTACACTGCAGCGGGCTTCATTGATACTGTACATATTAACAATGCTAATCTCTACTTTAAAACCCTGAAACAAACCTTACAAAATGGCAGAAGAAATTATAAATAGAGTAGCAAGTAGCTCGCTAAAAACATTTGATCTTGAAGAAATTTATCCAGAAGGAAAAAGAGTTTTATTTGATATTACAGGATGGTTATTTAAGAAGATTATTTTAAAAGAGAAAGACTTTAGAGCCTCCGTTAAAAACCACGATTGGTCTCAATATAAAAATTGTTTTGTTGCGATAACATGCTCTGTGGATGCCATTATACCCTCTTGGGCGTTTATGTTAATTGCTGCAGAAACAACTCCTTTTGCAAATAAAGTAGTGATTGGTGATTTAGAGTTACTAGAAACCGTTCTATACCAAGAATTGTTAGACTTCGTGGATTTAAAAGATTTTACAGATTGTCCTGTAATTATTAAAGGCTGCGGGGAAAAACCAATTCCAAATTCTGCATTTGCTTTTTTAATTGCAAAACTGCAACCAATAGCAAAATCTATTATGTTTGGTGAGGCTTGTTCTACAGTGCCATTATACAAGGCAAAAAAATAAGATTATGTATCAAATAATGGCAATACAGGTGTAGATTAATAAACATTCATTTTAACGTGGATGAATCTCTTAAAATGCAGATGACTTTTCATACCATTATAAATGACAACTCCTCTAGCAAAATACAGTTTAGAAAGCTAGTTGGTATAGATGTCAACTACAATTTTAACGAAAAGAGGAAGCATTAAGAATTGCACAGCTACAAGATAATAGGTATTCGCTTTTGCACAAAAAAAAGAAAAATGAAAAAGATATTAACCCTAATTTTAGTATTATTTATTAGCTTGACAGCAAGCACGCAAACGGTTGAATCATTAATTAAAGAACAAGCTCCTAAAAAAGCAAAAATATCAAAACTACAAGAAGAAATTGATGCTATTCAAATAAAAATTGATGCAATTGCAGGATGGAAGTATGGCGCCTTTGGTACCATAGGAGGAAACATCTCTGGCTTTAAAAACTGGTATTCTAAAAAAGCTCCAACGGCAACTGCAGGGAACCTTGGTATAACAGTAAATGGTTTTGCTAATTTAATTGAAGCTGATTTTTTCTGGAGAAATACTGCAACCGTAAATTTAGGTTGGGTGAAATTAGATGAAAAAAATATTTCTGGGGATGAAGGTTTTGACACGGCTACAGATGTTTTTACGATTTCTTCTTTATATGGTAAGAGATTAAATAAAAAATGGGCACTTTCTGCTTTGGGTGAATACAGAACCACCATCATAGACAATTTTAACGATCCGGGATACTTAGATTTTGGTGTTGGGGTAACTTGGACGCAAATAAACAGTTTAGTTTTGGTGCTGCACCCAGGAAACTATAACTACGTTTTTAGTAATGAAGAAAACGTTTTTGACGCTTCTTTAGGAGCAAAAATTGTTGCAGATTACACAAAAAAATATGGTAAATTAAATATAAAGTCTAATCTATCTATTTTTCAGAGTTATAAAACAACTGATTTATCTAACTGGACTTTAACAAACTCTTTTGGTTATACTATTTGGAAAGGAATTGGAATTGGATTTGAATTAGGTTTGCGTAAAAATAAACAAGAAGCTTTAAATAATGCTTTAATTTCTAATGCAAGTGAAACTTTTAATACCGTAAACAATAGCTTACAATCTTACTATTTACTTGGCCTGAGTTACGCCTTCTAAAGAGCGTAAAAGATTTAAAATGAAACCACGCAAGAAATTTTTGAGGTTTTTTATTTTACGTAACTTTGGATTTTAAACTAAATTTCGCATGACATTATTAATAATTTTTGCAACTATTTCTATATTTTTTTCTTTTATCTGTTCTATTCTAGAAGCTGTTTTATTAAGTATCACTCCTACTTTTATCAATTTAAAAAAGAGTGAAGGATTTGAATATGCAACCACTTTAGAAGCTTTAAAAAAGGATGTAGACAAGCCATTAATTGCCATTTTAACAATAAATACAGTTGCACACACTGTTGGCGCCATTTTAGTAGGTGTACAAGCAAAAGTTGCATATGCAGAAACTTACGGCAGTGAAATAAAAACCATTTTCGAGATTAAAATTACAGAAGATGTTATGGTAGGTATTGTTTCTACAGTTATGACCGTTTTAATATTAGTAGCCTCAGAAATAATTCCAAAAACTATTGGTGCAACCTACTGGAAACAATTGGCAAACTTTACTTCTAAAGCATTAAAAGTGATGATTTTTCCACTCAAATGGACAGGAATTCTGTGGACATTACAACTAACTACAAAACTAATTGGCGGAAAAGGTCATGGAAGCGTTTTAAGTAGAGAAGGATTTTTAATGATGACAGAAATGGCTGAGAAAGATGGTGTTTTTAAAAAAAGTGAGAGTAAAGTTATTCGGAATTTATTAGGCTTTAAAGAGATAAAAGTAAATGATGTCATGACACCTAGATCTGTTTTAGAAATTGCAGATGAAACGCAAACGATTGTTTCTTTTTATAACGAACACAAAAAGCTACCCTTTTCTAGAATTCCCGTTTTTTCTGAAAACCCAGATGCAATTACCGGTTATTTTTTGAAAGATACTTTATTAGAAGCCATAATTAAAGGCAATGGCGAACAGCCATTAGCTTCTATAAAAAGAACCATTATTATTACCGAAAGAAAATTATCAATTCCAGATTTGTTTGATAAACTAATTAGAGAAAAAGAACATATTGCTCTAGTTGTTGATGAATATGGTTCTGTTTGCGGAATTGTTTCACAAGAAGATGTAATAGAAACGCTCTTAGGCTTAGAAATTATGGATGAAAGTGATTCTGTTGCCGATTTGCAGGCACATGCAAGAAAATCGTGGAAAGCTAGAAATAAAATAATGGGAATTATTGAGGATAAAAAAGAAAAATAAGAGGCTTTTTTTTATGTACTTCGTTTCAGTATTCGGAATGCTCCCTGAATTACTAGAACAAAACGATTGTTCCAATAATCAAATCAGGTGTACTGGAACTTAACCAATTTTCCAAAACACTTACAATTAGTACTCTTAAGTTGATAATTACATCCTTTGATGTAATTATCATACGCACTTTCATGTGTGTCTCTTCTTTACTTTTCGACTTTTGAAAAATATACAGACATGCTCCGTTAACAAAAAGTACAAACATCGAAACGAAGATCATTATCTAAAAATTAGGAAGTTTTTATGCTCCGAAAAACCGTCTTAAAACCTCCATAAAACCAATAAATGCAAGTGTTATTTGAAAATATCCAGCAAACTTTGTAGTCCTCTTTTTTTAAACAAAAGTTCCACGTACCCCATCCAAACGAATCGCACAAACCAAACGGTCTGCAAGCACATCTATACGACCTGCAACAAGGCCCATTGCTTTTGAAATCAGGCCAGTTGCCATTCCTATTGT
>Ga0307488_10000462_pt1 | contig 33377 bp, 32 predicted proteins | sample SB02metaG_FD_202248 | JGI IMG/M metagenome (GOLD analysis project Ga0307488, IMG submission 202248) | Sea-ice brine microbial communities from Beaufort Sea near Barrow, Alaska, United States - SB 0.2 | ecosystem: Environmental > Aquatic > Marine > Coastal | place: USA: Alaska | collected...
AACCTGAGCTTCGACCTCAATGACATAGCTGAGGCCGTCAGGTTGACGGATCCCATAAACCGGAAACAACAAAGCCTCGTATTTTAGCGCCATCTGCCCTGCCGAAATCGCCGTGAAGGCCGGTTGGCCAAAGAATGTCAGACGCTCACCGCGATTCATGTGCTGATCAATCAACAACGCCATCAACCCGCCGCATTGAAGATGCCGGATCATCCCCGCAAACCCCTGACGACCCCGCGAAAACAACTTGCCGCCAACAGCGGAAATGGCGGCGATGTAGCGCGCATGTATCAGTTTGTTATTGAGCGGGCGATACAAACCGGCAACATCGCCGCCGTGTTGTATCGCCGCAGACCGGAACACATCGTAGTTTCCGAAATGCCCCGACACACAAATCACAGCCTTTCCGTCAGCCATCGCAGCCTTCAAAGCCTCCGCTCCCGCGCCAATAAACGGCGTATTCGCTACGATGCTCTGCATGGTTTTGGGTGAAAAAAGCTCCATGAACAAACGGCCCAGATTATTGGGCACACTGCGCAAAAGTTCACGTCGTTTGTCCGCAGACAAGTCCGGCATAGCATGGTCTAGGTTATCCCCGATCCTGCGCCGCCATCCTAAAATCGGCGCCAAAATCCACGTCGTGAGCCACCCCGCAAGCGGTACCCGCCACTGATGTGGCAAAACCCCCAACGCTGCCAATAAGGCCATGACAAAAACGTATTGAATGCGGTCTTTCAGGGGTCCTACCTCGATCATTCGCCTTCACTGTGTGAAGACTTATTCTGCCTAACTATCGCTGTGTACGCGCAGCCACGCGCGGCGAAAAGGCATTATTGTCTTCGCCAGCCCTGTTCACTATGTCGTTACGAAGAATTAGCGGATCACGGGGCACCATGTTAGACAAATTGAGCAGTCGGTTAAAAGATCGCTTTGACGCGACCAAATCATCCTTTCGCACGGACCTGTCCACGCCCGAGAACCGACGCCGCGCGGTGATTTATGAGCGCTGGTATGATCACGGGTTCTTGCGCCAGTATTGGACCAATATGTTTGAAATTGCACCGGGTGTCTGGCGCTCAAATCATCCAACGGCGGCACGGCTTACGGCACTCGCTGAACAAGGCATTCACACCATCATAACCTTGCGTGGCAACCGCACCCAACCTTGGGCATTGTTGGAAAGTGAGGCCTGCACGCGGCTCGGACTTCGCCTTGAAACTGTGGCGTTAAGGTCGCAGCGCGCGCCAAGTCGCCACAACGTGCAGGCCCTTATTGATCTGTTTCGCAGCGTTGAAAAACCGGTTTTGTTCCACTGTAAATCAGGCGCAGACCGCACCGGCCTTGCCAGCGTAATTTACCTTTTGGTGATCGAAAAACAGCCTCTCGCCCAAGCCCGCAAAATGTTGTCGTGGCGCTATGTCCACCTCAGATGGACCAAGGCTGGGGTTTTAGACTTGCTGCTGGATGATTTCGCAGCATCATCATATTCCGATTTCGAAGACTGGCTCGAACACGATTATGACGCCACCAGATTACAGGCAAAGTTTGAAACACATGGTCGATAGCATACCGCCCTGCCCTTACAGTGGCCCTTTCGCCCAGCACCGCACTTGGCGGCTTTTTGGGCAGAAAACAGGTGCTTGTTCTGGTGCGGGACTTGACCAGTGGATTTCATCAATTGCGCCGGAAGCGATTCTTGCTCGGCTTGTTGCAAATCAACGATAACCGCGATGCCGCCCTCGTGTTTCACAAACAGACAGTCTATGACTATAAACTGGGATCGCTCCTTCGCTTTGTGTTTCTGGCTTGGTATATTTCTGCACCTGGGAGAGCATAGATTTTGGGACCTGTCGGAATAATAAAAATGCACTGGCATCGCCTTTACGGCACAAAAATTCTGAGTTTGCACGGCGTCAAAGTACGCACGGGCAAAGAAGACGTGCCGAGGTCGGTCCTCTCGGCATTGTTCAAGGGTACCTTCGAGAAATTTGAGTGTGATTTGGTTAAGCCGCATGTGACTTCTGGAGCCAAGGTCCTGGAAATTGGCACTGGAATCGGTCAGCACGCCATTGATGACCTAGGCCCGTTCGTGGTGGGCCTGCAAAAAATAAAAGACGATCCTGCTTTTGGCGCAAAAAACGTTGAAGGTGGTTCTACACAACTGGACACGCTGTTTTCCAAGCGTGGCATTGTGGATCAATATCTGGACCTGTTTGAAAAGGGCCCGCAAAATTGAAAATTCGCGTGATCAATGTCGCCTCGGCCGCGACGCGGATAGCGTTTCAAGACGAACAGCTCACACGGCTTGGGCTGAATTATGAACGCATCGAAGCGGTCACGCCGGACAATCTGTCACCACCCAGCGACGATCCAAACTGGACGACGTGGGAATGGCCCATGCGCGACATCGAAAAGGCGCTGTATGCGTCACACCGATCCGTGTGGGCGCTGATTGCCGCAGAAGATGGTCCTTGTTTGGTCTTGGAAGACGACGCATTGTTGTCGGCGCAAACGCCGCAATTTTTGACTGCTATTGAGCCTGAAACTGGCATTGACCATATCAGCCTTGAGGTCCGCAATCGCACCAAATACGTCGCCAAGACACCGCACCCCTCCCTGCCCCTGCGCCGACTTTACCAAGACCGCACAGGAGCTGCGGCTTATGTGTTGTGGCCCAAAGGGGCCACCAAACTTCTAGCGCGTCCATTCGGCTTGGCAGATGCAGTGATCTGTGCGGCCCACAACCAGACCAGCTTTCAGGCGGATCCCGCCCTCGCGATACAAATTGACCAATGCGAAATCTACGGTGTCCCCGCCCCTATTCAGGTGTCATCTGCGCCGCTTGGCCAGCCCAAACCAGATGTGTCTGCGTTTTCCAAAAAACATCAAACCCGCTTTCGACAACGACGTATCGTCAGCCAGATCCGCATGGCCGTGCGATCCTTGCGCCGCGTCGGCGTCGCCCAACGCCGCATGATTTTAATTGCACCGGATTTTCGCCCATGACCGACCCGATTGTCATTGCCCCGAACCTTAAGAAACGCCTGTCTGGTGTCACGGCCACGATTGCGCGGTTGGTGCCGCTGCAAGCCCGCAAAATCGCAATCAAGGCGACAGGACCGGGATTGCCCGCAAACACCCCGCACATCCCCTTGAACCGCGTGGCCTTGCTGGCCCGCAAACCGCTGCGCGTCTGGCATGCACGGCGCAATGTTGAGATGTTGTTGGGACTTGGTTTTAAGGTCGCGTTGCGCAAGAACTGGAAACTCCTGTTCACCTCAGCCTCACAACGCAAGCATTCCGGCTATACCAAATGGCTGATTTCACGCATGGACGCCGTTGTTGCGACGTCCGCCAAAGGGGCTGCCTATTTAGACGTGCCCGCCACCGTTGTGCATCATGGCATTGATCCCGCAAAATTCTGCCCCGCTGCTAAAAGCGCCCTGCGTGCGCGCCTTGGCTTGCCTGACGGACGGCTCGTCGGCTGCTTTGGCCGTATCCGTGCCCAAAAAGGCACTGACGTGTTTGTGGACGCAGTTTTGGCGAATGTGGCCAAACACCCTGATATCACAGGCATAATCCTTGGCCGCGCCACGAAAGACCACACCGCGTTTGAGCAAGGTTTGAAAGATAAAATCTGCGCAGCGGGTCTGTCTGATCGCATCCACTTTTGCGGTGAGGTGTCCGTGGACGCCACCCCTGAATGGTATCAAGCGCTGGATTTATTTATTGCGCCGCAACGCTGGGAAGGCTTCGGACTGACGCCTTTGGAGGCCATGGCCTGCGGCGTGCCCGTGATTGCCACGCGCGTCGGTGCTTTTGAAGAATTGATCGTTGATGGCGAAACCGGCCGTTTGATTCCGCGCGATGATATCGCAGCGATGAGCAACGCTTTAGACAGCGCATTGTCGGATCCGGCGATCCTCCCCCGCTGGTCCACCGCGGCGCGCGCCCATGTGGTCGCAAACTTTACGTTGGAGAAAGAAGCGGACACGTTGATTGGAATTTACGAAACTCTGCTCGGGCATGTCGCTAAGGCGTGAACCTTGGTCAGCATTCGAACCAGCAGCAACTTCCGGCCACCCCCTAAATATCAGCTTTGTGGGTCTCTCAAACGGTGTGGGAGAGTGCGCGTCCACAAACATGCAACAACGCACGCGGATTGTTGGCTCATAAATGCAAGAAGCTGAACACGCGTCAGTTTCTTGCGGAAAATAACCGTTCCATTGGCGCAAGCCCCGTGAAGTTGAAACACGCGCTTTGCAAGGTCTATGCCGATCATGGTGACTTCTGACATGGATGCTCTCCCTTTGAATGATGCTTTCTGAAACATCACAATGGCACATTACGATGCCAGTTGGTGGGGGCATCCAAGCCATCAACAAAGCCGCTGGGAGCCTCAAAACGACGAGTGCAGCCGCTCGATAGCAACTTGGTATCCAAAGTTTCGGGAAAAACTCCGCCTCGGACCCATTTGTATCCTTTAGGTTTGGCAACCTATTCTTTCGAAATTGGTCGGCTTGTTTCGGGTGGTCTCCCCGTTAGGTGGGGACCGCGACGATCTCAGCCACAGGGACCGCCCATCCCGTTTGGCTTGGCGTTATTTTCAAAACAAAGAGCAGCCTAAACCCATTCGACATCCGCTTCGCTTACAGTTTTTCAGTTAAGGTGTCTTCTCTTCAGTTTTTTGGCACGGAATTTGAGGTGACGACGAAGGATTGCCTTCTGCGCAATGCGCACGAATTTAATTAGTTGATTTTACATCCTAGAGCGCCATCTGAAACTTTATGAAAAGTAATGACAAACACGCGCTGACACAAAGTATTTCTAACAATCCCTTGTGGCGGAAGCGGGCCAACCCATGAAACTGCGCTTGATCCTTGGCGACCAGTTAACGATGTCGCTTTCCAGTCTTAACGATATCACAGACGGCGACATGTTGCTGATGTGTGAAGTCCGCACAGAGGCCACCTACGTCAAACACCACAAGAAAAAGATCACCTTCTTGTTCTCCGCTATGCGCCATTTCGCGCAGCAGCTGTCGCGCGAGGGTGCCACCGTCCAATACGTCAAATACGACGACCCGGAAAACTCGGGATCGTTGCTGGGCGAAGTGACCCGCATCGCGGCCATGCACGACATATCAGATGTGATTGTCACCGCCCCCGCAGAGCACCGTTTACAGGTTGAAATGGCCCGCTGGTCAAACATGCTCGGCCTGCCGGTCACGATCCGCGAGGATGATCGATTTCTATGCACACCCGCTGATTTCGCGGCTTGGGCCGAGGGGCGCAAACAATTGCGGATGGAATATTTCTACCGCGACATGCGCCGCAAGTATTCGGTTCTTATGGATCAGGAAGGGCCAATTGGTGGCCAGTGGAATTTTGATGCTGAAAACCGAAAACCACCCGCCACAGGGCTGAATGTTCCAGATACGTATCACGCGCCCCAAGATGCGATCACACAAGATGTTATAGCGCTTGTGGAGACACATTTTCCCGATCACTTCGGCGACCTGTTGCCGTTTCATTTTGCGGTGACGCGCGAACAGGCGTTGCTGGCACTGGATACCTTCATAGCAGACCGCCTGCCGCTGTTCGGGGATTATCAAGACGCGATGATTCAAGACGAACCTTGGATGTATCACAGTCATATCGGCCTGTACCTGAACTGCGGTCTGCTCGCGCCGCTTGAATGCATCCAACGCGCTGAAGCTGCGTATCATGACGGCACCGCGCCGCTGAACGCGGTTGAAGGGTTCATCAGACAAATCCTCGGCTGGCGGGAATACGTGCGCGGGATCTACTGGCTCAAAATGCCGGACTATAAGGCGTTGAATTTCCTTGATGCCAAACGTCCGTTGCCCGCATTTTACTGGACCGCCGATACGCAAATGAACTGCATGCGCCAATGTATCACTGAGACAAAACAAAATGCCTACGCGCATCATATCCAGCGGCTCATGGTGCTGGGGAACTTTGCCCTGATCGCGGGGCTTGATCCGGACGCGGTCAATGAGTGGTATTTGCTGGTCTACGCCGACGCCTATGAATGGGTCGAACTTCCGAACGTCACAGGCATGGTTCTGTTCGCCGATGGCGGGATCATGGGCAGCAAACCCTATGCCGCCAGCGGGACATATATCAACAAGATGTCGAATTATTGCGGGTCTTGCCGCTACAAACCGACCGTCAAGAACGGCCCGACCGCCTGCCCGTTCAATTACCTGTACTGGGATTTTATGGACCGCAACGCAGCCAAACTGAACCGCAATCCGCGCATGGGCATGACCTACAGAACCTACGCCCGCATGGACGATGAAAAACGCGCCGCGATCAGCGACGATGCGCAGCGGTTCTTCAAAGCCATTGATCGGGGCGAAAATGTTTGACCGCTCAAACCGCGGGGCTAGCTGAATATTATGCGGAAAATATCCGACCTCAGCCCAGAACATATCAGCGATATCGTGCATATGGCGCTGTCCGATCACGTCAGTTTTGCCACCATTCAGGCGGAATACGGCCTTGGTGAAAAAGACGTCAAATCCCTGATGCGCAACACCCTTAAAGCTGGAAGTTACAAGACATGGCGCAAGCGGGTGCGCGATTTTGGCGACCGGCGGGAAACCTACAAATAGGGGCCCGAATGGGTGACAAACATGGACGATAAACCAGACGATGATCGCTCAATCGCCATTCCATCGGGGCGGCTTTCGCGGCTTGGCCATATGGGCGCGATGACATTTGGCGTCATGGGAAACATGGTGGTGAACGGTGCCGCGCAACTTGGCAAAGGCCAGCGCCCCGTGATCAAGGATCTCCTCCTCACGCCAAAAAACATCACCCGCGTCACCGATCAGCTGTCGAAAATGCGCGGTGCGGCAATGAAAATCGGCCAGCTGGTGTCGATGGATTCAGGCGATTTTTTACCGCCGGAACTGGCACAGATCATGACGCGGTTGCGCAACGACGCACACCCGATGCCCCCCGCGCAGCTTAAACAGGTTTTGAATGCGCAGTGGCCTGACGGGTGGTTGAAATCGTTCACCAAGTTCGATGTGCGGCCCATAGCTGCGGCGTCAATCGGGCAGGTTCATCGCGCCCAGCTGAAAGACGGGCGCGATCTGGCGATGAAAATCCAGTATCCCGGCGTGGCCAACAGCATCGACAGTGACGTGGCCAACGTCGGCGCGCTGATCCGCATGTCGGGCCTGCTGCCAAAGGGTTTTGAACTGGCCCCCTATCTTGAAGAAGGCCGCAAGCAACTGCACGATGAAACCGACTACGCCCTTGAGGGCGCGCAATTGATGCGGTTTCAATCCCTGCTGGGCAATACACCGCAGTTCGTTGTCCCGACGCGGCACGCAGACTGGTCCACGCCACAAATCCTCGCGATGGACTACGTCACTGGCATCCCGATTGAGGATGCAGAAAACGACAGCCAAACTGTCCGCGACCAGATCATCACCAACCTTCTGGATCTGACATTTCGCGAATTGTTCGAATTCGGCTTGATGCAGACCGACCCTAATTTCGCCAATTATTTGTACCAGACTGACACGCAACAGATCGTTCTGCTCGACTTCGGGGCGGTGCGCACCATCGATCCCGCCGTCAGAGACCAATATCGCGCCTTGATCCGTGCGGGATTGAACGATGATTTGGATGACATCCTGAAAGCCGCGCACGACATCGGGCTAATCGACACCTCCACCCGCGACGCCCACCGCGTCAAAATTGCCCAGATGATCCGTCGTGCATTTGGTGCAATCAAAGGTGGAATGGCGATTGATTTCAGCCAAGATGACCTGCCCCAGCAGCTTCAAAGGGATGGCCTTGCGCTGTTTGAGGACGGGTTCGTACCGCCCGTCTTGCCGATGGACGTGCTCTTGATCCAGCGGAAATTTGCGGGGATTTTCCTGCTGGCCGCACGGCTTCGGGCGCGCATTGATCTGGCAGACCTGTTGCAATGCCATGTCCGCACACCGGACCCGCCCGCGCACTAATCCCTGTCCGAATGCACCTCGCCCCTTGCGGCGCCGCGTGCCCTCGCCAATACTCTCCCCATGACTGACCTTGCCCCCCTTCTTGCGCGGATCGCAGACAAACGCGATGACTTGATCGCTTTGACGCAGGATCTGATCCGCATCCCGACGCTCAATCCCCCAGGCGATAATTATCGCGACATTTGTGACTACTTGGACCGCCGCTTGTCCGCACACGGCTTCACAACCGAACTGATCCGCGCCCATGACACCCCTGGTGATTGTGAAAAATACCCCCGTTGGAATATCGTAGCGCGCCGCGACGGTGCGCAAAAAGGCGACTGCGTGCATTTCAATAGCCACACCGACGTGGTCGAGGTCGGCAATGGCTGGACGCAAGACCCGTTCGGCGGCGATCTGATTGAGGGCAAAATCTACGGGCGTGGCGCGTGTGACATGAAAGGCGGACTTGCAGCATCGATCATCGCGGCTGAAGCATTTATCGAGACCTACCCCGACTTTCACGGCGCGATTGAGATTTCAGGCACAGCGGATGAAGAATCCGGCGGCTATGGCGGCGTCGCCTACCTTGCCGAAAAGGGCTATTTCGATCCAGCGAAAGTCCAGCACGTCATCATTCCCGAACCCTTGAACAAAGACCGCGTTTGCCTCGGACACCGTGGCGGTTGGTGGGCGGAAATTGAAACATTCGGCGAAATTGCACATGGATCAATGCCGTTCCTTGGGGATTGCGCCGTGCGCCACATGGGCGCCGTTTTGAACAAGTTCGAAACCGAATTGTTTCCCGCAATGGCGCTGAGGCGCACCGACATGCCTGTCGTTCCCGAAGGCGCACGACAATCGACGATGAACATCAATTCGATACATGGCGGTCAAAAAGAACAGGCCGACGATTTTACTGGCCTGCCCGCCCACTGCGTGCCGGATTCGTGCCGCATCGTCATTGACCGGCGCTTCTTGGACGAAGAACCGCTCGATATGGTGCGCGATGAGGTGACGGCTCTTCTTGACAGCCTCAAATCGAGCCGCGCCAAATTCGACTACGCGCTGACGGAACTCAACCACGTGTTGCCATCAATGACCGACCGCAACGCGCCGATCGCCGCCACCATTGCGGGGCAAATCCAAAAAGTGCTCGGAAAGCCCGCGCAATTTGTCGCCAGCCCCGGCACTTATGATCAAAAACACATCGACCGGATCGGCAAATTGAAGAACTGTGTCGCATATGGTCCGGGTATTCTGGAACTGGCGCACAAGCCTGATGAATATATCGGGGTTGATGATATGATGGTGAGTGTAGAGGTTATGGCCAGAAGTCTGGCCGCACTGCTACTGCCAAAAGACTAATCAGGGAGAAATCGATATGACCCATTTTACCAAACTTCTATCTGCCAGCGTGCTTGCTCTGACGGCCAGCATCGCGTCTGCGCAAACCAGCATCACCGTCGCCATCCAGTTGGAACCACCGAATCTTGACCCCACGGGTGGTGCAGCGCAAGCCATTGATTCCGTACTGTATTCGAATGTGTTTGAGGGCCTGACGCGGTTCATGGCAGATGGATCCGTTGTCGCGGGCCTCGCACAAAGCTGGGAAATTTCCGATGACGGGCTGACCTATACCTTCATGCTCCACGACGGCGTGACGTTCCATGACGGAACCACCATGGATGCCGAAGACGTGAAATTCTCGCTTGATCGGGCCCGCAGCGACGACAGCATCAACGCGCAAAAAGGCCTGTTTGCCGATATCGCTGATGTCACTGTCGTTGATCCGCTGACGGTCGCTGTCACGCTGTCCCAACCCAACGGCATGTTCTTGTTCAACATGGCATGGGGTGACGCCGTGATCGTTGCGCCAGAAAGCATTGACACCATCGCCTCAAACCCGATTGGCACCGGCGCGTTTACCTTCACAGACTGGGTCCAGGGCGACCGCTTGGAACTGACGCGCAACGAAAGCTATTGGGGACAGCCCGCCGCGCTCGAAACCGCGACGTTCCGCTTTATCTCTGACCCCACAGCGGCGTTCGCAGCTGTGATGGCCGAAGACGTTGACGCCTTTGTCGGCTTCCCCGCCCCCGAAAACTTGCCGCAGTTCGAAGCGGATCCGCGTTTCCAAGTCCTCGTTGGCAACACCGAGGGTGAAACGATCCTGTCGATGAACAATAAAATGCCGCCCTTCGATAATGTCTTGGTGCGCCAAGCCGTGTCACTGGCCATCGACCGCCAATCAATCATTGATGGCGCAATGTTCGGCTATGGCACACCCATCGGCACGCACTTTGCGCCGCACAACCCCGACTACGTCGACCTGATCGCCAACAGCACCTACAACCCTCAACGCGCCCGTGAATTACTTGCCGAGGCTGGCTTTGCGGACGGGTTCACAACGACGCTGAAACTGCCGCCGCCCTCCTACGCACGGCGCGGCGGTGAAATCATCGCAAGCCAACTGCGCGAGGTCGGGATCACGGCCGAAATCAGCAATCTCGAATGGGCGCAATGGATCGAAGAGGTCTTTACCGGCAAGGACTTTGGCCTGTCGATCGTGTCGCACACCGAACCGATGGACATCGGCATCTACGCCAATCCGGAGTATTATTTCCAATACGACAATCCGGAATTTCAGGCTTTGATGGACACGCTGAACGCCACCACCGACCCGACCACACGCAGCGCATTGCTCGCAGATGCCCAAACGACAATCTCTGAGGATTACGTCAACGGCTACCTGTTCCAGCTTGCTGTGCCGACAGTCGCAAAGGCGGGTCTGAACGGCCTCTGGCTTAATCAGCCGACAGCCGCCGTGGACCTCACCGGCGTCACTTGGTCCGAATGATACGCACCAAAGGGGGGCACAGCGCTTGCCCCCCACACCCGCTTTCTTCCTCAGTCTTCAACCCTCCTGCCTTTGACTCCCCCGTCTTTGCTTCGAAAATATCTCGGGGAGTCCGAAGGACGGGGCAGCGCCCCCTTATCTGCGGCGCTGACGTCGCATGATCCGCTACATCGCGTCGCGCCTGCTCTCGCTGACCCTCAGCCTCATCGCGGCCAGCATCGTCATTTTCGCGGTGATCGAAGTCATACCTGGTGATCCTGCGGCGTTCATGCTTGGCGTCAATGCCCGCCCCGACACGCTGTTGGCGCTGCGCGATCAAATGGGCCTCAACGACCCGCTACCCTTGCGCTATTTCACTTGGGTCACAGGGATGCTGACGGGCGATTTTGGTATCTCATGGACCTATAAGACCCCTGTTGCCGAACTGATAAATGACCGCATTTGGGTCTCCCTGCCGCTTGCGATCTACGCGCTGGTCCTCTCTACGATCATTGCCTTCCCCGCGGGCATAATTGCCGCCAGCCGTCGCGGTGGCATGGGCGATGTGTCGATCATGGGCGCGACGCAACTTGGTGTTGCGATCCCGAACTTCTGGTTCGCCATGATCCTTGTGCTGATCTTTGCGATCAAACTGCGCTGGTTTTCGGCCGGCGGCTTTCCCGGCTGGGAAACGCCCCTGCTCGCGATTAAATCCCTGACCCTTCCGGCAATCGCTTTGGCGCTGCCACAAGCGGCAATTCTTGCGCGGGTCATGCGCTCCTCGCTCCTCGATAATCTTGGGGAAGATTACATTCGCACCGCCCGCGCCAAGGGGCTGACCCGCCGCCAAGCCCTCTGGCGGCACGCGGTGCGCAACGCCCTGATCCCCGTCCTCACGATTATTGGATTGCAGTTCTCGTTCCTTCTAGCAGGCGGCATTATCATCGAACAAATTTTCTTCCTCCCCGGTCTTGGTCGCCTGATTTTTCAATCCATTTCTGCCCGCGATTTGATCGTTGTAGAAAGTGTGGTGATGCTGTTGGTTTTTGTCGTCATCGTGGTGAATTTCGCTGTGGATCTGGCCTATGCCGTCGTTGATCCACGATTGCGCAGCCGCGCATGAGCCGGAGCATCGCCATAGGCGCAACCTTAACGCTGGTCTTCCTCGGCCTCGCCGCACTGTCGTTTATATATACGCCCTACGACATACAGTCGTTTGATATTCCAAACAAACTTCATCGACCTGATGCCGCGAACTGGCTCGGCACAGATCACTTTGGCCGCGATATACTTTCAATGATCATGTTGGGCGCGCGCACGTCTATCGCCGTCGCCGTCCTCGCGGTGGGTATCGGCATCTGCATCGGCGTCCCGCTTGGCCTTCTGGCCGCCGCGCGGCGCGGATCGCTGCTGGACGAGCTGATCATGCGCGGCAACGACCTCGTGTTTGCCTTTCCCAGCCTTGTGATCGCAATCCTGATCACTGCCATCTTTGGCCCTTCCGCGATCAACGCTATCATCGCCATCGGAATTTTCAACATCCCCGTGTTTGCGCGGCTGTCGCGCGGCGCGGCCCTGCCGATCTGGGAACGCGATTTCATCCTCGCGGCGCGCGTTGCGGGCAAATCCAGCCTGCGCATCTCAATCGAACACATCCTGCCTAACATCACCAACCTGATGATCGTCCAAGGCACGATCCAGTTTTCCCTCGGCATCCTCGCCGAAGCCGCATTGTCCTACATCGGCCTTGGCGCGCAGCCCCCCACCGCAAGCTGGGGGCGCATGTTGGCAGACGCGCAAACGCTCACCTCAATTGCGCCGCACACGGCCCTGATCCCCGGAATGGCGATCGTCTTGATGGTGCTGGGCCTCAACCTGCTGGGTGACGGGCTGCGCGACTGGCTCGACCCACGGATCAGGATTGCCAGAACATGACCCTGCTTCACATCCGCGATCTGATATTGACCATCGGGACCACAGACATTCTGCACGACGTCGATTTGCAGCTACAGCGCGGGGAAATCGTCGCGATCACGGGCGAAAGTGGGTCGGGCAAATCGATGACCGCCCTGTCGATCATGGGTTTGCTGCCGCGCGGTGCGCGCAGCTCAGGGCAAATCCTGCTGGATGGAACCGATATCCTGACCACGTCGGAACCCGACCTGTGCAAGATGCGCGGCAACACCATGGGCATGGTGTTCCAAGAACCGATGACCGCGCTCAACCCGGTCCAAACCATCGGTGATCAGGTGGCCGAAACGATCCTTATTCATGAGGACACGAGCAAGAAACAGGCGCACAAACGCGCCGCTGATATGTTGCAACGCGTCGGGCTTGATGTTGCACCTTCGCGGTTTCCCCATGAATTATCCGGCGGCCAACGCCAGCGCGTCGTCATCGCGATGGCCATCGTGAAACACCCCAAACTGCTGATCGCGGATGAACCGACAACGGCGCTGGATGTAACGACGCAGGCCAACATTCTGACGCTTCTCAAAGACCTCGTGCGTGAATTTGACATGGGGCTTTTGCTGATCACCCACGATCTGGCTGTTGTCGCGGACGTTGCCGACCACATCGTCGTCATGCAAAAAGGCCGCGTCGTGGAATCCGCGCCGACACCAGATCTTTTGGCGAATATGAGCCACCCTTACACCCGCGCGCTGTTTGATGCGTCGAGCCATCAAGTTGACCTGCCTATACATACAGGTTGTGTACAGCTTGTGCACGCAAGTCACATCGTGCGTGACTACCCAGCGCCGCGCAAAAAGCTGTTCGGTCCGCGCCCTAAATTTCGCGCACTCGACGACGTCAGCTTTACGATTGATCGCGGTGAAAGGGTTGGCTTGGTCGGCGAAAGCGGCTGTGGAAAATCCACCTTAACCCGCGCGCTTCTAGGTCTTGAAGACGTACAAGGTGGCACCATCACGCTAGACGGTGCACCTGTTTTTACTGGCAAGAAACCCAACCTGACCGTGCGGCGAAAAATGCAGGTGGTGTTTCAAGATCCCTACGGGTCTTTCAACCCGCGCCACCGCGTTTCGCGTTTGGTATCAGAACCTTGGCACCTGCTTGATCACCCCCCCGACAACCCAGAAGCACGCATTGCCGCCGCATTGGAAGACGTCGGTTTGTCGGCGTCTGATGCATCCAAATACATCCATGAATTTTCTGGCGGCCAACGCCAGCGCATCGCAATCGCGCGCGCCCTGATCGTGGAACCAGACTTGATTATTTTTGACGAAGCGGTGTCGGCGCTAGACGTATCTGTTCGCGCACAAGTCCTTGATTTAATTGCGGACCTATGTCGAAAACGCCCGCTTGCCTATCTGTTCATAAGCCATGACCTGACAGTTGTGCGCAGCGTCACAGATCGCGTTCTGGTGATGAAATCCGGTCAAATCGTCGAACAGGGCGCAACTGAATCCGTCTTCAACAACCCCCAACACCGCTACACGCAAACCCTATTGGCCGCCGCCCCCAAGCTGCCTGATTTTGAGGAAGCCTGACATGCCACTGACGCCCTTTGACATCCCCGTCGCCCACCATCTGATCGGTGGTAAATGGACACCAGCCAAAGCGACAATCCCTGTGACGGACCCCTCCACGGGCGACCCGCTCACCTCCATCGCGCGCGGCACTCCAGCCGATATAGACGCCGCCGTGACCGCCGCACACACCGCGCTAAACGGCGCATGGGGCGCAATGACGGCGCTGGATCGTGGCCGCATCCTAAGCCGCATCGGACAGGTCGTTTTGACACATGTTGATGCGCTTGCGGAGCTGGAATCCCGCGACGTCGGCAAACCTCTGACGCAGGCCCGCGCCGATGCCGTGGCACTGGCGCGTTATTTTGAATTTTACGGTGGTGCTGCGGACAAAATTACAGGCGAAACAATACCTTATCAGGCAGGTTATACTGTCTATACCCTGCGCGAACCGCATGGCGTTACCGGCCATATCATCCCTTGGAACTACCCGATGCAGATCATTGGGCGCTCGGTCGGGGCGGCGCTTGCGATGGGCAATGCTTGCGTTTTGAAACCAGCGGAAGACGCTTGCCTCACGGCACTGGCGTTTGCGCAAATCGCGACGGACGCGGGTCTTCCGGCCGGGGCGTTAAACGTCGTCACGGGCTTCGGCGCTGAAGCTGGCGCAGCCCTGTCGTCACATACTGGCATAGCGCATATGTCGTTTACTGGATCGGTCCGCACCGGTGAAATGATCCAAGCAGCGGCTGCAAAAAATGTCATACCCGTAACACTTGAACTTGGCGGGAAATCCCCGCAGCTTGTGTTTGACGACGCAGACCTCGACCGCGCGTTGCCGTTCTTGGTGAACGCGGGCATCCAGAATGCGGGCCAAACCTGTTCAGCTTCCAGCCGTATTCTGGTGCAGCGCGGCGTTTACGACACCGTGCGCGACCGCATGGCCGCTGCCTACCGCGATCTGAAAGTCGGGCCCGCGATTGACGATCTCAACCTCGGTCCCTTAATTTCAAAGCGCCAGAAAGACATCGTGATGGACTTTTTGGCCAAGGGTTCTAACCTTGCCATCGCCGCACGCGGGCAGATTGTGACCGACGCAGCCGGACATTATGTGGCCCCGACTTTGTTTACTGATGTGCCACCGGATCACCCCCTTGCCCAAGATGAAATTTTCGGACCGGTGCAAGTTTTAATCCCCTTTGACGACGAAGCCGACGCCCTGCGCATCGCCAACTCGACGGATTTCGGGCTGGTCGCATCCGTTTGGACTGCGGACGGCGGACGGCAACTGCGACTGGCCAAAGCGCTAAAATCAGGCCAAGTATTCATCAACAACTACGGCGCAGGCGGCGGCGTTGAATTGCCGTTCGGTGGCGTCGGCAAGTCTGGCCACGGGCGCGAAAAGGGCTTCGAGGCGCTGTACGGCTTTTCATCTCTCAAAACCGTTGCGGCATGGCATGGCTAGGGAAATTCAATGACTTACAAGACAGGGCCGCGAAATCTTATCATCGACATTGCTGGCCTGCGGGTCGGCAATGCGCAAGACGCCACGCTAAAATCCGGCAGTACTGTTCTGTTGGGGGATGCGCCCTTCACCGCATCGGTCCACGTCATGGGCGGCGGGCCTGGCACGCGCGAAACTGACCTTCTGGCGCCTGACAAAACCGTGCAGCAGGTTGATGCCTTGGTGTTGTCGGGCGGATCCGCTTTTGGTCTGGATGCCTGTGGCGGCGTCGCGGATGGCTTGCGCGATATGGGTCGTGGGTTCGCTGTGGGAAACGTCACTGTGCCGATTGTCCCTGGGGCCATTGTGTTTGATCTGATCAACGGCGGCAACAAAGCGTGGGACGTAAACCCCTACCCCGCATTGGGTCGCGCGGCCTTGGTCAACGCGACGCAGGACTTTGCGCTTGGCAGCGTCGGCGCTGGCACGGGTGCGATGGCCGCACGACACAAGGGCGGGCTTGGATCGGCGTCCGTCGTGTTGCCGGATGGCACGACCGTCGCCGCCCTTGTCGTGGTTAACGCATTGGGCAGCGTCACGACCCACGGGGATCGCCATTTCTGGGCCGCTCCATTTGAAATGGGCAATGAATTCGGCGGGCTCGGCCCCGATCCGGCAGGCGGATACACTGCGCCGGACCCAAGCCTTAAGGAACGTGCGATGGGGCTGCATGCGTCCGTCGGTGCCAATACCACGATTGCCATTGTCGCGACCAATGCGCCGTTGACCAAAACGCAATGTCACCGTCTAGCGGTGAATGCCCACGACGGAATGGCCCGCGCGATTGTGCCATCCCACACGCCGCTGGACGGTGATTTGGTGTTTGGTGTGTCGACAGGGACCGGCGCACCCATAGATCACGCGGCCTACGCCCCAATTGGTGCAGCAGCTGCAACATGCCTGAGCCGCGCAATCGCGCGCGCGATCTATGAAGCGACGCCAGCACCGGGCGATCTTATCGCGACCTACCGCTAACCAACATCCGCAGGCGCAATCGCAGTGGCCTTCAGGATCGCAAAAATCTGGTCGCCAGCCGCCAATCCCATGACGTCGCAGGACCGTTTTGTCACCCGCGCCAACAGCCGGGCGTTGCCCGCATTCAGCGCCACGGCCACGCCAGGACCAGCGCCGCGTTCCAAAGCTGTGATGGTGACGGGCAAGACATTCAATGCACTGATATCTGTCGGGGCAGAACGTGACAGGATCACATCCTGCACCGGAACCCGCACCCGCACGGTGCTGCCCGCACGCCCCACCGCCCCCGGCACCCAAAGCGCACCAGCGCCGGTTTCAATCTTGGTCAAACCGTCGGTCGCGTGGCCAACAACACGGCCCGTCAAAACGGCACCGGCATCACGAACGCCCAAAAATGGCACCGCCGCAGGGTCGGCCAAAACGTCCTCGACGGTGCCCTCCAGCACCACGCGGCCCTCGTTCAAGACGACGATTCGGCTGGCCAATCGCGCGACTTCGCCCATGTCATGGCTAACATACAGGATCGGGATCGCCGTTTGGTCGCGCAATGCTTCCAGGTATGGCAACACTTCGGCCTTACGCGGCGCATCCAAGGCCGACAATGGTTCGTCGAGCAGTAGGACCTTGGGTGCTGACATCAACGCACGACCAAGGGCGACGCGTTGTTTTTCACCCCCTGAAAGCGCGGCGGGGTAGCGATCCAACAGCGCACCTAGTCCCAACACCGCAACGACCGCGTCTTCATCGTGGATGCCGCCATATCGAAGGTTTTTCTGGACTGACATATGCGGGAAAAGCCGTGCGTCTTGAAAGACATAGCCGACACCGCGTTTGTGGGGTGACAGCTTGGACAGATCGCGGCCATCCAACGTCACTTCGGCGCGATCACATGCCAGCAAACCCGCGATGGCGCGGATCACGCTGGTTTTGCCCGACCCTGATGGGCCAAAGATCGCGGTGACACCTGCTGGCGCATCCAACGTCACATCCAAGGCAAAACCGGCAAATTCCTTGGCGATGGACACCCGCAACATCACACAGCCCTCCGTCTGGTAACCCGCTGCGCGAGCAGTTCAGACACGATCAATGCAACAGCGGCGATGGCTATCGACACAATGGCCAACCTTAAGGCCAGCGGCTCCCCACCCGGCACTTCGAGCAGCGTGTCGATGGACAGCGCCAGCGTTTGCGTCTGTCCCGGAATGTTGGATACGAACGTCACTGTCGCGCCGAATTCGCCCATGCCTTTGGCGAAGCCCAATACGGTACCAGCCAGAATTCCAGGCCATGCCAGCGGCAGGGTGACCGTGCGCAGGACACGCAGTCGAGATGCGCCCAAAGTGCCTGCCGCTTCTTCCAATCCTTGGTCAATCGCTTCAAGCGACAGGCGGATCGCGCGCACCATAAGCGGGAATCCCATGACGGCAGCGGCCAGCGCGGCCCCCGTCCAGCGGAACGCGAAAATGATCCCGAACAGCTGTTCAAACACTTCGCCCAGTGGCCCCGTGCGCCCAAAGCCGAGCAACAGCAGATAACCCGTCACCACCGGTGGCATGACCAGCGGCAAATGCACCAAAACGTTCAACGCTTGGCGACCAAAGAACGATCCCCGCGCCAAAGCGTATGCGGCGGCAAATCCGAACGGCAGGCTGAACAACGTCGCCCAAAACGCAACTTTCAGGGACAGCCAAAGGGCAGTCCATTCGGCGGGGCCGAGCCAGTCGGTCATGGCGCAACGTCCAAGCGGGAAAACCCCCACCGCACAAGGCTGTCTTGCGCCGCTACGGATTGAAGATATGCCATAAAATCTGCGCCTTTCGGTGACACTTGGGCAGCGGAATAGATGATGTCGGGGTGCGTGTCAGGTGCAAACGCATAAACTTGCGTCAGGTTGGGCAACGCCACCAGATCGCTTGCATAGCCGATGCCCAAAGGGGCCTCTCCAAGTTCAACAAACCGTAGTGCTGCGCGCACGTTGGCGGCTTGGACAACACGCGCGGCAACGCTGTCCCATAGGCCCAATGACACCAGTGCCGCCTTGCCGTAGCGCCCTGCCGGAACCGCATCGACCTGCGCCATTGCGAGCACGCCGTCACCCAATGCCGCTTCAATGTCTTGCGGGTCGGCAATCGGTGCATGATCGCGCCCGATCAGCACCAATTGATTGCCCGCAAAGGCGGTTACCTGGGCGATAGTGTCTTGCGCCACCAGCCAATTGGCCCAGTCTTGATCGGCCAGCAACGCCACGTCCGCAGGTGCTGCGCCAGCGACCTGACGCGCGATAGCTGACGTGGCAGCGAATACCAGAACCACCTCCGTTCCAGTTTCAGCCGTATAGTGCTGCGCCACCTCACCCACCGCATCACGCAGGCTCGACGCGGCGAATACGGTAATCGTGTCAGGCTGAATTTCAGAATGGACCACTTGCGGACACGCCATCAAAGCGAAAAACCACAACTGCAGATAGTGGCCCGAAAACCTTGTAAATCTTTGCAAATGGCTCATACTTTCGGTAGATAATTTCATACGATAATTGTGCGCACCAACGCGCACGAAGGGCAACAGGCGGAACCGCAAACATGAACAGTTTGCAGCAACAAGAAATTATATTAGGTGACGCGGCCAAAACGGACCTGCGTACCCAATTTGCGGCGCTGTGCTATCGCATCAAGAACGAAAAAGTGCAGTTTTGTCTTGTAACGTCGCGCCGATCCGGTCGATGGATCGTACCGAAGGGCTGGCCAATGAACGGGCAAACCCCGATGGACGCCGCTGCAACAGAAGCCTTTGAAGAGGCAGGCGTGCGTGGCAAAATCGAACCCCGCCCGATCGGTGTATTCAGCTACTACAAAGTCCACTCCAAGAATGAATTGCCCTGCATTGCTGTGGTTTATCCACTCAAGGTTAAAAAGGTACTTCGGACTTGGCCAGAACACAAAGAACGCAATCGCAAGTGGCTGTCGCGCAAAAAAGCTGCCGCACTTGTGGATAACGCAGAACTCAGCCAGATCATCTTGCGGTTTCAGCCTGACGCCGCCTAGCCTAGCATAGCCTGTGCGACCTTGCCCTTGCGCTTGTGCGGCCCTACTTTCTAATCTGTCGACGTTCTTGACGTCTGACCACTCTTGCAAACCGAGGACCCCTTGATCCGCTACACACTCAGCTGTGACAAAGACCACCAGTTTGAAAGCTGGTTTCAGTCTTCAAACGCCTTTGATGCATTGGCGCTGGGGGGGCATTTGTCCTGTGCGGTCTGTGGATCAGTGGCTGTGACGCGGGCGATGATGTCGCCGTCTGTTCCTGCCAAAGGCCGCGCGAGCGATTTAAAAACGCCCACGTCAGATGCAGAGAAAGCACTGACAAAGCTGCGCAAAGACGTTGAAGACAACAGTGATTATGTTGGTCCGAGCTTTGCTGATGAAGCCCGCAAAATGCATGATGGCGACGCCCCAGAACGCGCAATCTGGGGCGAAGCGAATTTCGCAGACGCCAAAAAGTTGATAGAAGACGGTATACCCGTCGCCCCCTTGCCGTTCATGCCCAAACGCAAGACGAATTAGGCCAAATGAATTAGGCCCCGTCAAATGCACATAATGCGTGCACGTCCATGCCGAGGTTTTCAAGTTTTGCACGACCGCCCAGTTCTGGCAGGTCAATAACAAAGGCGCAGCCCACGACGTTGCCGCCAAGTTTTTCCAGCAGTTTGATCCCCGCTGCCGCCGTCCCACCTGTGGCCAGCAGGTCATCAACAACCAGAACCTTGGCTCCGGCCTCAATCGCGTCGTTGTGAATTTCCATGACCGCCTCGCCGTATTCTAGCGTGTAGGACTGTTCAATCGTGGCACCGGGCAGTTTGCCCTTTTTGCGGATTGGCACGAACCCTTTGCCCAACTGGTGCGCAATCGCCCCACCAAGGATAAATCCGCGCGCTTCAAGTCCGACCACCACGTCGATGTCTTCGCCCGCATAGGGATGCAACAGCTGATCCACCGCCATGCGAAACCCGCGTGGATTGGCAAACAAAGTCGTCACATCGCGAAACATAATCCCTTCGTGGGGGAAATCAGGAATGGTGCGGATGTAGTCGCGAACGGTTTTGGCAGGGGTTTTCATATTGGCTCCTTGAGGGACGGTTAGCGCGCAGGGTAGTGAAATCGCAACGCTGCGCGATCTTGCACTCCCAGTTTGGTGACGGTGTTGCTGTCTTCGGAAAACACGGATCGGGTTTCGTAATACGAATTGCGAATGTCGGTCATCAGGCCCATCGCCTGCGTCAGTTCTTCAAGCATGATCGGCCCCGCCTGATCAATCGGAATATCGGCAGCAAACACAATCGCTGCGTCGGTCAGGGATTGGTCGCCGTCCCAGAACACCTGTATTTGTGCGGCTCCGATTGGAATACCGTCCATCTCTGGATAGCCCGTACCGCGAATGGCATCACCAGCACGGATCGCCTGTAAGTACAGCAAAATGTGTGCGGGTTGAGATTTCGAAACGCGGCGCAGGCTCAATCCTGGGGCGGCGGCGTTGATCTGGGTAATTGTTGTATCCAGCGAACGCGTCATTTCCATTGCTAAATCAACGGGATAATTCTGAGGAATGGGCGCGAACGTCACAGTGATCACGGGCGGGTCCCACCGGATGATCGGTTCGTTGCACCCCTGCCCAGGCAGGGCGGCACATGACACCAAACTATAAAACTCCCAATCTGTAAGCGGCCCGTCGGTGACAACATATTCCTGCGCCGCAAGCGGCGTTGCCAGCAATAAAGCCAACAGAAATCGGATCAAAGCACCCGCCCCGCAACTGCGTCAAGTTTGGCCAAAAGTGCGGAATCGCGGGCCTCGGGTGCTGTCATAATCGCAAAATCCAACGCGCGATCACATCCGCAAGGACAGGCCTCGCGCGTTTGGCCCAGCCGTGCAGCAATATCCACGACCATTGATTTCGCCGCTATCGAATTGGCGCTTAAGGTCGCGATGATGGCGGAAATATCGACGCGCCCGTGGTCGGGGTGCCAACTGTCATAATCAGTGATCATCGCAACGCTTGCGTAGCAAAGTTCCACCTCGCGTGCCAGTTTCGCCTCTGGCATGTTGGTCATGCCGATGACGTCGCAGCCCCAAACCTCACGGTAGAGTTTGCTTTCCGCTAGCGAAGAAAATTGCGGTCCTTCCATCGCCAAATATGTACCACCGCGGTGGACGTTGACGCCCACCGCATGCCCCGCCGCTTCGCACAGATCACCCAAACGGGCACAAACAGGGTGCGCAACACTGACATGGGCGACGCAACCCGTACCGAAAAACGATTTCTCCCGTGCAAAGGTGCGGTCGCTGAAATCACTAACAATGACGAAATCCCCAGGCGCTATGTCTTCGCGAAACGACCCGCAGGCCGACACCAAAATTACGTCCGTGCAGCCGAGCCGTTTCAGCGCGTCAATATTGGCGCGGTAAGGAACAGTGCTGGGTGAATGTACATGGCCGCGCCCGTGCCTTGGCAAAAACGCGACATCGACACCGCTCAGTTCACCGGTCAGGATTGCATCAGACGGCGCACCCACGGACTTTCGACGTCGACCCATTTTTTGGTTTTTGCAGACCCTCAATGTCATACAGACCCGACCCGCCGATAATGGCAACTTTTGTTTGCATACCAAAAAACCCCTTTCGCAACTTCACAACTCTGCCGAGTGTGGCGCGGCTTGTGAAGGCCACAAATGCGCCATCGAGCCACTGCGCGGGGGTGACTTTACGCAGTGATTGGTCTAAACGGCGCGAAATCAATCTTAAACCAGTCAGGTGACCCTTTGCGCCAATCTATTTTTGCGAACTTTGTAGACCGTCTCGAAGAGGCCGATCTAAAGCCATCGGGTAAAAACCTGACGCCCGCCCGCCTGCGGATAGAAATCCTGTCGGGTCTGACAGTGGCGCTCGCGCTCGTACCCGAAGCAGTGGCGTTTGCATTTGTCGCAGGCGTTGATCCGCTGGTCGGCCTATATGCCGCGTTCATCGTCGGCCTGATCACCGCGCTGATTGGCGGACGCCCTGGTATGATTTCCGGTGCGACAGGGGCTCTGGCGGTTGTGATGGTGGCCTTGGTTGCCAATAACGGCGTTGAATACCTGTTTGCGACCGTTGTTTTGATGGGACTTATCCAGCTTTTCGTTGGCTTTATGCACTGGGGTAAATTTATGCGTCTTGTGCCGCACCCGGTGATGCTGGGGTTTGTAAACGGCCTCGCAATTGTTATTTTCCTTGCGCAGATGAGCCAGTTTCAAGTGCCCGGAACCGCTGGCGCAGGCGGCGGACATGGCATGGCATCGGGTGATTGGCTGACGGGCACACCGTTGTATCTGATGCTCGCACTCACCGCGCTGACCATGGCAATCATCTGGATTTGGCCTAAGATTACAGCACTGGTTCCCGCACCACTGGCAGGTATCGGCATCATCGCCATCATCGTGCTCATGTTTCAACTGGACACGCCCGTTGTTGGCGATCTGGCAAGCATTAAAGGCGGCTTTCCGCCCTTCCACGTCCCATCAGTCCCCTTCACGCTTGAGACATTTTATATAATTCTGCCCTATTCAATGATCCTCGCGGCGATTGGCCTGATCGAAAGCCTGCTGACCCTGAACTTGGTCGGCGAAATCACCAACAAACGCGGGGGTGCCAGCCAAGAATGTATCGCGCAAGGCGTGGCGAACACTGTCACAGGCTTCTTCGGTGGCATGGGTGGTTGTGCGATGATCGGTCAGTCGATGATCAACGTAAAATCCGGCGGCCGCACGCGCATTGCGGGCACAGCTGCTGCCCTGTTCTTGTTGGCGTTCATCTTGTTCGCATCCGGCCTGATCGAACGCATTCCGCTGGCCGCACTGGTCGGTGTCATGTTCATGGTCGTAATCGGGACGTTCGCATGGAACTCGTTCAAGATCATGACAAAGGTGCCGCGCATGGACGCTTTTGTCATCGTGCTGGTAACGGTCGTAACCGTGATGACAGACCTTGCGACTGCCGTTGTTGTGGGCGTCATCGTGTCAGCACTGGCCTATGCATGGTCAAACGCCAAACGCATCTATGCCAACACTGAAATCACCGAAGACGGGGCCAAAGTCTACAAAATTAACGGGCCGCTTTTCTTTGGGTCCGCTGACGGATTTGTTGAGCTTTTCCAATTCGATGACGATCCAAAGTCGGTTATCATCGATTTTGAGGGGTCCCGCGTGGCTGACCAATCCGCCCTTCAGGCCATTGAAAACGTCGCCGCAAAATATGAGGACGTCGGCAAAGCGATCCAATTGCGCCACCTGACCCACGATTGCCATCAATTGTTGTCCAAGGCGGGCCACCTGATTGTGGACAGTGACGATGACCCCGACTACGAGATCGCGGTGGATTATTCGGTTAGAACAGGCATTATTGGCGGGCATTAAGCCCCACCGCTAGTCCGGTCTATCGAGGCTGAACACCTCACGCACAACAGAATAGTCCTTATATCCGCCGCGCGCGAGCGGTTGGAATTTTGTGACGTCAAACATGCCGTCAACCATACAATCACCCCGAAGATGCACGCCGGTGACTTCGCCAAAGACCACAAAATTTGCCGCCCCTTCTATTTTGACGATTTGGGTCAACCGACACTCCAATACTGCCGGTGCTCCAGCAACGTGGGCGCAGTCAATCGTGCCGCTAGCAGCCTTTTCGATCCCCGCATCGACAAATTCGTCGACGTCGCGTGACCACGCGCCCGACGATCGGTTCATCGCGTCGCGCATGGCATATTCTACGATATTAACAGCAAATACCCCCGTTTCACGAATATTGGAAACGCTGTCTTTGGTATCACCACGGTCGTCTTTCGCGGATGTTGACGCAAACATCACCTGCGGCGGCTCGTAAGCCACCGCGTTAAAAAACGAATACGGCGCGAGGTTGTCAGACCCATCCGCCCCGCGGCTCGAAATCCACCCGATCGGGCGCGGTGTCACCACGGCGTTAAACGGATTATGCGGCAATCCATGGCCGTCTTTGGGTTCGTAAAACATTGTATCAACTCCTCGAAAAACCTCAGCCCAGCCAATATCTTGTTTGCATTAAAAGGGAAACAAAGGTTCACCTAAGCCAATGGAATTTCGCGACGAAACAACAGACGATTGGTGGGGCGTGGAAACGCTGTACGACCTGACCTTTGCACCAGGCCGCAAGGCGCTGTCGTCGTATCGTTTGCGCGACGATGTCCCGCCTATTGCTGCGTTTTGTCGTGTGGTGCGCTCGGACAATGGGGTCATCGACGGCGCGATCCGGTGTTGGCCGATCCGTATTGAAGACCACTCTGCACTGCTGCTCGGCCCCGTTGCTGTCCACCCGACGCGCCAAGGCGAAGGCTTGGGCGGGCTGATGATCCGCGATGTATTGGAACGCGCGGAACCTGCGGGCTGGCCACGTGTGCTGCTGGTGGGCGACGCGCCCTATTATGCACGATTCGGGTTCAGGCCCCTCAACGGGGTCGTTATGCCGCCACCCACCAACCCCAACCGCATCCTAGGGCATGGTGCATGGGCAGGCATTCGCGGCCGCGTGCGTAAGCGTTTAGATTGAAATTACGTGACAGATGGCACATCTATAGCGGATGACAGATAATCCAGATGCCCTGATCCCGGTCATTCTTGGCGATCCCGCCACCCCGCTGAGCGATGAGGCACGCGCGCAAATCGCCCGCCTTGCGGCGCGACAACACAACGCGACAGGCGTGTTGATGCAGGTCGTGACTTTTTTGGGTGGGCAGGTCGAAGACGGCATGAAACTGCTGCCCGCAAGCACCCGCGCCCGCCTTGACGGTGCCGCGATGCGTGGACTGCGTGCCAGTTATGATGCGGCCGGACGCAGCCAAGGTGGTTTTGGGCGTTTTATCGCAACCGACCGCGCACATAAAGCGCTGGCGTCAGTGACAGGTGCTTTGGGTGGCTTGGGCGGCCTGCCAACAGCGCTGGTTGAACTGCCACTGGCCACCACCGTGATTTTTCGCGCCGTGCAACGGATTGCTTCCGAACACGGCGAAGACCCCTTGGCCCCTGAGACCCGCGCCCAATGTTTGCAAGTCTTTGGCAAAGGTGGCCCCAACAGTGAAGACGACGGCATCGATACCAGTTTCATTGGTGCACGCCTTGGTCTGTCCGGCGCTGCGATCAACAAACTTATCAGCAAAGTCGCTCCAAAATTCGCCACAGTTTTGGGCCAGAAACTTGCCGCGCAGACCGTGCCTGTCTTGGGCGCTGCGGCGGGGGCTGGCACGAATTACACCTTCGTCAGCTACTACACCGATATCGCCCATGTGCATTTCAGGCTGCGCAAACTGGCCCGCACATATGGTGCGGACCAAGTCGCAGACGCCTTCACACTTGAGGCAATCAAGCTGAAAAATCCGCGACTTAAGGCTTAGATCTGTTGGCGTAAGAAATCATTGATCGCGCTGCGCACGGATTGATCGCCGCGTTCGCGCGCCTCATGAATGACTGTCCGCACGTCATCAAGATTAAGCCGCCGCAACATATGCTTGACCGGTCCGATAGACGCAGGCCGCATCGACAGATTGCGCAATCCCATTGCAGCAAATGCCACCGCCTCAACGGGGCGACCCGCGTCTTCACCACAAAAACTAACAGGCGTACCTTGGGCATGGCAGCGCGCGATGAGCTGTTCGATGAAGCTGAGGAAGCTGACGTTTAACGTGTCATAGCGCCGCCGCACCCGTTCGTTTTCGCGATCCGCCGCAAAGAAAAACTGCTTGAGGTCGTTGCCACCGATTGAGATGAAATCGACCTCTTTGAAAAAGATGTCCGGTGCAAACGCGAGGCTTGGTGTTTCGAGCATCGCCCCAATTTCAACTGCGGACGGCAGTGGATGACCGAGGATACCTTCCCGCTCCATCGCTTTGTCGAATTCATCACGGGCAGATCGGAATTCTTCAAGTTGGGCGACAAACGGAAACATCACCGTCAGCGGCCGTCCGTTCGCCGCGCGGATCAGCGCCTGCAATTGCATCCGCAACACACCGGGTTTTTCAAGACCAACACGGATCGCCCGCCACCCCATTGCAGGGTTGGGTTCGTCATTGGGTTTCATATAAGGCAGCACTTTGTCAGACCCGATATCAAGGGTGCGAAACGCAACCCTTTTACCATTCGCGGCGTCCATCACTTGTGCATAAAGCGCTGATAGTTCGGCACGTTTTGGCATTTGACTGCGAATTAAGAACTGCAATTCCGTGCGAAACAGCCCCACACCTTCTGCTCCAGAACTCTCCAATGATGGCAAATCTGCCATCAAGCCTGCATTCATGTGAAGCTGGATCACGGTGCCGCATTGCGTCTGCGCAGGCAGCCCGCGAATGCTCGCATACCGCTCCTGTGCTTCGGTTTGCATAGCCATTTTGTCCCGAAACGCCGCCAGAACAGTATCGTCGGGTCGCAAATGGGCGATACCCTGATCGCCGTCCACCAAGATCGGATCGCCGTTCAGCGCCTCCGCCGTGATGCCAGTCGCTTGGATCACCAACGGGATCGCCCACGCCCGCGCAATGATTGCCGCGTGGCTGCCAACAGACCCTTCTTCGAGCACGATACCTTTGATTTTCTTGCCGTAGTCCAACAATTCACCGGGACCGATATTGCGTGCCACCAGCACCGGATTTAGCGGCACTTCCGCGCCAGTATTGCTACCCTGTCCGGTCAAAATTCGCAGCAGACGGTTTGATAAATCATCAAGGTCATGCAAACGGTCACGCAAATAGCTGTCGGCAGATTGCATCCGCGTGCGTGCCAGTGACTGTTCTTTTTCAACCGCAGCCTCGGCGGATAGGCCTTGGGCGATATCGGCCTCCATCCGTTTCATCCAACCGCGTGAATTGGCGAACATCCGGTAGGCTTCCAGCACCTGTTTTTGGTCTTTGTTGACAGTCTTCGCCTGCGTCAGCATCTCATCAACCGACACTCGCAACGTGTCCACGGCCTCGCGCAGCCGTGCCAGTTCGACATCGGGATCATCGGCAACCACGTTGGTGACGACAACGCGCGGTTCGTGCAGGTACACATTACCGCCCGCAGCCCCCTCTTGGCCGACCAATCCTTTGAACATAACGGGTTCTTGGTGGCGTGTTCGCATTGCGGCGCCCTCACCAGCGAAGGCGCCCAGTTCATTCATTTCAGCCAAAACCATGGCAACCACTTCAAGGGCATAAACCTCATCTGCGGTGAATTCGCGCGACACGCGGCTTTGGACGACCAAGACGCCCATTGTTTCGCCAACACGCTGCACCGGAATGCCGCAGAAGCTGGAATACCGTTCCTCGCCTGTTTCGGGCATGTAACGAAATCCGCGTGCTGCGGGTGCGTCAGCAGTGTTCACGACACGGCGTGTTTTGGCGACACGACCAACCAGACCTTCGCCCAGACGCATCCGTGTCTTATGCACAGCCTCTTGCTGCAAACCTTCTGTCGCGCAAAGTTCAAGCGTATCTGCATCGCGAAAAAGGTATATGGAACAAACCTCTGCGCGCATCGAATTTGCAATAAGGCGCACAATTTCATTCAATCGCGCCTGCCCTGCTTCACCGCTGGCCATCACGTCACGCAGACGGACCAACAACTTGCGGCTTTCTGTCTCAAAACCTTGTGGCATGTGATCTCCCGCAACCTTAAAAAATGAGACTACAGCCCGCCGCATTGGGTCGCAATGGCGCCTTACACGTACAGATTGCAAATCTTAAGTTCCGCTTACCGATACAACGGGCCTGATTTGCGCAGTTAAACCGTGAGGTCGTAGGTCACCCACTGCGTCGGTTGTGCGACTTTGTCATAAAGCCCGCGCGCCCGCGCATTGTCCGCAGCCGTGATCCACCGCACGACGCTGTGGCCCTGCTCTGCCGCACGCACCTTGATCGCATCAATCAATTCATTGGCCGCACCTGACCCGCGGGCCGCCTCAGCAACAAACAGATCATCCAGAAAAATTCCCGACGCCGCTGCCAAGGGTCGCGCAAACGCGCGGAAATGTGCAAAGCCGACCAATGTGCCGTCGTTCTCGGCGACCAATCCATTCACCTCGTGGACAGGATCAGTCAACCACGTCCAAACCGTCGCACGCATTTCGGGGGTCTGCTGAACCTCGTAAAATTGCGCATATGCGTTATACAAAGCGTCCCATGCAGACCGATCCGCTGTCTGAACCGCACGAATAATCACGTTATTTTATCAAGCTCGAACGCATCATGCAGCGCTTGCACAGCCAGTTCCATATACTTACGATCAATTAGCACGGACACCTTAATCTCGGATGTGGTGATGACTTTGATGTTCACACCTTCGTCCCGCAACACCGAAAACATTTTTGCCGCTACGCCCGCGTGGCTGCGCATCCCGATGCCGACAATGGACACTTTGGCAACGTCGGTATCCGCGACCAGATCGTGGAAATTGATGTCACCAGACGACTTAGCGTCTTCCATCGCCATTTGCGCGCGTTTCACCTGATCGGTGGGGCACGAAAACGTCATATCTGTGCGACCTTCTTCGGAAATGTTCTGGACGATCATATCGACGTTCACACCGGCCTCAGACAACGGCACAAAGATCGCGGCGGCAATTCCAGGGCGGTCAGCCACCGAAATCAGCGTCATTTTTGCTTCGTCGCGACTGAACGCCACGCCGGCGACCACATTGGATTCCATGATTTCTTCCTCCGCACAGACGAGCGTTCCTGCATCGTCAGATTGTTCTTCAAATGATGACAGCACCCGCAAGCGCACTTTATACCGCATCGCCAACTCAACGGAACGCGTCTGCAAAACCTTAGCACCGAGGGACGCCAGTTCCAGCATTTCCTCAAATGCAATCTTGTCGAGCTTTCGCGCCTTGGACGTCACCCGAGGGTCGGTCGTATAAACGCCGTCCACGTCGGTATAGATGTCGCAGCGAATAGCCTCGAACGCGGCCGCAAACGCCACGGCCGTCGTGTCAGACCCGCCGCGCCCAAGAGTGGTGATACGCCTTTCAGGGCTCACGCCTTGGAAACCCGCCACAATCGCAACCTTCATGCCTTCACCGAACTTGGCCATAATATTATCGGTCAGAATCTCTTCAATGCGGGCTGAACTATGGGCCGATGTCGTCTTCACCGGCACCTGCCAACCTTGCCAACTGCGCGCTGGAACGTCCATTTCCTGCAACGTCAGCGCCATCAAACCCGCGGTCACATTTTCACCGGAACTGACAATTGCGTCGTATTCACGCGCGTCATGCAAAGGCGATGTTTCGTTCACATAACCGACCAGCTTATTTGTTTCACCGGCCATGGCAGACACGATCACGATCACGTCGTTGCCTTTGGCCACTTCCACGCCAACCCGCTTAGCCGCACGTCTGATACGGTCGATTGTGGCAACGCTCGTGCCGCCGAATTTCATTACCAGAACTGGCATATTCTGTCCCCAAGGTCGTGCATCAATTAAGTCCGCGTCGTCATAGGACGCGCGGGTGCGCGACGCAAGGTCAGGTGCGCAATACCGCGCCGGGGTTCATGATGCCACGCGGGTCCAGCGCGTCCTTGATTGCACGCATCATCACTAGCTTTGCAGGATCGCCGTAAGTCTCAAGATCACTGACCTTGAGCCGCCCGATGCCATGTTCCGCGCTCACCGATCCCCCAAATGAATGCGCCAGATCATGCACTACCGTCTTGATCGCATCACGTTGGTCTTGGTGATCATCACGGCTGCGTCCCGCCATAGGAAAGACATTATAGTGCAGGTTTCCATCGCCCAAATGCCCAAAACAATTGATCCGGAACTCACCGATTTTGGCAAGGATCACGGGGGCAGTCGCGATAAATTCAGCGATGCAGGAAATCGGCACGGAAATATCATGGGACGAAACTGACCCAATGTGCCTGTTGCCCTCGGGGATCATCTCCCGAATTTTCCAAAGATCCTGCGCTTGGCTGGAGGACTGTGCGATAATCCCGTCCAAAATCAAATCCCCAGCGCTCTCAAACAGATCCTCCAACCCGCCCTGTGCGGATTGGCCACTCGGCAGGCCAACTTTCATCAAAACCGACCATTCAGGGACCTCTTTGAAAGGCGATTTGTACGTCAGCCCTGCCTCATCAAGGAAATCGAACCCTTGTCGGTGGATCAGCTCAAACGCAGTCACATTCTCACCCAAATGCTCGCCTGCCTTGGACAACAGCGTCACGGCGGCAGCGGGGTTTAGCACCACAAACAGCGCCGTTGCCTCATCAGCCGGGCGCGGCATCATCCGCAACGATGCACCCGTAATAACGCCCAAGGTTCCTTCGGACCCAATCATCAAGTCACGCAGATCATAACCAGTGTTGTCTTTGCGCAGACGGCTCATGCCGTTCCAGGTCGTCCCGTCAGCCATCACGAGCTCCAAACCCAAACACTGCGCGCGTGCATTGCCATAGCGGATCACGTTCAAACCGCCCGCGTTGGTCGCCAAGAGCCCACCAATCCGCGCCGACCCCTCCGAGGCCAGCGACAGCGGGAACAATCGCCCAACATCACTTGCAGCAGACTGCAAATCGGCCAAAATCACGCCCGCATCGACCTCAATCACATTTTCATTCATGTAAACCGCGCGAACCTTGTTCATGCGCGCTAGCGACAAAACCACTGGCACCGGGCCCTCTGCCACGGTTTGCCCACCGACCAACCCCGTTCCACCTGAATAGGGCACGACCGGAACATGTGCGTCAAAACACGCGGCCATCAACGTCGAAACTTCCTCGACGGATGCAGGCGACACCACCACACCCCGCCCGGCCCAACGCCCGCGTGGCTCAACCAAAAAGCCAGTTGGATCGGCCAAAAACGCGGCCTCAGGCAGCGCGTCCCGCAACTTTCGTACGAATTTCTCATCTGCGGAATTTAACGCCATGTCAGCTTCCCCGTTCGTCATTGCTTCTCAAATATACCGGGGAGTCCAAAGGACCGGGCAGTGCCCCGATAATGCAGGCTGGCCTGCATCGGATTTTGCAAAATCCGCCCCCCGCCCGATGTCAGCGCTTTTAGCGCCAGATCATCCCACATCCGTCCTGCCACGCCGATCATGGCGCAGGTTTGCGTATAGCACATGGTTGCGCCAACGCCCGTTGATCTGCAAATACGATTGCGCCACGCCTTCGTATTTATATCCACAGCTTTCTAGCAACCCACGCGACGGGGTATTTTCCGGCAAACAACCCGCCTCGATCCGGCTCAAATCAAGCGCTGTGAACGCATAGTGCACCACCGTCTCAATCGCCTCGCGCATATATCCCTGCCGCGCGTGGGCCTCACCAATCCAATACCCCGTCGTTCCGGCCTGCGCCGGCCCGCGCCGAATATGATCGAGCGTTATCGCGCCAAGAATCGTTTCGTCGCTGCGCCGGACAATAAACAATGGCAGCGCCGTGCCGTTCGAAATCGCCCGTTGCGCCCAATATACCCGATTGGTGAAACTGCGCCGCGTGAGATGATCGGGCGCCCAGATCGGTTCCCACGGCTGTAAAAAATCCGATGATTCCTGTCTTACTGCAGACCATGCGCGAAAATCGGAATGAATCGGCGGGCGCAGTGTCAGCCGCTCGGTATCGAGGCGAATTTTCTTACGCGTCCGCAGCATTACGCAACCAAACGCTTTCGCAAAGCCTCCAGCGTCGGCGCATCATCAATCGGTCCATATAGCGCCATGACCGACCCCGCATCGGTGATCAAACTTCCACCAAACGCCCGCACATCTCCTGTCGTGACCGAATCAATCCGTTCAATTGTGTCTTCAATAGTCGGCACACTGCCCCAAATCGCAACCATGCGGGCCAAACGTTCAGCGCGGTTGGACGGGCTCTCAAGCCCCATCAACATGCCCGCTTTCATCTGCGCGCGGGCCCGCGCGACTTCCTCGGCGCTCATATCATCAGCTGCACGTTTCAGCTCATCAATCGTCAGCGTAGCCAGTTCACCTAACTCTTCGGCTGACGTGCCAGCGTAGACGGTCATCATGCCAGTGTCGGCATATGCCCCTGCTTGGGCGAAAATCGTGTAACACAGCCCGCGGTTCTCGCGCAGTTCTTGGAACAGGCGCGATGACATGCCTCCACCCATGGCAATTGCGTGAATCTGGGCAGCGTAAATACCAGGATCACGGTAATCCGGCCCTTCAAACGCCAGTGCAAAATGCGCTTGTTCCAGGCTTTTCTTGACCCGCCGCTCACCGCCCACAAACGCAGCTGCTTCCGCTACGCGTGGCTCAGATCGACGAGGTAAATGACCGAACAACTTTTCGGCCAATGCCAACAATTCGTCGGGGTTCACCGCACCTGCCGCTGACAGAATCATCTGATCGGGCCCGTACCGTTCTCCAATAAAATCTGACAGGTCGGCTTTGGAAAACGAGATCACCCGCTCGCTTGGGCCCAAAATCGTGCGCCCGATAGCCTGATCTGGATAGGCTTCTTCCTGAAGCCAGTCGAAAATGATGTCATCGGGCGTGTCCAATGCCTGACCGATTTCCTGCAATATCAC